>Ga0307434_1001591_pt1 | contig 11994 bp, 9 predicted proteins | sample SalMarWE160220MG_FD_202156 | JGI IMG/M metagenome (GOLD analysis project Ga0307434, IMG submission 202156) | Salt marsh sediment microbial communities from the Plum Island Ecosystem LTER, Massachusetts, United States - WE1603-220 | ecosystem: Environmental > Aquatic > Marine > Intertidal zone >... | reverse complement strand
TCAATTTGACCGGCTCTGCTGTCGGCCTGGAAGTACTTTGTGCGAGCGTCGGAAATGTGTTTAAACAGCTCTTCTTCGTGCTTTGCATATCCTTTGACCGTCTCAACCAGATTAGGAATCAAATTGATCCGGCGCTGCAAAGCGGCGTCAATATCCGACCAGGCCTTTTCTGCAGCCTGTTGAAGATTGACCGCCCTATTGTAACCGTTAATATACCCTGTGAATATGCCAAGCCCGATAAGCACTAAAACGACGAGTATTACAATCAAGACGATCCATGCTTTTCCAAAGTGTTTCATTTTTTAAACCTCCATAATTAAGACTGCCGCGCCCGTCTAAGGCGGTCTCACAACGACAAATAGTTATATTTATTCGCAAGTTTCGTACTGACAGTCCCTTTATTGCTTTTCTTGCCGGGATTATTTGTTGTTCATCGGCGTAGATACTCAAGTTTTTCCAGCAGAGGAATATTATTTCCGCTGCTGTCTTCGCCGTAGCCGGATTCCGCGAGAAGTTTGATGTCTTCCAAAACGCGCTTGTCACCAATAAATGTCACTATCAGGTCGGTATCAATATCAATTTTGCCCAAGGTTAAAAGCTGAGAGAATTCATTGATGACCTTTTCCAGTATCGTACCTTGCTTTGCGGTAAGCTCGTCCGGAATCGGTAAAGGTCTCTCATATATAATTAGTCTGCTCTTTTCAGCTAACGCAAGAGCCGCGTCACGAATGATTGTTTTGAGCTCTTTTCCGGTTGCCCAATCTTGGACGAGCTTTAAACGAACAATCTCATTGGCCAGAAACTTACGTTTCTGAGCATTTATCTTTTCATTAGCGCGGAACAGCTCAAGAGACGAGCTGGCATCATAGAATTCATCATCCAATTGCATACGAACTTCACTGCCATAATGCAAGACAAGCTTTGAAATCAAGGTGGCTGGTCTAACATGGAAGCCGCGATATGGCGGGACGTGGACCTCGACCTGGCCAACTTCCGCATAGCGTTTTAGCATTTCCCTGCATAGATTTTCAGCATAATCAATGTAAAGACTAATATAAGCAATGGAGTAGTTCATCAATACCCTCAGCAGATCTTCCGAGCCAAGTAAAGGTTCCTCTTGGGCCATTACTTCGCAGATTTCCTTATCTACATGCCTTTCATAATAATGGGCAAACGACGTAGCTGTCCTTAAAAGGTGAAAGACTACGCTTACGTGACCTCTTAGGACAAGTAAATCCGCGTCTTGTTGCTCGGCTTCGGTACTTGAGACGTATGTATCATATTGTGATTGCAGGTTGTGGAAACGAAGCTCCAGAGTTCGCAGGCTTTCCTCGGTAATAGAGTTTTCGACGTAAGAAAGATACTCTTGTGGTTTTGCTCTGCTGGCGGCACGGACATCTTTACTTCCAGCGGCAAGATTCAAAAAGGCGGTAGCCAAGAGAGTGACTATATCAGAGACGGTCTCAGTTTTGTGGGCCTTACAGTCTCGCGGCAGGCGACCCGGATGCAGCTCGTCAGCGTAGAATTGCTCACGCTCGGCCTCTGAAGGAACAGGCAGGTTAAGCTTGGATGCTCTGCTGAGCAGTTGCTTTGCTGTTTTTTTTAAGATGTCACCAGTGAAGTTAAGAGTTTGTCCTGTTGCCTTTGCAAAGTCTCCCTCAACAGGTAAAAGTCGGTAGGCAGGTAAAACGTGCTGGATATGAAGCAGCTCATAACTTACATCGGAAAAAAGTTTTATGGTAGCTATAAGAGATCTGAATGGACACCACGTGCAATTGTTGCGTGCGTCATAAGCGTCAAGAAGCTCCTCAATCTGCATAGATTGTGAAAAAAATTCACCTAAGAACGAACGTATAAGAAATTCACTGTTTGAGGCACAGCCAGATATATAGCTTGCAAGACCAAGCAGTCTTCGCGCCCGGTTTGAGATTAACTCGTGAAAATCATCTTCTGGAATCTTCACCGGACTCATATAAGCTGCTCCACCCTTTTTTGCGAAACCAATGTAGTAAATTAAAACTCAACTATTTTTCTTCCGACCCTTTCTTACTTAAAGTAATAACTTCTACAGTAAAGTCCTCGGGAACGTCAAATTTAAAAACCTCCGGATCTATTTTTTTATTAATCTGTGGTTTCAGAAATCTTATCTCATAGATATCCTCTTCGGTCGTTATTGCAACTACTTTTGTCGGCAAAGGTAGTTTCTTATCGATCCAGAAATCTATTACGGTGTAATCATCTTTATATTTTGAATCCGGTTTAACTTTAAGATGTAAATGAAAAGAATTTTCTGCTTTATCTTCTTCGGGCTGAACGACTTTTATTTCAAACTGCTTTTTCAATTCTTCTATTTTGGTAAAGCCTATTACCGGCAGGCTCCTGCTGGCTAAATCAAAAGGCTCCGCCGGCTCATTCGGCTCGGCTAATTGACGACGCTCAACCCTTTTAATTTTATAGTTAATGCGTGTCAGCCAGATACCGTCAAAAATAAAGTGCTCAGCATATTTTTGTTCTTTTTCAACATCCTGTTTGAGGGTTTGAAAATTCACTCTTAGCTTCGATATTTTCCCATACTTTGCATAATACAATGTTCCTTTCCTAAATGTTCTCGTTTCAAACACAGGCTGGTTGACTTCATATTCAACAAGGCAATGATAGGTTTTAAGCTCAGCAGTTTTTTGTTTTAACTGACTTAGAATTGCTTCGATCGAATTGGCATCCGCTTCTTTAGATTGACAACCGGCTAAACTTTCTGAAGACCTGCCGGCCTGGCAAGCGCTCAGTATTAATAAAAAGCCAAGAGCGGTTTTTATCATTGTTTGGTATAGCATTTTATTCTCTTCCTTATCATTTTTCCTCTTCGATAATTTGCAGGATTTGTTCTATTTTTTCAATACGAAAATCAGCGTGTACTGCAAACTCATCAGCCCTTTCGTGGTTGGCCAGCAGTACGGCCATCGCACCTGCGGCCTTTGCGCATATTAAATCGTATAGATAATCTCCAACAACGACAGTTTCCTCCGGTTGTACATCGAATTGTTGGCATAATTGCAATACTCCAAAGGTGTCAGGTTTGACAGGTCCATCTTCTCTTCCAACGATAGCATCAAACTTCAAGTTGTGTTTATCAGCGATTGCTATGGCGTTGCATCGCCGGTTACGCGTCAATATCCCAATATTTATGCCGACTTTACGAAGCATCTGGAGCGCTCGTTTCGCACCGGCATTGAGTCTGGACTCTATTACTGCCTTTTGCTCATGAAAATGCAATATTTTTTCTGCTTGCCGGCGCTCTTGGGGAGTCATTTTTTCCATCGACTCCAGGACCGGCCCGGAATTTTTAGAAAGGCCCATTTCCCCGCGAATGGCGTCAAAATCAAAATAAGGCTGGGTTATCGTCCCATCAAGATCGAATATTACAGCTTTAATCGACATATCCAACTTAAATTCAAAAATAAAAAATCAAAATTGTGGAATCCAGCACTTGAAGATTTCAAGTGCTGGATGACTTCCTTAATTTTACATCTTGTATTTGCTCTGTAGAAAAGACTCACCGTCATTTCGACCGAAGTCCCCAGGGGACGAAGCGGAGAAATCTATTCAAAAACATATTTCCCTTCGGGGCTCTACGCTTCGCTCCACGTTTCGACTCGCCTTCGGCTCGCTCGAAATGATAACTTTTGCTCTTTTCTACATAGCATCTTATATTTTGATTTCAACGCGTGTTTACTTTGCTTTTTTGCGCAGCAGTTCGATAAAGTATCGCCCGGCTTGGCCCAAAATTTTGCCTTTGCGAACGATTATGCCAGTCGGCCTAAAGAAATTCTCGTTGGAAAATGGTATCGCTTTTATCGTTCCGCTATCTACCTCTTGATGTATCGCGGTCTGCGGTAATATACTTAGGCCTGAATTTATTTCCACTGCTCGTTTAATGGTTTCGATATTATCGAATTCCATTACCGGCTGAATAATAATATTGTAGCGCTCTAAAATGTTGTCTATCCACATGCGGGTAGGAACATTTTTCTCAAAAGCGATGAATCTCTCAAACTGCAATTTATGGATATCGATCTGCGATTCGTGCGTTAATGGATGTTTCGGACTGCAGGCCAAAACGAGCGATTCGTTCTCAAAGTCATACACGTCGAGTCTTTTATCTTTTTTGGGAACAGCTACAAGACCTATATCGATGTCACCACCTAAAACCAGTTCATAGATTTTATCGGCGCTGAAGTACTCAATGTGAACATTAACATTAGGGTAGCTGATCATAAATCTTTTAACATAGTCCGGCAGAGTGTGCATTCCGATACTGAAAATTGCCGCAACATTTATTCTATTGCCCGCTGATGATTTCAGAGTGTTCAATTCACTCCTTAGTTGTTCGTACCGGTCAATGATATCCTTACAGGCCTGGTAAAATAATTGGCCGGCTTTAGTAAGCTCAATTGGCCGTTTCTTTCTGTCCAGCAGTTGAAATTTAAGCGTAAGCTCCAGTTGTGCAAGCTGCTGGGAAACCGCTGATTGGCTTAGAAGATGCTTTTCAGCAGTTTTTGAAAAGCTTTGCAGATCGGCTAAATCACAGAATATCTTTAGCGTTTCTATATGCATTATAAGTTTCTCTGATAATGTGTATCAAGATAATATACTTGTTTTAACCGCTTTACAATTTATACTATTAGGATAATTACCTATATTATTAGTAATGCTAATAAAATGCAAGGAAAAATTTAAAATTTGAAGTAGCTAAAGAAATTTTACCGCGAACCAACTCTAACAAGGAGTAAAAAATGAACTTACAGCAACCCAATTCTAACGAAGTCACACAGACTTCAAACCGTTCGAGGAGTGTTTCGCCTGTCTCTGGTATCTGTACACGATGCATTGATGGCTGCCGGGGTAATTGTGAGGTTTTTAAGTCTTCCTATCGCGGTCGTGAAGTGATTTACCCTAGTCCATTCGGTACTCTCACTGCCGGCGGTGATAAAAACTACCCTATCGATTATTCGCATCTTAATATTCAGGGTTATGCTATGGGTGCTGAAGGCTTATCGGACGGCCAAGTGGGCACGCCCGATAATACCCTTTTTCCAATGGTAGATACTGAAACAGAATACGGTTGTGGCACCAAGGTCAAGATGCGTATGCCTGTTTTCACCGGTGCTTTGGGTTCGACGGATATTGCGCGCAAGAACTGGGAGCATTTTGCAGCAGGGGCTGGTATCGCCGGTATCACTATAGTCTGTGGCGAAAATGTTTGCGGCATTGATCCCGAATTGGAACTAAACAAAAATGGCAAGATCAAAAAGGCTCCGAATATGGCGCAACGTGTTGAGCAATATCGCAGGTGGCACGAAGGCTATGGCGATATGATTGTTCAGATGAATGTTGAGGACACTCGTCTGGGGGTAGCCGAGTATGTTATTGGCGAGCTTGGTATCGAAAGCATCGAGCTTAAATGGGGCCAGGGTGCAAAATGTATTGGCGGGGAAATTCAGGTCGATTCACTCGAACGAGCCCTTGAGCTGCAGAAAAGAGGCTACTTAGTTACTCCTGATCCTTCCATAGAGGCCCACCAAGCAGCTTTTAGAGACGGTGCTTTGAAACATTTTGAAAGGCACTCACGTCTGGGATTCGTGGACCAGGAAGGTTTTATGAAGGAGGTCGAGCGGGTACGCAAGCTCGGCGCAAAACGTGTTACGCTTAAAACCGGGGCCTATCCGATGCGGGAGCTGGCGATGGCTATTAAATGGTCGTCCGATGCCAAGCTGGACCTGCTGACTATTGATGGTGCTCCGGGTGGAACCGGAATGAGTCCCTGGCGGATGATGGAAGAATGGGGTGTTCCAACCTTCTACCTACAATCGATGACTTACGATTTTTGCCAAAAGCTCGCGGCTAAGGGAGCTTTCGTGCCGGATATTGCTATCGCAGGCGGTTTCAGTACAGAAGACCATATCTTCAAAGTCCTGGCAATGGGCGCCCCATTCACCAAAGCTGTCTGTATGGGCCGGGCGATGATGATTCCGGGCATGGTCGGCAAAAATATAGGATTGTGGTTGCAAGAAGGGGCGAATGCTCTTCCAAAAACAATCAGCACCTACGGCTCAAAGGTGGAGGAAATCTTTGTCTGCTATGAGGACCTTGTTGCAAAGTACGGCAAAGAGACCGTCAAGGAAATGCCGCTGGGAGCCATTGGCCTTTATACATTCGTCGATAAGCTCAAAGTTGGCTTACAGCAGTTGATGGCGGGCAGTCGAAACTTCAGGGCTTCAACAATCAGCAGGGACGACCTTATGGCCTTAACCCCTGAGGCTGCTCAGGTCTCCGGCATACCATACGTTATGGACGCATACAGACAAGAAGCCGAGGCGATCATGAACGGCTAAGATTTGTTTCAAGCAAAAAAATAGAAGGGCTCTTTGCCCGGTCGGTCCAAAAGCTATCCTAAGCTTATATGAGGATTGTAAGGAGAGTTAGAAAAATGTAATCGACAAAGATTCTGCGTTGCGTTAAAGATAGCGACCCAGATTAACACGATTTAAAACTGGATTTATCCGGAATTTAATAAAATTGGTATTTTCTGGCAATTTTTCGGAGGGCATAATCAATATCAGTTTAAAAATGCAGTTCACAGGTCAACCTGTAGTGTCTGAGTAATATAGGCAAGAAAAAACGTGTTAAAAAGTGATCAAAAATGAGCGGAAATTTGCAAAAAATGGTCAGAAATTTACAAAAGCGCGCGCTTTTTAACAGAAATTAGTCAAAAATTGACTCCTTTTTTAAATTAACATTTTGTTAAGTTAGGAGAAATAGGGAATTACAGCCTACCACAGATTTCACAGAGAGAAGGAGGCAGAGGACAGAGAACGAACGGCAGATAACGGAAGAAGGAAGTTTACCCGCCTGACTTCGGCGAGCTCAGTCGAGCCGTGGCGGGACGGACGAGGCTTGTCCGACGTAGGCGGGGATAGATGAAGGAGGACAGACGACGGACGACAGACGACGGACGACAGAAATCGGAATACAGAGGATGGTTAGCCGGCACACTCGTTGTGCCGGTTGAGGCAATACGCAATACGCACGACGAGAAAAATACCAACAATTGGGTATAAAATAATAAACACATTTCGTTTAATTTCAGTTGATCCCGATTCATCGGGATTGTGGATGGAGAAATCAAGAAAAGGGCAATTAGTTAATATAGGCAAAGACATTATTATCGGACGTTGCGTATTTTTATTATTATACCAATTATATTAAATTACTGTGCTTCGTGCGTTTGGAACGGATGGGTGGCAGCCTCCCCTAAGGGGGGATGGCTTGCTGGTCGTTATGCAAAGCGTAACATTTAATTACAATTGTTGTTAGAGTTTAATAATGATAATTCGGTAATAGAGGAAATCTTATTAATGATGGATTGATAATAGTTGCTGGATGCTCGATGTAAATAGATTACGGAGGACAGAGGGCGGAATGGCCCTTCGGCCTCGCTCAGGATAAACCCTTCGACAGCGCTCCCTTCGACAGACTCAGGATAAAATTTCGTATAGCGTGAATGAGTATTGAAGAAGCAACGGGAACTTCTTATACTGGCAGAAATCCCGGCGAGATAAAGAGACAGCGTCATCTCCCAGGGTAAACAGCCGGTTCCCCGCCAGAGGCATGCGGGGACAAGCTTTCCCGTTTTATACAGTACGCCATAGGCGTATAAAACTGTATAAGCATTGTTGGATCATAATAATAGAAAGGAATATCTCATGACTAAAGACCTTGATGCACGAGAAGCTGAACACGGACAGAAGATGATCGAAGTCAAACTCCGGTTCTGGACAAACGACATTGCTAAAGGACCTAGCAAAATCCTTCCGAAGCACGCTTGGTCGTCCGGGGTCGTTCGCATCGAATTGAACAAATCACACGGCATTGTCCCTGGCGCCCCGAAACCGTTTCATTCTCTACTGGATGTTGGCGCGGTGATAGAGAAGATGCTGATTGAACAGGGCGTAGTCCTGCACCTAAGTCGGAGAATGCGGAAGTATATGACTGGCGAATAGGGATCCAACAACCAGATTGACACGTATTTCTCAAAATCAACCGATGGTCAACCCAGCAATATAGTCATGGCGGTGCTGTAAACGGTTTTATACAGTACGCCAGAAGCGTATAAAACTGTATAATCATTGTTAGGCAGAGCATAATGAAAGGATATATGCCTCCGTGCAATATAATTAGTTGTTGAAAAGAGCATTGTAATTTCTTGATATTTGCTGAAAATATCATGGTTTTTCAGAGGTCCCACATGTTATTATGACAGATGTTCATGCAGGCTAAAAAAAGGTATCTAAATAATGTCTGAAAATGAAGTATTGAAAGAGTTGTTCGAGTCGAGAAAACGTTGCTTGGTTGACGAAGAATTACGGCGAGTTATTACCGAATATGCCGACTGTGAAACGCTGAGCAGCGATCTTCTGTACCATCTCCGGCTCGACAGCGAATGTCCCGAAGCTACTCTCGGGCACAGCAAGAGATTGCGAGCATATCTTTGCCTTCTTTTTGCCGAAGAGCGAGGCATTGATTTGGAAATCGCTCTTCCGTGCGCAGTGACTGTTGAACTTATCCATAATGCAACCCTGATTGTTGATGATGTTCAAGATGAAGATGCCTTCAGGTGTGGTCGTCCGGCTCTTTGGAAAAAGACAAGCATCCCAGAAGCAATGAATTCGGCCTTTTTTCTGGCATGTATGAGTCAGGCTTATTATCATGCAAAGGTAGGAGAATTGGGCCTTTTCGACCACACGGAAGAAATCGTTACCTACCTCAATGCTCTGATAAGTGGTCAACAACGAGATCTAACCTTTGACCGCCTTCCAGAACGAGGGATTCAAGCTTATGAAAAGATGGTTGACGGTAAGACCGGAGCACTGATTTCTTTAAGTTGTCTTATGGGGTGTTGCGTGCGAAAAGATATTGACGCTAAGGAACGTAATTCGGTACGTTCTTTTGCCATTGATCTATCTCGAGTTCATCAGATTCAAGATGACCTAGATGATCTTCTTTCACTGTTCGCAGATAGGCCTGAGTCAATCTCCATTCCACGAGGTAATATAGCGGCTTATTATCTTTCAGTGGAAACTTCATCAAGGAGTGTGCGGTCTGAGGATATAGTTCGCGTATTGGAGTTTGCATCATCTTACTTGGACACCTTAAGAAACAACCTCCAGCAAGGTATGGATGATCTTCTTCAGAAACGGATAATCTGTTCCTCGAAGTTACACGATCTTGTGTCAGTACTATCCTGTCGGAATAACCAACAATTGGAGGCTTTTGCGTAATGAAACCAGAATATGCCAAATTGCATCACGAATTAGAATTATTCACCAGATGGGGATGTGGATTGGGTGTTGCTGCTCCACTTGTGACTGCCTTTCTTTACGATATTATCTCAGGTCAGCAAATCTTTTCCAATAAACTTTACTGCCTATTCGGAGTAACACCATTAGTCGCCTACATGGGCAGCTATCATACCCTACAATCAGTTGTTAAAGGTAAAATTAGGCCCTTGCAAGTACGAGTTCAATTATACATAATTGGGATATTAACTTCGCTCTCAATGGGAATGATTATTGTCATGACAGGGGGAATCTTGAGAAGTGTTTTTTCATTCTACCTTTTGTATCTCCCGTCTATTGTTGCAATTGCTTTCACACCATCGAAAACAACAAAAGGGAGAGGATTGATCATCACAAGCCTCACTTGCGCAATCATGATAATTGTGGGCTTGAGGTATGGTGTAGAAACATCGCAATACACGGAGTTTTATGGATCCTTTACTTATAAGTTTGGATACTTCCTGGTTTCACTGATTCAACTTAGCGCATTTATATTCATAGAGCGTGACAGTGTTTCAGAACTGGTTCAGAATAATGTATAATAAATCTAACATATCATGGGTATTATATGACTTTGCAAATTCCGCATATCATCTGCTAATCATTACGGTACTCTTCCCTATATGTTTTAAGCAAGCACTGTATGCCAATCATAGCAATTCTGATGCAATATGGAGTGTGGTAGTATCACTTCCTATTCTGCTGTCGGGCGTACTGTCCCCTTTCATTGGCGCCTACATCGACGAGCACGGCGCAAAAAAGAGGGTGTTCATAACAACATGTATTGCAACTATCCTTTTAACTTTTGGGTTGAGCATTGCAACTCAATCAGTTTCCTTTATACCCGTTCTCATATTCTCGCTTAGCATATTCTTCTTCAACATTTCCGATTTCGTATACAATGCTTTCCTACCGACGCAAACCTTCCGGAAAGGTTTCGCGTTTCTGTCCGGACTCGGCTGGGGAATCGGATATCTCGGCGGGATTCTATGTATGCCATTAGCTTTCCTATTCATTCGGAATGCAAGTCTGCCGGATGATTATGCATCTTACCAGAAAGCGTTTTGCGTAGTCGCTGCGTATTTCTTGATCTTTGCATTACCAAGCCTGATATATGTTAAGGATGAAATTGGGAATACAAAAGCCACAGGTTACCGAGCTGGCAAGCACCCATGGGTCCAAGTGCTGTCAACTCTTAAGAGTTGGAAGACCAATAGGGAGATATTTAAATTCTTATTTGCCTTTTACCTTATAAATGATGGCTTATCTACACTTGTGTTCTTTACGTCTATATTTGCATCGACCAGCCTATCGATGTCGACGAATCAGATTATGAAAGCTTTTCTGATTGTCCAGGCTGTAGGTATTCCTGCCACAATATTGCTATGCTGGCTGGCGGAACGCATTGGATATAAGACTTTGCTGCTGGTTTGTGTATTGATTTGGGTCGGCAATGCAATTGGTTTCTTGTTTGTTAGATCATCCTTGCACCTGTACATCCTTTCCGTAACTGTAGGCTTTGTTATTGGTTCTACGCCAGCAATGGCTAGGGCAATCCTGGCATTGATGGTGAGTAATAGTAATGTCAGTGAGATTTATGGGCTTCATGCCCTGACAGGGAGGATTTCCGCAATTATAGGCCCGCTGTTATTTGGAGTTGTTTCTTCTGTAACCGGCAGCCAAACAATGGCTCTGAGTAGCCTTACAGTCTTCTTCGTGGGTGGTTTCGCAATGTTGATAGTCACTAAAATCCCTTCGACAGTCAAACATAATCAAACCTGAGCATCTTTAACCGGGCAGGCGACGGAGGACGGAGGGCAGAAGACGGACCCTCCGCCGCACTACATGCTTTGGAGGGCAGGCGACGGAGGACGGATGTCTGTCTTGAGAATCAAGCTTTGTCGGTGCGATTCTCGTGCTACGTAGCCCCCGTTCTTGCTTCGCAAGAAGCTGCGGGGGCAGAGTAGATCATCGCACCCTGCGTTCCTCTAAAATCCTTGATCCTTAAAGCAGTCCATAAGTATATACGCATATACTTATAGCTATGCCACAGGTACAGTATTTACTCAACTATTAAAATCGCCAGTATGGCTCCCGACAGCACCGTTAGGTGTCCCTTTCGGGAGGATGGCCCAGACCATTACGCCATAACAAAACTCGTCACGGCGTAGCGTCGGGCTACGGCCCCTAAGGGGACGAGTGCCGTAGCCGGAGCGGGAAAGGTGTGGTGATAGGTGCAGGCTTGTACGCCTATGGCGTATGTTGTAATTGACGATGGGGTAAAAATTGGCAAGAGCAGCGTGATCGACCCTGGCTGGGCGCCGTGGCGACCGCAGCGGATACCACTTTGGCGCAGATTTTTATCAGTTCTGTAGGGTGAGGTCTTTACCCCACCGTTTTCTCTTTTGAGCTTTCAGCATCTATATCATAGATGTCATTTATTTTTCCATGGAAGCAGCCTCTTTATTGAGCATTCCCCTCAGAACAGTTCCCATCAGCGCATCGGTCATACCTGCATCCGCGCCGCCGACCATAACATCGGGCGTAATATTAATCTTTTCCTTAGCTATAAGCTTAATAATCTCGATTAGTGCAGCATTGT
>Ga0307434_1001590_pt1 | contig 11998 bp, 5 predicted proteins | sample SalMarWE160220MG_FD_202156 | JGI IMG/M metagenome (GOLD analysis project Ga0307434, IMG submission 202156) | Salt marsh sediment microbial communities from the Plum Island Ecosystem LTER, Massachusetts, United States - WE1603-220 | ecosystem: Environmental > Aquatic > Marine > Intertidal zone >... | reverse complement strand
CACTGGAAGGATGTTAGTACGCTTTTCGCTACATTTGACCTTACAACGGCCGTGGTCGACCCATGTGGATATGATCTTCGTGTCACTAATTCCGATAGTTCACAGACAACATTGTTTGAAGCTGTTCTTGTTGAACCAGGTGAAGAACCGGATTTCTGGGCAGACCTGCAAATGCAGGGAAGAACCAGACCAGGCCGAATCATTACTCTTCGCATTGAATATGGAAATGCAACTAACATCAATATTCCAAGCCCTATAGTCACACTCGATGCCGGCAACAAAGAATTCTGCTGGCAACTGCCGGGAAGTCAGAGCTGGGTAACAGATACAGACATCCGATTCCTTGCACTCAGCACAGAAGGTCCTGTGACGGCACTTCGGCCAGGCCAAACCGAGACGATTGAGATAAAAGCTAGAACGCCATTGCAACCCGGCAGGTTTAATATCGCAGTCCGTTCCATGGGAGCTACGCCATTTGATGGTTCGCAAAATCCAATTGACTGGGAGCAGTTCGAAGCCGATGTCCGGCCAAGCAGTATGACCGATGAAGATTGGCTGTCAGCTCTTGCCAACCTCCAGACACAAGTGGGCCCAACATGGGGAGACTATGCAAATGCAATTCGGGAGAATGCACAGAGATGGATGAATGCCGGTAGATTTGTCTATCCTGTCCGTAAACTTTTTGCCATGGAGCTTGATAAAGCGATGGGTTTGCCAACAAACATTGTTTCAGGTTCTATCATTGACATGTACTCAGCGGAGCCATTACAAAATACTCAAATCGGCCTGTGGGACCCAAATTCCGGGGCATATGAACAAACAACAACTGGTGCTAATGGTGATTTCTATTTCTACGGCGTAGATACTGGCACCTATAACGTTGAGATTAGTCGCCACATCACTCATTTTCCTGAGCAGTTGGAAATATTCTCTTACGAGGATTTGTATGATACTCAAGTTATAGTCACCGAGGCCGCGCACATCACCGGGAACGTTTATGATGCAAACGAAGGCCATCTTTTGGTAGATGCTTTTGTATTCGCCACAGATTCAAACAGTGGTTTCTCAGCCGGTACTGTCACAGATGAGTACGGACATTTTGAGCTTCTGGAACTTAATGAGGGTTCTTACGTTCTTACTGCATCCTCGGAAGGGTATATTACTCGGACGGTAAACGACATTGACATCTCACTCAGTACTTGGACGGAACAGAATCTCGGCCTGACTTTTGGTGCTACGATAACTGGAGTGGTTATAGATTCGAATGATGCTACTCCGTTGGAAGATGCTGTAGTTTTTACTCATGGCCAGGAAAACGGAACCATCACAACGGCGAAGACTGATGCCAATGGTATTTATATTTTAACATCTTTGCCAACGGACACTTACACCATCGAAGTCTCCGCTTCAGGATATGTTGGACAACGTATCTCGGACGTAGCGATTGTCGCTGTTAACAGTTATCCGGATTTCGACTTTTCTCTTGAAGAAGGAGGAAGACTAACCGGCCACGTCCGGAACAGTGCTGATAACCAGCCTCTTGAAGGTGCTGAAGTCATGTTGGAGATTGCAGATGGTAATGCGATAACGGCCATAACAGACATCTCGGGAGACTACCTATTAGAAGGTATCCCGGGGGGCACTTGGAATTTGACCTGTGATCATCCTCGTTACCTACCCTCAGATGGAGTCGTTGTGAGTATAACCCAAGGTCTTACAACCGTGAAGGACATTATTCTTGATACGGGTGTTAGCATTTTTGGACACGTAATCGATGCCTCTACAGGCGACGATGTTATAGATGCTTCTATTTTCATATGCGCTAACGACGTGCCAGTAGGATACGCTGAGTCAGATTTAAATGGTCTGGCGACTATTGAGGGGCTTGCTCATAGAACATACACTGCGGTTGTGGATTATCCTAGAAGGGCACGCACATGGTATGGTCCTCTGGAGGTCACGGGAGGAACTGAAGAATTCAGTATATCTCTGCAGGCAGAATCCTCAATTATTGGTCTGATTACACTTGATGGGAATTTACTCCACACGGTAAACGTTCTTGCAGTTCTCGACAGCAACCTACCTTTATCGGTGTTCACAGCAGACACCTATAACGGTACTTTCGTCCTCTCAGGGCTACCAGCTGGAACCTATTACCTGCAAATTTTTAATGAAGATATTATCACCAGGATCGATGACATTGTACTCAGCTCTGAAGAGGAACTGGACATTGGCACTATAGCTCTCGACTCATCACTCGGTGGCCTCGCACCTGCTCATGAGGGCGCTTTGGCAACAGATAAAAGACAATCGATGGTGGCAGGCTTCTCACTCAGTTTACCCTGCCCCTCCTTCCTTGGCAAGTACTGCAAACTTGTACAAAATGTCGAGAGGTTACCAAATGATCCACATGATTACGATCTGCCTTTGTGGCCCGTGGATTGTTACTCGGATTGTTCCTTTCTTTATTGGAAAGCGTATGAGCATAGAAACTTCATTGATGATAGATTTGAACATTGGGACACAACACGAAGAAGCCTAAGGGGTGTTGTGTTTCGAGATGGCACAATTGTTTTACTACATGGTGTATCTACCGCTTGCGATATCGCTTTGGGAGTATACGGAGATATTCTTAAAAAGGCTAATATAATACTGTTGGATCCATCGTTGGCCAAATATGCAGATTTGATTGAGGCTACACATGACATTACAAGCCATGGAACTAAAGTCGGTGCTTTGCTGAAGGACCTAATTCTTTGTCTCCAAGCAAACTGTGATACTTCAGAGTTATTCTGGGACTTAACTGAAGAATTAATTTTTCTTGCTGACGCCGCTATGAAGATTGAAAAGCTTGAACATTTGGCTCCTGGACCAATAGGGACTTTGATTTCAGTAGCTAGGCACATCTATAGTATCAGTACAGGCATCAAAGATATAGCGCAGAATCTAGATAGACTTTGGCAACAAGATGAGTCTGCCAGAATTGACTACGAAAACCAAGTAATGCGGACAATTGCGGCGATACATAAGTATCAGAATTGTCTGAGGGATTGCCAGACGGATGGTGATGACGATGGAGATGACGATGGAGATGGCGACGGAGATGGAGATGGTGACGATGACGGCGATGGTGACGGCGGTTCGGATGATCCCGACAATCCAGGTGAGGATGAAGATGATGAAGGCGGCAGCAACGATACATCCTATACACCGGAAGATAAATATGGTCCCAGCGGTTACGATCCTTGTGATGTAGCTGAAGGAGCCGAACAAAGATACTTAGGTCCTGATGAAACATTACGTTACCGCATTGAGTTCTGGAATAAGGAAGATGCAAACGTACCGACTCAGGATGCGGTGATCGTCGATGCACTTGATCCTAACATCTTCGACCTCGACACGCTTAATTTCACTCGAATTGGCTTCCTGCGATGGGATGTCGCACTGCCGTGTGGCCAGGTTATTGATACTCGCATTGATTGTCGGCCATATATGGATATAGCAGTAGACGTTACTACAACATTCGATCCCAATACCGGCTATATCCGCTGGTGGTTCCATTGTATTGATCCATTGACCGGTGAATATCCTGAAGATCCAATGGCTGGATTTTTACCCCCCTTTAATCCAGATACTGGTTACGAAATCGGTTGGGTGGAGTTTACGGTTGATTTGCTGCCTGGATTGCCTAATAACACAGTGATAGAAAACCAGGCGTTCGTGGAATTCGACGACCCATATGAGATAGATCCATGTGACACACTCGCAGATCATCCTGCACCAAAGGAAGGCCCATGGCTCAACACCTTGGATGTTGATCTACCGTCAAGTCATGTTATTGAATTGAGCAGAAGCGTTTTTTACAACCAGTTCCCGGTTAGATGGACCGGGAGTGATGCCACAAGTGGAGTTGCCTGTTATGACATATATGTTATTGAAGATGGGGGGCCGTGGGTGCTGTGGTTACATGGCACTACTAAGACCTCAGAGTGGTTCACCGGCGAGAACGGTCATACATATGCTTTCTACTCAGTTGCTGTTGACAACGTTGGTAATATAGAAGAAGGTCCCTTTACAGCTGATACATCGACTACTGTAGCAGGCGGTTTTGCTTTGGACCTTGGTGATGATCCATTCATTAGTGAAGGTCAGGAATTTAATCGCTGGATATCTGTTGAAGGCATGACTGTTGCGTGGTCGGGTCGGGTTGATTACGGTGATGGGAGTGGCATTCAGAATTTAGTACTTTCTGAGGGTGGATTCTCGCTCATTCATACGTACACAGATGACGGGAGCTATACTCTTACAGTTGAGATCACCAACCAATATGGCACAACGATTGCGAAACAGCTTGGAATTACAATATTAGTAGTATCTAATAATCTTCATATTCGACTGATACCTGTCAGTGTATTGCGTGTAAGCCGATTTGAATTTGACCATACGTATCAAATAGAGATTATTAATAATTCACAACAGGATTGGTATAATCTGAATATGTTAGTATCTTCAAATGCGAATAATATTGGTATAGTGGATGGGACTATCAATGGTATTACTGTGTTTTCAGGAGATACTGTGACCTCTGAAGATACAATTGTGCTGCGGCTTGACCGAAGTGCTCCCCTGAGCATTGAATCGCTGGACTGGTCAATCACGCAGAACTTTGATTCTGAAGTAATAGCAACTGGCTTGTTTACAATCGGGATTGCAGGAGACTATGACGGCAGTGGTAAAGTAGATATGCTTGATTTTTGTGACTTTGCAGATGCCTGGCTTCAAAACAGTACAGGATATGATTTGAGTGGTGATGGATTTGTAAATCTTAAAGACCTGAGTCTGTTCTCAGGTTCTTGGAATAAGTAAACAATAATGTTAAGACGTGAGGGGATTACAATGTTTAAAAAATGTTTTGTTTTAGTGATGTTTGGATTTATTAGTAGAATAGCCTTGTCAGCTCCGACACTATCATATGAGTTGTTTCAAATCGACGGTACTCAGTGGCAATATAACTATACTTTGTTCAATGACTCCGAGTTTATTATAGAGGAATTTTCGGTGTGGTTTGACTATAATCTCTATAGCGAGTTACAATTGCAAAGCACCCCTGATGTGTCCGCAGAGTGGGATGAATGGATCTCACAACCCAACAGCGATTTCGCTGCAAATGGACTCTATGATCCTTTTGCATTAACAGGCAATGAAGTTCAACCTGGAGAGACGATTTCTGGTTTTGCAGTAAGTTTTAATTGGTTAGGTAGTGGTTCGCCAAGTAGTCAGCCTTTTGATATTATTGATCCGACTAATTATTCAGTCCCGTTGTTCTCTGGCGAGACAATTCTTGATACACCCCATGTGATACCTGTCCCTTCAGCAGGATTATTGGCTACATTTGGCATAGCGACAGTGTTTTCATATATCAGGAAACGCAGATCCTAATATTGTACTCTTCGGAACCAATAACGCTGTCTCCAAAATGACTCCAGCGAGAGGTATCTTTTAGGCTTGTGTGTATAGTAAACCTCTAATTCCAGCAAAAAACTAATTTTTTATCAGAACTTTACATTAAAATAGTCTATTAAATCCTATTTTCCTGTAAAAATTTTTCAAATCCAGACTTTTTGCCTGATATCAAATATAAGTTTCTGCCGTTTTCCTTAAAATTACCTATGTCTGGAGACAAATTGGAGAGTGTGCCAAGGTAAGCTGTTGTGAATCAGCTGGACAATCCAGCCTGGTCAAAGGTTAGCCACCAGACCAGAACGGAACTTAATGTATATCGAGGTAACAAGATATGCAGCGCTTAAGGGAAGGCGAATGGTCAGCCATAACGTAAGTGAAGGTGTTGAGCCCCGAAATTTGTGTATTGCACTGGGCCAAGGGTTTCTCCATCCTGAAGCCAGTATCGCTGCACACGATATAGGCGAGTGTGTCAGCGACGTGCCGGGGTCGAAGTCCATAGCGGGCTATTCAACGGTTCATGACGGAACTTGGGAGAGCCATACCGTTCTCGAAAGAAGCCTCCAACAAGCCGAAGAAGCAAGGCGGAGGTATGGCGGTGTGGCAGTCGGACCGGTTCATAGTAGAGGTGTAATCGAGGTAATGCCCGGTGAGTCCCGATACATCGGGACACTCGAAGGAGCTGGCAGTATGTTGCAGAGAGGAAAGGTGACGTAATGCCATACTCAGAGATGGATAACAGTACGTTAGCTCTTTTGCCTCTCATATCAGAACGTGCCCGAAAGGAACCAAGATGTCAGTTTACGAGTTTAGCTCATTTACTGGACAAAAAGTTCCTTCGGGAATGCTACTTTGAGCTTGGCCGAGACCGAGCCGGTGGCATTGATGGTGTAAGTTGGCAGGTATATGGTGAAAACCTTGATGAGAACCTTGCCAATCTGGTCAAGCGGATGAAAGCAAAACAGTATAGACCGCAACCAGCAAAACGGGTATATATTCCGAAAAACGAGCATGAGAAACGTCCTCTTGGTTTACCAAGCTTGGAGGATAAAATCGTGCAGAAAGGAATATCACGTATACTGGAAGCGATTTATGAACAGGATTTTCTGGACTGCTCTTATGGCTTCCGGCCTAACCGGGGGTGCCATGATGCATTGCGAGCAGTCGACCAGATTATCATGAAGCGACCAGTAAAGTATGTGGTTGAGGCAGATATCAAAGGTTTCTTTGATAGTGTCTCGCATGACTGGTTACTGAAGATGCTTGAAGTCCGTATTAAAGACCCGAGCTTTCTTCTGTTAATCCGCCATTTTCTAAAGGCAGGTTATATAAAAGAAGGCAGGTTGGTCAAAACAGAACAGGGGACTCCACAAGGTGGAAATCTAAGCCCGATGTTAGCCAATATTTTCTTGCACTATGTGTTGGACTTGTGGTTTGAAAAACGAATCAAGCCACTAATGGCAGGGCAGGCCTATCTGGTTCGCTATGCGGATGATTTTCTTATCATGGCGCAGAAGCAATCGGATACTTGTATGATTGAGCAGGCCTTAAGAAACCGCTTTGAGAAATTTTCATTAACCCTCCATCCGGAAAAGACGCGGACAATCAGTTTTAGCCGCAAAGAACCAGAGAGTGCTAAACGGCAGGGGCGCAAGCCTAATACGTTTGAATTTCTGGGATTTACTCATTACTGGTTTCGCACCCGCGAAGGCTGGTATATGTTAAGTCGCCGTACAAGTGCTAAGCGATTCCGAAGAGCATGTCAGGCTATGAATGATTGGCTCCGATTGGTTCGGAACTGGTGCAAAACCAAGGAATGGTGGCTGATTCTGGCGTCGAAACTGCGTGGTCACTACCAATACTATGGTGTCAGTGGTAATAGCAGAATGTTGAAGATTTTCTATTATCAAGTGATGCGAAGGGTACATAAGTGGCTCAATCGGCGCAGTCAGCGTAACCGATGGAATTGGGAACGATTTACAGAATACTTAAAGCACTATCCTTTGCCGGTGCCGCATATAACGCACAAATTTTATTTACCATCGACGGTGCTGTGAAGCATGCTGAAGAGCCGGATGAGGGAAATCTTCAAGTCCGGTTCTGTGAGGGGCGTTGAAGCTCTTTCGTATGGCAGAATATTGTGACACTCCTCAATCGAAAGAGAGGAGCAACAGGGAATACAAAGTATGCCTGAATGAAAGCGCCATATTACGTCTACTCGACCACGGTTCCGAACGAGAAATCGCAATTGATAATAGACCACAAAGGTTCAGAGTTCTTACGAAAAATGAAGGTTTGATATCCACCTACGTGACCAAGGGAGTACCTATTTCAAAGACGGTCAGATAAATATATTAAATTAAATCCGCACAGCTTATCAAATTGAGTTGCAGAGATCATCTATAATCGTAAGAATACGTATATGTCAAATCCGAGGTTAGATTGGGATTCAACGATTATTTGTCTTACTCCTATACAGTATGCCGGTTTTAGCATTTAGAGACGCTTTAAACGTATGAGTTGCCGCTAAACAAGCAAAAATTAAAGATGCGATACACGGAATGCTAGCCGATACTAGGCCAAGCCTAAGTTCAATTTCCGACCATGAACGTGGTAAAATCAGCAAAAAAACAAGTCCCAGAAGAAGCCAGACAAAAAGGAAAATCAAAACGCTCGATATTATAGCAGTGATATACCTCGCAAACATCTTCATCTACATTATTCTCCCTTTATTTTGTAACTATAAAACCACCAATGCATCTTGATATACAAACAGTCATATTACTTAGAAATTGCGATGTCATCCTCCCTCTTGGGCTAATGTAACTTCTCCCACTAACGAGTAATCATAGGGACAATTATATAACTTCTCAAAAACCAAAGCCAAAAATGGTGCTATTGCATCCTCTTCCTTTTGCTCAATATGAAATATTCCCTTTTTCATAGTCAGTTTCTTAACCTTAAAACTCTCAGGAATTACAAACTTCCCTTTTTTAACATCCTCTTCAAAAAAATGGTTCTTATGTGCAAGATGGACTTCAATATGATAATCATTCTTTGATAATTTCACAACAGCTCTGGTTACTTCTATCAGCGACACCCATTTGTTTTTTCTAGTCCGAAAGTAAATTATATGTGTTTTCCCTAATTTCGCTAGGATATGAACAGCAGCTGCGATAACATCTTCAGTACTAGGATACTCAGTGGTTCCGCTTCTCAACCTTTTAGGCAAGAGATGGCGCGAACGAAAGAAAAACCTTGAAAATAGTAACTGAAAACGATTCCTAATTTTCATAAAATCTTTCATTGTACATTCTTAATTGAAGTAAAATACATTTCCTTATTACATTAACCTTTCCATTAGAGAGCTTCATAGATTTTAATGTTACCAAGTTCTATCCTTAGGATCCGCAACAGGATCAGGCCCTTCGCAACTACGTTTACTACTTTCGTAGTAATCACCATATCCGGAAAGACTTGATATGATCTCAGACCACTCTTTGAAAAAATCACCAAATTTAGATAGGTCGAGAATTAGTCCTCCACTGGCAAAACCTACGTTAGGTCCAAACTTTACTTTTCCTTGATTATCGACTTTAACATTGCCCCCTTTAGCACCTGCAACGCCTTGTCCTGTAGGGCTAAAGCCATGTTCAGGTCTCCACGTTGCCCCACCTTCTATACCAAGATATTTTCCTTTACTACCTATTCGTGCTCTCCCTCTTCCAGTCACAGCAAAGCCGGAACCCACTGTCCAACTTCCTGTTAGCGATACCCCTACTTTGCCAGGAGTGCCAACAGATATGTAGGCACCTTCTACGGGGGAACCTGTATAAAGGTAAAGTGCAACAGCGTCAACAGCATCATTATATACTTCGTCTGAAGCATTCCAATCTCGAGTATATAGCCACTTCCACAGGCCCAATCCATACGGGTCGATCCAATTAATTGGATTATTGCCCACATAGCTGTAAAGGTTCATTGAATCAGCGTAGCCTATAGGGTCAGTCTGCAAGAATCGGCCAAGCTCATAAGAATAATATCTGGCACGGTAGTAATACAAATCAGACTCATCATCAAAACGCCTGCCCGTGAACAGATACGGATTGCCTATAGAGCTTGCAGCACTCGGCTTACCATAAACATCATAACTATATTGTTCTTCAATCTCACCATTAACATTTGAAAGAGCAACTACATTACCCAGGGCATCGTAATGATAATAATATATTCCCGCGTTCGCCTGCCCGCTGGGTATTATCATACATATCGGCTCATCAATACCGGGGCCATAAATAAATTTACGCAATAAAGTGTCGGAATCATCATATTCAGCTATGACCTGGTCACCGTCATAAATGTATTTTGTAATAATATCCGGGGTGTCTTCGACTATCTTTTTTACACGCCTGCCCTGGTAATCGTACTCGTAAGTAAAAATAGTTACATCATCTTCAGTTATTTCGATAAGTCTGTTTTCAGCATCATAAATATATTCATAGGTTTCATCATCGGTTAAATTGCCATTATTATCATAGCTGTAATCGACTTCTTCTTCATACTCTCCAACAGACCCATACTGGTTTAACATATTATCATCATAATTGTTCTTATAAGTGTGGTACAGTATTGTTGTAGCACCTACATCCATAGTTTCACGATTTCCAAGTGAATCATAATCAAAAGTAGTATCATCAACAAAAAATGTTGCCGGATAATCGGCTGTTAGCAATTGATAAATATTATCATAGCCGTAACTGTGAACATCCGTGCTGTCAACTGTCTTGGTCAACTGATTGCCGACATCATCATAAGTATAATCAAAGATAATTGTTGTCGGCGGTGTGCCGTCATCCATGGTATTTGTTACTTTTGCCAGCCTGTTGCCAAGCTCATAATCATATCCGCCGACATCTACAAGCTCATAGTTATAGCTTGTAGATGTGCCGTTTTCGTAAGTCAAGGCAGTTCGCCTGGATAACTCATCATAATCGAAATGGGCCAAAGTAACAGGAGTGCCGGAATCATCCTTTATATCAGCCAATCTGCCCATTTCATCGTAATGATATGTGATATATGGATTGTCATCATCATTTGCAGGAGTTTCATCTGGATAAATTAACTTGGAACGACGATTGAGATTGTCAAACTCATAACCTACAAATTTATCATCTGGATTTGTAACATCTGCAATCCTGCCGAGGTCATCATAATTAAATTCAGTTTCATCTGCTTTATCAACTACATATTTGACTCTTCCTGCTATGTCGTAAATGTATGAAACGGCAGGAACATATTTGACAGCATCCGCATAGGTTCTGTCCGTTCCAGAAGCTGTTATAATTACTTTAGCGGTAGTTGTGAAAGTATATGCCCCAAGATTATTCCATTTCCCGCCGTTTTCAGTCTGGTCAATGATTACAGTCTCAAGTAGAGTGTCGGAAACACCATCGTTATCATAAATATCGACCTGCACTGAATCTGAGGCATCGGTATCGGTCGGCCACCACATCAATACTGAATAATTATCAGAGATATCTACCTGGTATGTATATGTTTCATCCGCTGTTGTATTGTACCGGCAATCCGAGTCATAAGAATCTGTTAATTCTGTATCTTCGGTCCACGGGCTTGATGACGAAGTGCCTGCATCTTCATCGTCAATTGTTTTAACAGAGGTACTACCGTCATCGACAGCTTTGGCGACAAGATTATCCATTGCATCATATTCGTAATAGGTATAATCGTCATCACGAGTCTTTTTGCAGACGATGTTACCGTTGTCATCATACGCAAACTGCTCTGTTGTATTTTCTTCATCAAAATTTTCAGGATATTTAATCTGGATAAGCCTGCCGAATATATCATAGAAATATTCAGTGATTTGATTTTTGGCATCCTCGATTGATTCGAGATTGCCGTTTGCTGTATATGTGTATTTGGTTTCGCTGCTCTCCGCATTGGTAACACTAATGAGAAGGCCCCTTTCGTCATAATCATAATCTGTATCTTTTTCTTTGGCATCAGTAACTTTTATTAAATTCTCATCATCGTCATAAAAATTCTCTGTCTCTTCTCCCAAAGGGTCGGTGATTATCTTAAGTGCGTCGAGAAGGTTATATTCATATTCAACAGTTTGATTAGGTGTACCGCTCCAGTCGCCAAGCTGAGCCTCAGTCTTTTTGAGCTTTTTATTTTTATTATAATACATCTTCGTGATGAAGCCGTCATTTTCACCGATTCCCGGATACTGTATCTGCGTCAGCAGATCGATTTCATTATGTGTATATTGAGTTGTTTCAGTTAAATCATTTTCAATACTTTTAACATGACCGAACTCATCATATTTATATGTAGTCTCGATACTTTTATGCGGTTCTGTGCCGGGATCAATGATTGTCGTTTTAAGCCTGCCGTAATTGTCTCCATCGGTACCGGCATTATCATAATATTGATACTCCGTTATGATACCATCCGGTGATTCAACTGTCTCTAACAATCCGTTTTTTACATCAGCCGTATCGTAATAGGTAAATTT
>Ga0307434_1001589_pt1 | contig 12002 bp, 8 predicted proteins | sample SalMarWE160220MG_FD_202156 | JGI IMG/M metagenome (GOLD analysis project Ga0307434, IMG submission 202156) | Salt marsh sediment microbial communities from the Plum Island Ecosystem LTER, Massachusetts, United States - WE1603-220 | ecosystem: Environmental > Aquatic > Marine > Intertidal zone >... | reverse complement strand
GTGGTCGATGACGTTAAAAAACATGGAATGAAAATTGTCATTGACGACAAGCTTCCCCGTGATCTGTCTGACATGACAACGACGCTGACTAAAGTAAAAGCCTTGAAACCAGATCTGTTGTTGGTTTCCGGGCACTCAAAAGGCGCCGCGACAGCAGCCCGGCAGATTGGTGAGCAGAACGTGAAAGTGCCGATGATCGCGATTACCCATTGTGAAGCAGCGAACGTCGACGGTAAATTCGGAAAATCGGTAGAAGGGTTCCTGTGCCCGACGCAGTGGGCCGAAACTCTGACCTATAAGGATGATCTGTTCGGCACGGCTGCAAATTATGATAAGGAATTCAAAGCGGCTTATCCTGAATATAAGGACAAGCTGGTTCCCTATCAGACCGCACAGGCGACAGCAGCCGTTTATGTCTTTGCAAAAGCAATCGAACAGGCCGGTTCTCTGGATAAGGAAAAAATCCGGGACGCCCTTTCGAATATTGACATGAAAACGTTCTATGGTGACGTCAAGTTTTCTAAAGCCGGAAACAACGTTGCAAAACCCATGGTTTTGAGACAGATACAAGATGGAAAATATAACGTTGTCGCACCGTCCGCGTTTGCTTCTCATAAACTTCAGTGGCCTCTGAAGTAGACGGGATAAACAATAGAATAAAAAAATAAGGTGTCGAAAGGGGAACCAGCTTCTCAGGGTCAAAGAAGCAGGGTCCCCTTTACTTCATTGTTTTTCTAAAATCGCAAGGGCGGAAAATTCGATGTCTCAGATTATATCCAACTTCTCGATTCTTTTGCAGGCCCCGATATTTAACCTGTCTTTGTTAATCGACGGGCTTATGATCGGTGCGGTGTATGCCTTGTCCGCTTATGGATTGGCATTGGTCTGGGGCGTGATGAATGTGAAAAATCTGGCTCAGGGCGATTTCGTCATGATGGGAGGCTATACCGCATGGTTCATGTCTCTTTACGGAATTCATCCCCTATTCGGTGTACCTGTAGCCTTCGTTCTGATGTGGGGCTTCGGTTGGGTTGTTTATGTAACCATCATAAGAAGGGTTATCGATCAGGATCTGTTTACTTCACTCCTTGCGACCTTTGGTCTGGCGATCGTTATCGCACAGGTTTTGAATATTTTATTTACTTCCGATACGCAGACTGCGGATGCCGGGTTTGATTCCTTCCTTTTGTTCGGAGGATTGGTCACGATCCCTCAGGTAAAACTGATCGCATTTGTCCTGGCCGCTATGCTGGCCGCTGCCGTCATATTGTTTATGAAAAACAGCCGTATGGGGCAGGCAATCCGCGCCACCGCACAGGACGAGCGCGCAGCCCGGGTCATGGGTATCGATACGGATAAGGTTTACGCTTTTACTTTTTCCCTGAATGCGGCCATTTGTGGAGCCGCCGGCGCCTTGATTTCCATGATCTGGGTGATCCAGCCATTCTTCGGGATCACCTATTCAATCCGCGCTTTTGTGGTGGTAACAGCGGCGGGCTTCGGGAATCTTCCAGGTGTTATTGCAGCCGGCCTAGGCATGGGCGTTATAGAGCAGTTCGGCGGATTTATCCTTGGTGCCGAATTCCAGCAAGCGATTGTCGTCGGTCTCCTGTTACTGGTGCTAATCATCAAACAAATGCAGTACGCGCGTCTGCGCCAGGTGGTGGAATGATGAACAGTCTTGGTTTAAAAATACCCTTCTATGGTCTCATACTGGCCTTCGGGTTATTCGCCCCCCTGATGTTTCCCGCCTATACCAATCAGATGGCGGTCCTCTGGCTGATGATCATTCTTTCGCTGACCTGGGATCTCCAGGGTGGACAGATGGGATACAACTCCCTGGGGAACATATTTTTCTTTGGCTTTGGAATGTATGTGTCCGCTGTTGTTCAGATCGGCCTGGTTTATGATGTCGGCGTTTATACCAGGGCGAGTGGGGGTGGTATCTTTGAATTTACGCCGGTTCAATATTATACCGGTCTGGCCTTGGGGATGGCGGCTGCAGGTGTACTGTCATCGATTTCAGCCGTTATACTGGGGCGCATTGTGTTTGGTCTCCGAGGGCCCTATTTCGCCATTGGAACTTTAGGGGTTGCGATTGCCGCCGGCGAGTTAACTGGCGCCTGGGGATGGGTCGGAGGCGGGCAGGGCATAACAATGCCTCAGGTACCCGGGGACCCGGATTCCGCAAAATATTTTCTTTATCTGCTCAATTTTTCACTGGCCGTCGTTCTATTTATATTTTTGAGCTGGCTCTATTCAACTCGGTTTGGTCAAGCTATCAATGCAATCCGTGATGATGAGGAAAAAGCCGAGGGAATGGGCATTCGCACGACGCGTTACAAGTCCATCTGTTGGGCTGTTTCCGCATTTTTCCTCGGAATATCCGGTGCGGTTTTCGGAAATATGATCGGATTTATAGAACCGCTCGAAGTTGCCTTCCAGACCATAAACTTCGGTATCTTTATGGTCGTCATGGTTTTACTAGGCGGCAAAGGTACGTTGTGGGGACCGATTGTCGGTGCAGTCGTCTTCCATGTCATTAAGGAGTTGACCTGGACCTATTTACTGGGTTGGCAATGGGTCGCGTTAGGCGCAATGATTGTAATAATTGTCGTCTATTTCCAGGATGGAATAATGGGCTGGGTCAAACGCAAAAAACCGGAATGGTTTGGAATACGGGTTGAGGAAAAGGAATTTGCTGGGCAACCGGAGGCTGCGGAATGAGTAGTGATATCATTGAAGTTGTCCATGTCTCCAAATCCTTTGGTGGTGTCATCGCCAACAATGACATCTCAATGACCGTAGAGAAAGGTAAAATAACCGGTCTCATTGGTCCGAACGGGTCAGGCAAGACGACACTGTTTAATTCCATCGTCGGGTATCACCCGATCGACAGCGGGTCGATCAAGTTTGAAGGCAAGGAGATTTCAAAACGCCGTGTTCAACAGATCGCCCGCCTCGGGCTTTTGAGGACATTTCAGCAAACCAGAATCTATGGAAGAATGAATTGTGTAGAGAATATGCTCATATCCATTCCTCATAGAAAACTTGACTTGTTGGATATGTTTAGCCGCAATTCCCCAGATGAGTATGAAAAAGCTCATCAGTTTCTTGACTTTGTCGGCCTTTATGAAAAACGCCTGCTGCGGGCGGGCTCCCTGTCATTTGGACAACAGAAACTTTTGGAATTTGCCATGGCACTCATGAATGATCCTACAGTTTTGTTGCTTGATGAGCCCACGGCCGGAATCAATCCAACTCTTATTAACGGCCTGATTGATCGTCTTAAACGGGCCAACGAGGAGTTCGGGATTACGCTCTTTGTGATTGAACATAATATGCGGGTTATCATGAATATGGCCGAAAAAGTGTATTGTCTGGCCCATGGCGAATTGCTTGCAGAAGGTTCGCCGGACGAAATACAGAATAATCAAGACGTAATTGACGCCTATCTGGGGGCACACTGATGAGTGAGACAGAAAACAAAAACAATATCTCTGATAATTCTGCTGACTCTCAGCCATCAAAATCAACGGGTTATCATTCAGGATCAGTGGAAACGGTCATATCTGTAGACGATGTCACACGTGAGGTGGCAAAAATTGCCGAGGAGATAGCCGTAAGCCAGCTGGATTCTCTTGTTACTGGAGATGCTTTTGTAAAGATCGACGATCTTCGGGCTGGCTATGGGCAAATGGAAATTTTGCATAATATCAATCTGCGTGTCGGGCGTGGCCAGTCCCTTTGCCTGATCGGGCCAAATGGCGCTGGCAAATCAACGGTCCTGCATGCCATTTTCGGATTCAATAACATATTTTCCGGCAAAGTTTTCGTCGGTGTGGGGGATAGTGCCCAGGACATCACCCGTATGTCGCCCAACGAAAAACTAAAACGTGCGGGAATAGCTTATATTCTTCAGGATAAATCTGTGTTTCCAAACATGACGGTGGAAGAAAATTTATGGATGGGCGGTTTTCTGATGGAAACACCGGACGAGGCCAAGGAGGCGGCAGATCGCATTTTTGACAAATATGACCGACTTGCAGCACGGCGCAAACATCAGGCCAAAGTCTTATCGGGTGGAGAGCGCCGCCTGCTCGAAATTTCTCGCGCTCTCGTTATGAACCCCGATGTCCTTCTAGTGGATGAGCCGTCCATTGGATTGGAACCGAGATTCATTGACATGGTATTTGAAATATTGGCCGATCTCAGGGATGTAGAGGGCAAAACAATAATTATGGTCGAACAGAATGCCCGCAAGGGACTTGAGTTCTCTGACATTGGTTATGTATTGGTGTCAGGACAGATTGCCAAAGTCGGGTCGGGAGATGATCTGCTTGGAGATCCGGATGTAGGGCGTCTTTTCCTCGGTGGCTAGAAGTCTTGTTTTATCTGATTTTGCTGATAGCGATTGTTGCTGGGCATAAAACCAGTCGTAATGAATGGCTGGCTGTTCAGATCAGGAACTTTTGTTCGGATCCGGCAGAGGTTCTCCGTTAAACAGGGTCTCACCGCAACTATCCAGAGACCTGTTGATTTTGGCACAAATTTCGACGGCATTTAATAAATTTGAAAAAGGACCGGCGACAAGTTGGTAGGGTCTGCCGTCAGCAGCGTCCTCGATTTTATAACGCACCTGCAGATTCTCCAGTTCCTCAGGGTAACGTCTTCTTAATTCTTCCCAAGATTTCTGAAGCTCTTCTATCGTATTGGCTGAAGATAAGTGAATGCCAAACAAGGTTTGGGGGGTACTGTGTTGCCCGGTTCCTTCGGCCAGACGAATTTGAGGAAGTTCCTCTGAGTGGTCTCCAAATCCGGAGGAAGGAAGGGGTTTCAACTGAACGCTCACTTCGGATTTATATTCGCTCTTTATTGAATTACTTTGATCAGGATGCAAATGGCCGTTGAAATTCCTGTTGTGATTACTGGGAAGGGAACCGGTCGTATCTATTCGGCCGGAGATCGCCTCTATTTCCATTTTTGTGTTATCCGAGGGCATCGAGGGGGCCAAGTTTCCATTCTCAATTCGTTTTTTCCCAAGACGTTCCCCAATCTTTGTCGTTTCAGCTTCGACATTATCTAGGCGCGTCGAAAGATCGGAAACTGTCTGCTCCAGTGCCAGTATATCTTTTTGGGCTTGAAAGGCTATTTCCCGGTTACGGTTGACCCGCAAAAAGAGTTCATCAGACTCCTGGGCAACTTTCGCCAGCAATTTTGGTGTAGTGTCGACTTGTTGGTTTTCTGTGAATCCATTACGGTCCCCTCCCAAGTATGCGAGATATGCAAGTGAGAAGACTGTTAGAAGAATCCAAATTCCAGTATAAATCCCACCGGACCTTAATCCTGAGCGAGGCCGAGAACCAATCTGCATTGCCTACCTGTTAATATTAAACATTGAATTGCAGCCCAAAAATGACTGTATGGGGCCTACAACTAGGGCCGTTAAACGAAAGGATAAAACTGACGGTACAGAGCTTGAAACTAACTTAGAAAAAGACACTGTCTGAGTCTGGAAAAATGGTCAATCCTAGGCCAATTAATCTTGTATAATTTGGAAACAATACGTATGAAAGATTGGAAATACAGAAGATGAAATGCCGTATGGGCAGGTTAAAAGTCACTGGAAACCGTGAATTCGAGACGATGGACCGGTTGATCCATTTCTCGGCCGAGGCGGCTTGAGTTTTGCACAGTCTCCGGTTTGCACAGACTTTAGTAGTGTTGAATCCCGAGTTTTACACAGAATATTTACCAACCACGTTGGAATTTCATTAAAAGCGGTTGTCTCACATATTACTAATTACAGAGAGTAAAAGTTAGATAAGTTGATCAGTCCGGTCATTCAAAATTACCTCCAAACATATTGGCTGAAATTGAGCTTTGATCCGTGAAATATAATTTGGAGTTTACTTAAAAGCGCAACAATTCTGCGGCATGGAAATAAAACGCGGACAAGTCGGTTAAATTTAACAGTTGGTTTGTCGGGGGTAAGCAAGTAATCAATAAATCGGTAGTTCAAGTCAATTGTAATAACTTAATCAACAGAGTGAACATATTTTATGTCGGATCCTTCTCTTCTTATAATTTGTCTTGCGGCAGGAAAAGGGACACGCATGAAATCCCGGAAGCCCAAGGTTATGCATGCGATTGCCGGGTATCCTATGCTGGGCCATGTTTTATCGGTTGCTACAGAAGCCGGTGCAGATGAATTGGCTCTCGTGGTCTCGCCCGACATGTCTGAAAACATTCCAGAGATGACTGAATTTCATGCCCTGATGGAAAGCCAGTTTGAAAACGCCACACAATTCGTGCAGCCCCGGCAATTGGGCACTGGCGATGCTGTGAAAGCGGCCAGAACGGCATTGGAAGGATTCGAAGGAGAAGTCGTAGTCTTATTCGGTGATACGCCTTTGTTGAAGTCCAGTACAATCCGCAGTTTGAGAGCTTGTCTCCGAGAGAAGGCATCAATAGCCGTACTTGGATTTAACGCGAAAAATCCTTCCGGATACGGGAGATTGTTGATTGACGAGGGTGGTTCATTGATTGCCATACGAGAGGAAAAGGACGCCTCTCTGGATGAGAAGTCGGTGACACTTTGTAATTCCGGCGTTTTTGCATTCAGAAGCGAGACACTTCTTAGCGTTCTGGACAAGATAAACAACCAGAACGCAAATGGTGAATATTATCTCACGGATGCCATAGAAATTGCCCGCCGGGACTCATTGCCGGTACAGACTATTACGGCGGAAGAGCAAGAAGTTTTAGGTATCAATACCCGGGCTCAGCTCGCAAATGCAGAAGCAATTTGGCAAAATGAAAAACGCCGGTCCGCAATGGCTAACGGAGCAACATTGGTCGCCCCGGAGACGGTTTATTTCAGTTATGATACGCAGATTGGCCGGGACGTGTTAATCGAACCTCATGTCATTTTTGCAACAGGTGTGCGGGTTGGGGATGGTGCGGTCATCAGATCTTTTTCCCATCTCGAAAAGGCTGTGATTGACCAGGACTGCATTGTTGGACCGTTTGCCAGACTAAGGCCGGGTGCGGATCTCGGGCGAGGAGTCCGGATCGGTAATTTCGTTGAAGTCAAAGAATCGAGGCTTGAAGAGGGGGCCAAAGTCAATCATCTGACTTACATCGGTGATACACATGTTGGCGCTCGAGCCAATATTGGCGCAGGCACCATAACCTGTAATTATGACGGCTATTCCAAGCATCGGACAATTATCGGCGATGGAGCCTTTATCGGTTCCAACAGCTCGCTGGTGGCCCCGGTCACAATTGGAAACGGAGCCTATGTCGGTTCCGGAACAGTAGTGACTAAAGATGTAAAACCGGATTCACTTGTGGTCACCCGGGGACCGTTGACAGAAAAAGAAGATTGGGCGGCAAAATTTCGAAATCGGGCAGGGAGAAAATAATAACCGCTTAAACGGATCGGGCCGGTTTTGGAAAGTCACTATCCTGGTTTTCTGCCCCGATGGTTAGAAGACCCTAGCGGACAGCAGGGATCAAATTAGGGAATGGATTATGTGTGGAATAGTCGGAATTCTGGGTAAAAGTCCCGTCGCCGAGCAAATCGTTGATGCGTTAAAGCGACTGGAGTACCGAGGTTATGATTCAGCCGGGCTTGCAACTCTTGAGTCAGGAAAGCTGGTGCGAACCCGGGCCGAAGGAAAATTACGAAATCTTGAGGCCAAGCTTGATCATGTCCCCCACGCAGGTCTTGTTGGTGTAGGTCATACGCGCTGGGCCACGCATGGTGCTCCAACCGAAGCAAATGCGCATCCCCACATGACGGATAAAGTATCAGTAGTCCATAACGGGATCATTGAGAATTTCAAGGAGCTGAGAGACGGCCTTATTGAAGATGGCGCGACTTTCGACTCTGATACGGATACCGAAGTCATCGCACACCTTATAACCCGGAACCTGTCAGAGGGATTGACACCTGCCGCTGCTGCCCACCGGTGTCTGAAGCAGCTCGAAGGAGCATTTGCTATCGCCATAATTTTTGAAGGTCAGGAAAATTTGATGATTGGTGCCCGGCAGGGAAGTCCGCTGGCTATCGGGCATGGAAATGGGGAAATGTATCTGGGATCAGACGCTCTTGCCCTCGCTCCGTTTACTGATGATATAACCTATCTTGAGGATGGCGATTGGGCCGTACTTACTCGGGAAAAAGTTGAAATATTCGATCCGTCAGGCAACAGGGTCGCACGGGCAATGCAAAAGTCCCATGCGACCGCATACCTCGTTGATAAGGGCAATTACCGCCATTTCATGGCTAAGGAAATACATGAACAACCCGACGTGTTGAGCCATACCTTGACAAGCTTTATTGACATGGTTCAACAACGCATTCAGCTGCCGGAACTTCCATTTGACTTCAACGACGTACCCAGATTGACAATTTCGGCTTGCGGTACGGCCTATTATGCAGGCCTCGTTGCAAAATACTGGTTTGAAAAATGGGCCCGTCTGCTTGTTGATATTGATGTAGCCTCGGAATTCCGTTATCGCGAAGTTCCTCTCAGTAAAGATGGCGTGTCTCTATTCATCTCTCAATCCGGGGAGACCGCCGATACGTTAGCAACATTGCGTTATTGCCGTGACAAGGGGCAGCATATTGTTTCCGTTGTAAATGTTCCGGAATCTTCTATCGCCCGCGAATCCGACGTCATCCTTAAAACACTGGCAGGTCCCGAAATAGGCGTGGCCTCGACAAAGGCGTTCACCTGCCAGTTAGCAACCTTGGCCAGTCTGGCAATCGGCGCGGGCATCAGACGGGGAATTATCGATCGGGACACGGAAAAAGAGCTTGTTGCCGCGCTCACCGGTGTACCCCGGCACATGTCGGCAATCTTACACAGGGAAGATGAGTTTGCGGATCTCTGTCACAGGCTTTCCAAGGCTCAGGATGTCCTCTATATAGGTCGGGGCTCGAATTTCCCAATTGCACTGGAAGGGGCACTGAAGCTTAAGGAGATCTCATATATCCACGCAGAAGGATATGCAGCGGGAGAATTGAAGCACGGTCCAATAGCTCTTATCGATGAAACCGTCCCGGTTGTGGTTGTAGCGCCTCAAGATGCGCTATTTGAAAAAATCGTGTCGAATATGCAGGAAGTGGCGGCCCGGGGGGGACAAATTCTGCTGCTTACTGATTCCGAAGACGGGACCACTGGCATCGAAACATTTGCGACCGTGAAGCTGCCAAAAGTGCATCCTTTTATAACACCACTAATTTATGCGTTGCCGGTACAATTGCTGGCCTATCATACGGCCGTGCTGATGGGCACAGACGTTGATCAGCCGCGCAATCTGGCGAAGTCCGTCACTGTGGAATGAGTCCTTACATTGTAGGAATAATGAAGTTCTTGAGCGTTGTCTGGTTCTTTGACGGTTTTGCCGTTCACGGAAGCTGAGCGGATATACCAATTGCGTCAAACTCTCTGTGGATATCGTAATGTTATGCTGCCCAGAAACGAGTTTAGCCCCAGTTTAGCCTAAAAAATACACTTGAATCAGCAATGCTTTAGCCTGAATTAGTTACCGTAAAACAATTTACTGCCAAAAAGTCGCCAACCGATGAAGTTACTGGTCTGTCCCGACCAATTATCGTATATCTCTGGCTGAGGCGAGAGACATGACAATAAAAATATAATGGTTCTTGATCGGCGAAATTTGGGATCAGAGTCGTTCTTGGGACCGCAGGGATTAGGAGACTGATATGTCAGGAGCGATCCGGGTCGCCGTTATTGGGGTTGGTTATTTCGGAAAATTTCACGCCAAACATTATTCTACTAATCCCTATGCCGATCTTGTCGCGGTTGTCGACAAAGATGTAACAACAGCGAAAGAAGTCGCCCAATTATATGACGTCGAGGCTTTTGTCGACTATCAGGGTCTTTATGATCGGGTTGATGCGGTGAGCATAACTGTTCCGACCGCCCTTCATTACCGGGTTGCCAAGGACTGGCTTAATGCGGACAAACATGTGCTTGTTGAAAAGCCGATAACAGACGAGGTGTGGGCAGCCAATGAACTGGTTGAAATAGCCGGGGCGAAGAATAAATGCCTTCAGGTCGGGCATATTGAGCGTTTTTCAGCAACGTTCCGGGCAGTGTCGGAAATGATAACGACTCCTCTGTTCATTGAGAGCTACCGGATCGCGCCGTTTAAGGAACGGGCAAATGACGTTGATGTGGTTCTCGATCTTATGATCCACGACATCGATGCAATACAGGGTCTGGTGAACTCACCAGTTGAAAGTGTTCATGCGGTCGGCACGCCCATTGTCAATCCGTCGGAGGACCTGGCAAATGCGCGCATAGTTTTTGAATCGGGTTGCGTGGCCAATGTTACCGCCAGTCGTGTTAGCTATAAAACCGAACGCAGAATTAGAATATTTCAGCCCAACAGTTACATTATCGGAGATTTCGCAAATAATCACATTGATAGCTACAGCGTAATTGGCGATCTGGAAAAAGAAGGGCTGGGGGCGATCAGAATGGATTCCCGGGATGTGGAAAAAGAAGACAGTCTGGGAAATGAGATTGCCGAATTTCTTGATGCGATAAAAGAAGGCAGAACGCCTGTGGTTTCAGGCCGCGATGGCAGCGAGGCGCTGCGCGTCGCAAAGCTGGTTACAGACAGTATCAGCCAACATCGACAAAAGGCTGCCGCTCTCTTCAAAACGTGATCCGGTTACAACCGTTCAACGGATTGGCAGCGGGGTCTGATTTCTGTTCAGGACAGAACTCTGATTGCCGTTGAAGACCGAATATATCTGTAGCCACAAAAACCGCATTCGTCACTACCTGAAATTGTATTGACGAGTTTGGGTGAAAATTCGGATGTGAACCAACCCCCATGAACCGGCGATGAACAGCAGGTTCAGTAAGGAAACAGGATGATTATGGTTATATTTTCCCACCAATATGAACAGGGGAAATGACCATGAGAAAGTTTCTAGCCATTGGATTGGCGAGTTTGAGCTTCATTTTATATTACGGTTCAGCGTTTGCACATTATAATCCGGGATTTAACTGTCGCACGGTCCACGGGCCGGCTGAAATGGCGGTTTGTAAAAGTCGAAGTCTCAGCCGCTTGGATCGCGTGTTAAATCATTGGTATCAAAGAGCAAAGGAACGCGCTCGGTACTTTGACCAAGTGAGCTGGCTGCACCGGAAGCAGATGGTCTGGATTAGATCGCGAAATGCCTGCGGTGGGAACCGGCTTTGTTTGCGTTTGAAATACAGGCAGCGAATCCGCGAACTCCGCAACTATACGCTTCACGTTTAATTGTTCTGAGATAACATCAGGAAAACCGGCTTAACAAGTTGGTTTTCCTGTTTTTTTGGGGAAGGGACTGAGTTGTTAATCCTTCATACCCCAGCATTATGTGCTGACTTCGAATTCAATAATCTTACAAAAGTCACATTTAATTTTGCATAGTTTCAAACCAGAACTAATGATCAAGTCATGTCCGGAATTGATCGCAGTTATGAACAATAAAAGACTTTATTGTCCAGAAATCGGGGAATTCTTTCAGAGGTATTTGATCTTTACCTCTAATAAAGGATAAAATGACGAGGTGTTCGCCCGATTCGTCCAATAGGGAATCGGAATATCCATAGACTTAGCTGACGGACAGATATTGTGGGACGCCAATCAATCAGCACAGCGGTTGTTTTGTTTTATATTACTGCAGGATTAGGCTGTTTTGTGGGCTGGTCCTCAGCGATGGCTCAGTCTAGCTTACTCTCGGCCGGGAAAAAAGCACTCGACGAGGGCAAAACGGACAAAGCGATTGAGCTCCTCACCAAGGCCGTTAAGTCCAGTGAAATGACGAGTGAGGAAATCGCGGAAGCTTTGTATATGCGCGGTCTGGCCTATAAGAAGCAAAAGAAAACAGCTGCTGCTATTGCTGATCTTAACGGGGCTCTCTTCATCAAATCTCTTCCGTCAAAAGATAGACAACAGGCACTCAA
>Ga0307434_1001587_pt1 | contig 12009 bp, 6 predicted proteins | sample SalMarWE160220MG_FD_202156 | JGI IMG/M metagenome (GOLD analysis project Ga0307434, IMG submission 202156) | Salt marsh sediment microbial communities from the Plum Island Ecosystem LTER, Massachusetts, United States - WE1603-220 | ecosystem: Environmental > Aquatic > Marine > Intertidal zone >... | reverse complement strand
AAGCCAGGTCAGGGCATCCGACAAATCGGGGGCATGAGGCGCAGTGCTCATAGAATCTGAGTGGTGTTTGACAACTGAACTCCGCGGCATGAATTGTGTTTGGTTTCCCGCTTTTCATGGAAGGCTCCTTTCCGCCTTTGACTGCCTGGGGCAAAACCCGTCTCCTGTGAAGGCCAACAAAGATACCGAGGTTTGCGCTATGCAGTTCCCATGAGCCATTCAGGCGTTTTGTCTTCCAGTGCCTTGTAGCCAAAAGCAATACAGACTGTCTTGCAGCACCCGCAGCCTATGCAGTTATCGGTGTTTACGTAAATGGAACCTTTTTGTTCCTCAATTGCACGCATTGCGCAAATCCTCAGCGCGTAACAGTCCTTGCAGTTATGTCTGCAGATGATGTTGAGCATCTTTTCCCCTTTCACAGATTGAGTTAGCCTAAGATCCTGTCGATTTCTTCTCTGTCTGATTCCATAACATAGGGAATCCCGGACACCTCGGCTGCCTCCCTGGTCAACGCAACCAAGTCATTGCGATCAATGTATTGGAGGGAGAATTTTCTAGCACCAGCCATGAATTGCTGCAGACCCTGCCGCAGGCGATCGATATATGAGTACATTCCAATGGCTCCAGCCGGGAGTTCCATGAAATCCTTGCCGAACCGCTCTCTTAATTGTGCGCCGACCGCAAAAAGCCTCAGATAACCTTCCTGAATATGTCCCCCTTGCAATTCCACTTTTTCAGTCATTAATCTTCCATGTGTCTTTCCTACCATGGCAGCTGTCATCATGGCCCTTCCAAGGCAGACGGCCTTGACATGAGGTGCCCCAAGGGCCAAGGCCTTAAAGATGTGATCTTCAAATGAGAGACCGCCGGCAATAGCAATAGGTGGAATAAATGCCCCCTTTTCCCTGAGGCGTTCACAGATCTGATAGGTCAAACATTCAAGCTCAACCGTGGGGATTCCCCACTCATTCATCATCCGCCAGGGGCTCATACCGGTACCTCCGCCGGCCCCATCAACGGTCAACAGGTCTATCTTTGCTTCAGATGAAAACTTGATTGCCCTGGCGAGGTCGGCAGGCCTGTAAGCCCCGGTCTTAAGGGTGACATGTTTGGCTCCGATAGTGCGAAGATGTTGCACTGATTTATAAAAGGCTTCCTCATCAACCATGCCGAGCCGTGAGTGCCTTTCGAACTCAGTTATTCCTTCTGCCGCGAAAGCGGCCCGGGCTGTATCAGTTGTTGGATCGGGCATAACGATGTAGCCCCTCTCCTTGAGCTGTACAGCCCTCTCTAAGCTGGGGAGCTTCACCTCACCGCCGATATCTTTGGCGCCCTGGCCCCATTTCAATTCAAATATTTCCACACCCAGCTTTTCGATGACGTACTCAGGAACTCCAAGCCTGGCGTCTTCCACATTAGCCTGAACGATGACCCCGCCTTTGCCTTCGTACCATTTCTTGAAGGCATTAATGCGTCTCTCCATTTCAGGCGATTTAGTAATCTTGCCGTGCTTGAACTCTGCCCTGGGGTCCATGCCGCAGATATTTTCGCCGGCAACAACAATGATGCCCGAGATTGCAGCGCCAACCGCCATGCCTTCCCAGTTGATGCGGGCAATCTCAGTTGAACCTACAGCGCCCGTAAACGCCGGGAAATCCAACTTGATGCCGCCCTTTGCACCTAAGGCGGTGCTACAGTCCGCTGCCAGAAAAGTGGCGATGTCAGGATCGGCCGGAATGCCAACCGCACCCACGCACGTTCCCTGGATATTAAAGTGAGAGAAATCTATGGGGTAATCTTTGTCAGCCCCTGCGGTGATTTTGCCGAAGGGCTGGGGATAGATCATCTCACGTCCTTTCAGGGCGGAGCGCCCTATCTCACAAGGGCCCTCGCAACCATCCAGACATGAGGCACAGATACCCGAACCGGGTGCCGGCTCTACACGGGTTGTGGTTATGGTTGCAGCACTACGATTAGGTTTGCTAAATGTCATACATAATCCTCCTCTTCTTGGTGAACGCTGCTTGAAACAACAAAAAACAAAAAAGTCCCCAGTCTGCGCTTCGGCAGACTGCGGACTTCGTCGTCGTGTTCAGCAATACGCCCCTGTATTGCTGATACTTAAGGCATGTAGGTTATGTATTATGAAATAGATGTTTTGTCAAAAGTTTTTTTGATGTTTTTCAATAATAGTAGCTCAAGTATAGCTTGCCGAGATGACGATTGTCTTATTTTCCAGATTCGTATAGAACAGCCACTAGGCTGGGCAGAAGAAACAAATAGCACTGTGGCTTTGCGGGTCTGCAACCACTCTCGCATATGTCCCGGCGGCTGCTTTCGGGACATCAATGATTCTTACTACGTCTTTAAACGCTCCGCTATCCGGCAACAAATCAGTCAAGATATTGGGAGAGCCTTCAAAAAAAGAGCTGTTGAACATGGTTCTAGGGTCATCCGGATAAATCGGCAAGTAAATGATTTGGCCTTCCACGAGATCCTGAAAAAAGTGGGTGCCGTACGATACCTCAGGCACGTATCCGGAATCTTCGCGGGCAATTTCTACCAGAACCGCTGTATTGTCAATATCTGCATAGGTCACATTGACGCCTAGGTCGATGTTTCCGCTGCCCCACCTGCCCGGACCCATCATAAAAAATTTACCGGCCGTAAGGCGCGGATGCACATTGAGGCGTCCTACCACCCGGCCCACTGAGCTTTTGAGCTCCATCGAGGTGATCTCGGCATAACGCCGCGGGTCTATGTAGATAATATATTGGATTCCGCTCACCACTCCGCCGCTGATAACCCTGGTAGCCTTAAAGAGCGTTTGCTCCTGAGGAATGGTATCAGGCACCTTTACAGGACCCGATAAACCAGGGAGCCATAATGGCCTGCATTGCAGTAGATTGACTCTGACACTCCCATCAGGTCCCACGGACGCAGTAAATTCCGTGTCTGCCGGGTGGCCGTAAGCCCTGTCCAGCCTCTCCAGCATATTTCCCATGATGTGGACAAAATTGGTAGTGCTGATGAGTTTGTTGAAGGTCAAAACGAATTTTTCTCCCGGATCTCGGCGGATCATGCCATAGGGATCATGCACGTATCCATCCTTTATTATGGATACAAGCAGGTGAGCGTTTGGATAGTCATCATTGGAAAGCACCTCATCTTTTGACAGGGTAACGAATCTGTTTTTCGCAAGATCCAGAAGATCTATTTCGTGTTGGGAATACTTCGCTATCTCCATCCCAATCTCAGGCCTGAGTTGGGGATGGCTCACCGCAATCATTCTTGGGTAATCTCCTCCTACCCGGTTGACTGCGCGAGTCCCTAACCCACATACTAGGCGTATGACGCCTTTGTTGGAATCTATGCGGCTTGTCCATGCATAGAGATTCCGCGAGAATGCCACACCTGCAAGGCTTGGAAGGAAATAGTCTTTATATGGCATTCCTGAGACGCGTTGTACCAGGATGGCCATTTGTTCATCGCTTTCGCCGAGCCCCCGCCTACGGCGATAGGAAAGGGCATCAGGGCTTAACGCACTTGCATAGACAAGTTTCACTGCACGCAAAAAAAACTCTAACCTCTCATCAGGGCTCCCCTGATTTGCACAAAATTCGCTCCGGTATTTCCCGGCAAACGCGTTCCCGAAACTGTCTTCTAAAAGGCTGCTGGATCTGACAATAATGGGCGCCTGGCCAAAGTAGTCCAGCATGTTGCGGAACTGCTCCATTATTTCTGCGGAAAACCTTCCTGCCAGGAAGCTCTGTTCTACCTCTTCAAACTCCTCGCGTGAAAACTGGGAATTTCTCGATAACTTCAGGCGGAGCCTGAATAAGTTATTATCCACCAGGAAGGTGAAAAAAACGTCTGAACCGATGTAGAAGGAGTCATGGTCTTCAAGAACCTGCGAGAAATCTATTTCGCCGTCTTCCTCCAGGAGAATGCGCCGTGCCAGCAGCATGCCGGCAGCCTTCCCTCCAATCCTTCCAGACCCGATCACGCGGTCTCTAATGCTGTAGAGGTCTTCCAAGGTAAAATAGGTATCTGCTAATATGGTAAACTCCGGGTGATTTCCGATCAACATCCGTAAAAACTCTTCTTTGAGCGCCAGGACTTCAGGCGTCATCTGTTGAGAGCCTTTTTCGATTTCGCGATATTGAATCAGCTTATGGTAGACACTGTCCCACGGGGCGATCGAACTTTCCGCGGACCTCAGAGGTTGTTTGCGCGCCGTCCCCGATACCGCTGCCGCCTCACCGCTTTGAAAAACCGGCTGCCAGCTTTTTTCGGTAACTTCATGGGGGAGGAACATCTGGGGAGAGTAGCGGTCCCAAACCTTCAATGGATGGATGTACATGGTGCCCTTTATGCGGTAGACATCGATCAGCACCTGTGTGGTATCCCGGATCCTGGCAACAGCACTATTGGCATGTTGTCCGCGTGTGAGGGCGAAGTAGGCGACTGTATCGAGTTCACGGAGGAAGGGGCAGGTTATTTGGAAGAAATTGGCCAGCAACTCATCTGTTGCCCACTCTTCCACAAGGGCTGACAGGTTGTCGAATATAAAAAATTTCTTCTCCGCCCATTTCTCAATCACCCTGTGTGCCTCGGCACTGAAAAAGTCGAAGCCGCCTCTCGGATTGACTTTTTTGATCATAAGTCCCGGATGGGGCCCGATGATCGGGGGATGAGGCGCAAACCGGAGATAAACGCAGGTACCGCCATCACGTATAGCCTGGTCTGCGAAAGGCTCTACGAAATAAGAGTAATCTTTTAGGTTATCTACCTGCCATACGACATTATCACCCAAGCGAAGCCCCCTAATGACTTCATTCAGGGCTGCTATTCCGCTGTCTATCTCTTTTGCTTCCATATATACAGTATGGGTTTACCCAAATACGTCCCCTATTAAACCCAGCCGCGAAGCTTACATGCCTCAGCCACTCTGGCCACAGCCACCAAATAGGCGGCCTGACGCATGTTAACCTTATGTCTTTGGCTCATTTCATAAACACTTTTAAAGGCCCGGCTCATTTTTTCTTTCAGTCGCCAGTGGATTTCCTCTATTTCCCAGTAAAGGTTATAGGTGTTTTGGACCTGTTCCAGGTAAGAGACCGTAACGCCTCCGGCATTGGCCAGAAAATCGGGCAATACAATTATTCCCTTATCAAACAAGATATCATCGGCTTCCGGCGTGATTTTACACCGCAGCCCGGGGGCGTTTTCTCCCTTAATAACATTTTCCAATGCAGCAGGAAAAAGAACCGCAACCTCGAGCTCAAGCAGCTGTTCATTGCTAATCTCTTCGGCCTCGGGAAATCCGCTGACTCTGCTATTCTTCATCTTGTGTTCAGTAAGCGCCTCTACATCTATACCATTGGCGTTGTATACGCCTCCTTTGGAATCCGAGGCAGCCACCAGCTTAAGACCGAGAATTTTTTCTCCAAGCCGGGCGGCATGTTGCCCGGCATTGCCGAAACCCTGGATGGCCATAGTTTTTCCGTTGAGATCTATACCGTAAGCGATGGCTGCTTCCTGGGTTACATAGATCCCGCCACGAGCAGTGGCATCGCCACGTCCCTGGGACCCACCCAGGGGTAAGGGCTTTCCGGTAATCACACCTGGATGTTTTTCGCCCATGATCGTTTCATATTCATCCATCATCCATGCCATGATTTGCGGGGTGGTGTAAACATCAGGGGCGGGAACATCTTTGGTGACGCCGAGAGACCTCGCTATAGCACGAATGTAAGCACGAGCCAGTCGCTCCTTTTCAGTCTCGGACAGCTCCTTAGGGTTACAGATAATTCCTCCTTTGCCGCCCCCTAGAGGAATGTCCACCAGTGAGGTTTTCCAGGTCATCCATGCCGCAAGAGCGCGTACCGTGTCCACCGTCTCATCTGGATGCCAGCGGATGCCTCCCTTGGCTGGGCCGCGGGCGGTGTTGTACTGGATACGAAAGGCATGGAAGATCTTGGTGGAGCCGTCATCCATTTTAACAGGAATGGCCACTTTTAATTCTTGCATAGGCCCGCGGAGAAGCTCGTGGGTTGCTTTGTCGAGACCAAGCTTTTCAGCAGCATCGTCCAGTTGCTTTTGAGCAATGCTAAAAGGATTCAATTCACTTTTCATTTTTTCTCCTCTCACGGTTATCTAAATAGTTTCCCAGCACTGTTTGTGGCTAACAATAGCGACTCATTCTGCTTTGTTTTGTTCGGTGTGATTCAGCAAAGCTGGCGTAAATCAAACAGTGAAGTTTCATTGATTCGAGCACACGGTAATACCCAGCGCATGGAATAGTTGGTTGATCACATAAAAAAATCCACTCATCTCATCCCTGAGATGGAGTGGACCCCTTTGTCAACAGTAATACGCCTTTGTATTACCTACCAGCTGTAACCGTCGCGTTACTTCTTATAAGAAAGTTCCATTGATGTCAAGCTTTTAAATGTCCTGGGAGATGATAATTGCCTCCGCTATCTCCTTCATAGATTTCCTCGTGTCCATGCTCTTCTTTTGTATCCAGCGGAAGGCCTTTTCACCGGAGAAACCCTTCTTCGACATCAGTATCTCCCTTGCCCTATCGATCAATTTTCTCTTTTCAAGCTCCTCCTCAATCACCTTGGTTCTCACCATAAGATGGGTATTTTCGATGGCTATTGCAGCCTGATTTGCCACCGTTGTTATGAGGCTGACCTCGGTTTCCGAAAATGTATAGGGCTCAAGGGTAAAACAATCGAGCACCCCGATTACCTTGTCTTCTTTTACATGCAGGGGTACCCCCAGCATGGATGCCAGGCCCAGTTTCCGCGCCATACCCTTTTCCTTGAACCGAGGCTCTTTCAGCACATCCTCCACCATGAGCGGCCTGTTGGTCGAAGCTATGTAACCCACAACCCCTTCGTTGAGGCCGAGCACTCTATCCTTAACGTACCCAGGGTCTATGGCCTGGGTTGCCTTGAGCCTGACCTGTTTGCCTTTCCCTGTCTCCTCTATCAACCAAAGAGAGCAGATCTCCACCCCTGTAACCCGTGCGGTCACCATGACGACTAATTTGAGGATATCCTCAAGGTATTTGTCAGAGGTGATGGCCTCGCTGATCTCGGTGAGAGCCTTGATATAGTTATCGTAGGTTTCGGGTGATATCGTTTCCATCTGCTGTCCCATTGTAATTTTATATCATATTTTGGGACTTTTGCGCAGGCTGTTTTTTCGATTGATGGAATAGGTTTCCTTTCAGCACCCAGCGCCGGCCCTTCAGGATTATTGGCGCCGTATCCTATTAGATCCATTGTTTTCTTTGGATCATTCCTTCAAGGGCAGCCTTTTGAATGGCTTGCGTGACTTCCCACCGTTCTTGACGGGCTTGGGGAATAGTAATCTGGAAATATCCGGGCCTAAACAAACAGTTTTCAGGTTCTTCATCCCAATCATACCTGTTGGTGCTGTCCAGATCGAAGGGCGTTCCCGTGAACCCCCCTGTTACGAGAGAAACCTGGGAGAATATGTGGCGATCCTTCACCCCTATGCAATTGGGAAGCGCATTGGGGCTGATACACCGTATAATGCTTGGAGGGATCGTATTCTGATACCATAACCCGGTTGAAGCGAAATACGCGCCCTCCCTGATCATGCCCAGGGAATGAAGCTGGTAGGCATTCTTGATGAGTCCATAGGTGGAATCTTGCCTCACCTCAATGCCCGATTCCTCCAGTTCTTGGAGAAAGAAAAGCATATTTTCCAGATAGAGTATGAAATGGAAGAGCTCGTCACGACCCAGCTCCATATTATCGCCGATATCTGCAAGGATATTGAATATGCGCTGGGAAACAGGAGGAACCACGTAGAGCTCAAAGAGGGCCTTGAGATTGAATCTATGGAGGTTTTCCATGAACTCGGGAAGGATGGCATAGTCTTCTGGGGAACGGGGGCGATGCAGTTTTTCTGTGAGCGCCACGGACGCCGGCACCCTGCCGACGGTGACGAGGCGCATGGTGTCGATGGTGTGCTGCTCCGTTTCAGAGAGGGACCGGGTTACGACCTTATCTACTTCACCGGGTATGTAATGGCAGCGGAACTCCTGCATGATCTTATAGATTTGGCGATAGATGAATTTCGTCATGGGCGCTTCCGATGACAGAACCGGGTCCTTTTGCATTTCATAACGAACAATCCTGAGGATATCTTCGTTGTTGAAGCGCAGGACGAGAAAGCGCCCCACCGGGATCGCTCGGTCTTTATCCTTTTCTTTCAGAAAACCGATGAGTCCTCTCACCAGATTTGACAGGCTGTCCCTGTATTCCCTCTTTCTCCGTAGTTCATCATAGGAAATCCCGAACCACTTCAGGCTAATGAGGTCCTTTTCCGGGTTCCCGACATGTAACTCCAGGAGCCTTCGATAGATCTTTTGAAAGGCGGTAAGACTTTGGAAAAGGGTCTGCTTTTCTTCCTCGTTGAGGTGGCCGGCACATGAGATAAAGATAAACAGCGCCTCGCTCTCGTAGTTGTTGACCAAGACCTCACCGGCATTCGATTTGATCACATGGCTCAGGCCCTGTCCTTGATCTGATATGATCTGCAGGATCGGATTGATAATAATCAAGAATTCCGGGCTCCTGAGCTTGTAGTGGTTTAACAGCTCAATGATCAGCTGCGGGGAAACCCGGCTCCTGAATCTTCCCAAGGCCTCTTTTAATATGTGCGCAATGCACATATCAAGGGTTACCAGGGGATGAGGAGGGGGAGAGCTGAGAAAGATGTCATGCAGGCGCTGGACGATCTTAAGGTCGGGTGGTGTATCGAGAAAGAGGAGAGAGGCCAGTTCTTTCCCGGAATCTTTTTGCTCCAGCAGCGGTTCCAGGGCGGCCCATTCCTTTCTGAAGGATTTGGAGATTGAGTTCACATCCAGATACGGAGACCTTTCAGGTGAGAAGATAAAGTCCAAGGAGTAGGTTTCCATGGCATCGATCAGAGAACGGATGCCTTGATAGATTTTCTCCGTCTCACCCGACATAGGCTGCCCGCTAATTCATCTTATAAACTACGTCTTCTTAGCGTGGTTAGAGCAGTTGGCTCTGCCGATCATGGTTCTTTTATAAGCATGGAGTATTGGAGTAATGGATGATTGGAGTATTGCAACACATCGTAGCTGATATTCTCCACACATGTTCTCCATGGAAGAGCGTGTCGGAATGGCCTTCCTTACTTTCAAAGCCTTCCCTTCAATTCTATCCCATTCCTCTAGTACTCCAATACTCCATTCCTCCATCACCGCTGGGATCTAACGGCACGCATTCGGCCCCTTTTGAGGGGTTCCAAACAAAGCCACATCCTTTGGGTGTGGATTCTTTCCTTAATCCTTATCGATGGGCGTATCTACGGAAGAGTGCGAGACTATGAATTCCGCTACCTTTTCCGCCGATCTTCCAAACAGATCCTCTGCGCTGAGCAAGGAAAGGAGATCGTCGTTCCAGGGCAGGCCCATCTCCTCAACGATATTTTTGATGTGGGTATATTTTTCACCAAGGGCCCTTACCTTTTTTCGCAGCTCTATGTCTTTTTTAAAACCTACCTCCAGCAACATGAGGTGGTCGACATGAGGCCCTTTTTTTATGAGGGGTATGATAACGATGCTTCTGTCATCAACCCTGCCCTTACCGATAAAGACATTTCCGCTCTTGACGATAATCCTCTTGGTTCCCTTGAGCCCCTGTTCCCCTTCGACGCGGGAGACGATTCCCGAGGATGTTCCCTTTTTTTGGATCAACTTGATCTTTGAGTCATCCAGAGGCTCCCCCGTATAGGCGAGGCCGCTTATCCCATACAATGTCTCGCCCTTGACCTGGTCGATGATCTCCTGGAGATGGGTGAGCACCAGCACATTCTTATTGGTGAGGTTGGCTGTGCCGAACCCATTGACTTTGAGTGTCTCGAATAGAGTCCCCTGCACCGGCTCCCACATCCTGCTGGTACCTACGGTTACTGTTTTGGCCTGATGCCGTATGGCATCGATGGGCCTGGCAAGCTCGTTTACGGTCTCGCTCATACAGTTGGAAAAGGCGGCAAACATATTGGGGGCTGTGCCGCTGATCCCGAAATCCAGCTCAAAATCTGAGGTAGGCAGCCGACCTGAGAGATACTTCAGCAGGAGGGTGAGGTCGGAAGCGGTAGTAGGGGCCATGGCAGCAGCGTATCTCTTTTTATCCAGCCTCTGTTTGAACTGGGAGAAGAACCTGGCCGTCTTTTCCTGAAGGACTCGGTCCAGCACGATGTGGTATATATCCATGCCCTTTTTGAGCGATTCAGATAGGTAGTCATTGATCTCCTTCCGGAAATCGAAGAGAAAACGAGACTCGTTATTGATCGCGCCGGCTGCGTGATAGCCCCACAGATGGCCTGCCACTGTGGTCAGGATGGGAGAGAAGCGTTCTTCGATCTCGGGCACATAGATCAGGGAGTCCGCATACCTCCTGAACCCATCTTCACCTTCTGTAGCGATCACGATAGTGGTGGCATTATGGGCCTTGAATATAGCGGTGTCCTTAATAATATCATTGATCACATCACCCCTGTTCCCTGCTGCGCATACCACGATGAGAGGCTCAGAGGAGAGCTCGATATGTTTCTTATCCTCTACCATGTCAGAAGAGATGGTCTTGTAGCAGAGCTCGCTTAACTTTATCCTGATCTCATCTGCGCTTATCTTGTTATAGCCGCTGCCCACAACGGCCCAATATTTTTTGGTGGGTGCAAAGGTTGTAGCAGAACGAGAGATTTCCCCTTCCTGTTCGAGCACCTTCTTTATGAGCGAGGGAATGCGCATGAGCCTTTGAACCTCTCCGAGGATGAAATCATCGTCCTTCATTCCGAGTAGGTGTGCCAGGGCGAGTCCAAGGACGCCTCCGGCCGCAATCTGTGAATAATAGGCCTTGGTAGAGGCTACGGACATCTCAATATCCCTGCCGGTACTCGTATACAGGACGCCGTCGGCCTTGAAGGTGATGTCGGAGTCACGCCTGTTGACGATTGCCACGGTGTGAGCCCCGCGACTCCGTGCCATGTCAACGGCCATATTGGTATCGGTGGTTGTGCCCGATTGGGTGATGGCGACCAGCAGGGTGTCGCTGAGGTCCTCCTGTCCGAGATGACCGCTGAACTCGGAGGCCTTGAGTGGCGCGATATGAATGGTGCTATCCGTAAGATAGGCCTTGAGCAGTTCCGCGCATCCGCAGGCGGCGATTCCAGCCGTTCCCTGTCCGATGAACAGGATCTTTCGTATCCGGTTGCGCCGGAAGGCATCCTGTAAGGAAGGGGTGAAGACATCTTCCCCCAAGAGCAGCAAGGGATGAAAACCATTGTTTTTCCGGACGATGCCCCATCCGTTCTGAATGGTCTTCTCTACCGATTCAGGGGATTCGTAGACCTCCTTCAGGAAGTAGTGGGGGAAGCTCTGTCGGTCAATATCCCTGGCGGTAATCTCTGTGTGGCGTATGCTTTCCCGGGTGAGCAGAAGGGGCTCTCCATTATAGCGGAGCGTCTTGATTCCGCTGAGATCACCCGCTGAATCCTGGTCCAGAATAACGATATGCCCCCCGCTTTTTCCGCCCGGGCCATCCGTGCTCCTTTCTCCTTGCAGCTTTATGTACCGGGAGGTTTCCTCCACGAGGCCATAAATCTCTGAGGCGGCTATAAAGTGCTCCTCGCCCAAGCCCACATAGAGGGACTGTCCGCTTCCCTTCACGGCGAGAAATAGCTTACCAGGCGCCAGATCCGTGTGCATGGCTATGGCATGAGAACCAGTAAAGTCATTGACCGCCAATCTGAATGATTCCTCGATAGAGAGGCCGCTGTGGTAATAGCTCTCCATGGAAAGCGGTATGATCTTGGTGTCCGTGCTGATCCTGCCGGGTATAGAACGGCCGGTGGCGCTTTCAAACTTCTCTCTTAAGGCCCCATAGTTATCGATATCTCCATTAAGGCACACGTGAATAATGCCAGGTGAAC
>Ga0307434_1001583_pt1 | contig 12037 bp, 13 predicted proteins | sample SalMarWE160220MG_FD_202156 | JGI IMG/M metagenome (GOLD analysis project Ga0307434, IMG submission 202156) | Salt marsh sediment microbial communities from the Plum Island Ecosystem LTER, Massachusetts, United States - WE1603-220 | ecosystem: Environmental > Aquatic > Marine > Intertidal zone >... | reverse complement strand
ACCAGTATTTCCCGGAGGGTCAATATCCAATATGTTTCATCTGCCATAAGCCGGTTGGTAATCCTAACGATCTAACCAACATTGACGGCTTACCCTGTCACACCACGTGTATGCGCCAGATCCTTGCGCAGAGAAAGGAGGCTTCTTGATGGCTGAATTAGCAGATGTTATTCGATCTGGAACCACTCGCGGTTTAGACTTCGTTAACTTGGAAGAGTTGCGAAAAAGAACTGGAATCAGCCCTGATTCCGTGTTAAAGTTTGCCGTGGCTGAAATGCTCTGTAATGCTCTTGATAAAGATTCTACTGAGATAAGCGTAAGCGTGACAGTTGAAGGCGAGTTTTACGTCGTGACTGTTGCTGATAACGGTAGAAAGAAACTAACTTTAGACGACTTGAGATTGATTCTGAATTTTGAGAACAAGGCTAGCAACAAACGGGGGATACTGCGTGTCTCACGAGGTTACTTGGGCAATGCGCTGAAGTGTATTTTTGGTTATTCCTATGCGCTCGCGGAAGCGAAGGGACTACCACCATTACCGGTGATTGTAGAATCTGGACCCTGTAAGTTTGAGATAAGGCTGAAACCTGACTTATTGAAGGAAGTAATTGAAACGGAAATTGAAACTATCGAAAGAGCTGATGATGGTGTAACCGTTTTCACCGTTAGATTTCCAAAGCAAGAAAACTTGAACATTAAAAGTTTGGAAGACGTGATTTATGCCACGTGTATCGTGAACCCAACACGACAGATCAGCTATAACATATTAGGAAAGCATGGTGTTCACGGCTGTACCGAGAATAGCAAACCAACAAGACAAGAAACATCGGTTCTATGGTATAGGCAGAAAGAGTTTGAAACATTATTTGAGGATTTCAGAAAAGCTACGCCAGACTCGCAACTGAAAGATTTTATTGCGCTTTTCAGAGGATTCACAGCAAAACGGGTTATTAGGGAAATTCTGCAAGAATTGACAGTCTCAAATCATGATTCAGCCGTGAACAATGGTGTGCAGTTTTTCCCAACCACAGCCCTGAGAGCTGTTCCGAAAAACGCGGTTCAGAACCTCTATGTGCTTATGAAGGCGAAGTCCAAGCCTATAGCGAAGCGTAGCATACCTTCAGTTTTAACAGTTGTTGGAAAAGAAAATTTTGGAAAACTATGCGAACAGAACAACTGGGCACGTTTAAAGTATGCGTTTAAAGCTGCTACGAAACTAAGTTGCGAACAACAATTCATTTTTCATGATGATGATAACTGCAGAGACATAACCCACACTGAATATCCATATCTTATTGAAGTGGCAGTTTTCACGCGACAGAATGACGGAAAAGGCTTGAAGGTTTACCAGTGCGTCAACTTTATGGCTTCGATGGAAGATTTGTTCGCAAGAATCTACAATGTTGACTACCATCTAGGTCGTGTCGGATTAACAAGCGATCATCCGGTTACTGTCCTAGTGCATTTTGTTTGTCCAGTTTTGAAGTGGCTAAACTATGGGAAGAGTGGTTTGGATGCGTAGGAAATACGAGAACATTGGGGAAGTCATGAAAAGTGTCATGTGTCAAGTACTGCCAATTCCAAAACAGCCCAGAGCATATCGTATGCCTCCTCCGAGAAGACCGCTATCATGGGTTCCCCACGGTAGCATAGGCAACTATAATTATGAGGAGAGGCTAGAAAAATTCGCTAATGAGCTGCTGATTATCAACAACCAGAAAACTAGTGAAATAAAATATAGTTCACGGGGCTGGAGTTATCTCCTAGAAGGCTTAGGAAAAATCCATAAAGGCGAATTTGCAGCTTGCCAAAAAGCGATTAATGACAGTAGAAAGCTAGGGTTCCTGCCTATAGATTTTGTAGCGAAAGATCAGGATCAAACGCGCCACTTTAAAGGGATTCATGTAGCCTGTGAACCAGAGGTACAGCTATCACAGTTGAAACAAGACGTAGAGGATATGCTTAGAGACTTACCTTCTAAAACTACAGACTACTGGATCGGAGAAGAATACTACTTAATGATGTGTGTAGAGAAAGGCGATTTAATCAACCTTTTCAAACCAACATGCGACCAATATCACGTGCCTATAGTTTCTAGTAAGGGCTGGGCCCCAATTCTACTTAGAAGTCACATAGCGAAACTAAGCAAATATGCGGAAGCCCAAGGATTAAAACCAGTTCTTCTACTCTTCTACGATCATGATCCAGCGGGGCTTAAAATAAGCGAAACTTTCAGAAAAAACCTTGAAGACTGCGAAAGAGGTACAAACTGGTCTCCAGAGAACCTAATCATAGAAAGATTCGGATTAAACGCGGAGGATATAGAGCAGTATGGGCTTATGTGGATAGAGAACCTTAGAACATGCTCTGGTAGAACTTCACAAGACTATAATTACATTCGAAAGTATGGCCAGAGAAAATGCGAGGCTAACGCACTTTTCAAAAACGATGAGACGCTAAAGACCGGTCAAAATATCTGTAGGAAAGCCATAGAGAAATACTACGAAGAAAATGCGATAGAGAGATTCAAAAAGAAAGAGGAAGATTCTAAAGAAAGGCTGAAAGACGTTTATAATGATCCAGTATGGAAAAACGTTAATGAAAGCTTAGATCAGTTGGTAGGGCATCTCGGCTCTGTGGAAAAGGCTGAGGAGCAGCCTAAAGATTTGGCTGTGGAAAAGGAAACTGTGGTTTTCATTGACAATAAATTATATGGTTTATGTCCTAAATGCCATACTCAATTCGACTATAGCAAAAAAGACTATGGTAGGCTTGTGCGATGTAGAAGATGTCACTTACTTATGCGTTTAAGGGAGGAGGCTTCTTAGATGGTTGAAACCGAAGCTAAACCGTCATCCGACCGTTCAGCGAAGGAGCGCAGAAACGTGCTGTTTCGCGTTTTAGACGGCGTTTTAGGCGTAGCTCACAAAAAAATTCACGCCAGCGGCAACAGTGACCGGGCTAAGCAGGGCTGGGCAAGGGTGCTGGTTTCAGCCGTCTCAACTTACGGCGGCTTACTTAAGGACGAGGAATTGGAGCTTCGGGTGATAGCGTTAGAGGAGAAGCTTAAGGACAGCATATTAATTCCGAAAGGAGACCGCGAGAAGTGAACCGGTTAAGCAGGAAACTACGGGAATTAGAAACTAACGTGGCGCCTCTCCACATCGAAGAAGGCAGCACAAGACTATCGCCTTACTGCATGAGCGACGCTGAACGGCAAATACACGCGGCGGCTGTGCCGATCCTGCAAAGTTTGAAAGCTAAAGCAGAACGCGCCTCTGAAATGCATAAACAGAACCCTAGCGCTAACGTAGACGTTTCAGAGCTTCAGCTTAGCCATGAACAGCAAACCATAGTTGACACTTCTAACCGTCTTTTTGCAGAGCGCGTTATGGAACTGTTCGATAATGGCGTAGCCCAATACATCCACTTGAACGACCCAATTAACAAGTTTATTTTTTACAGTCGCCTAAACTGGTTCCTAAACGAAATGGGCGAGTGGCTTTTCCTCCGTTGGCAAGAAGACCAAATATACGCTGACCCAGACTTCTTTGACATTTGCCCTGGAGAGCAAGAGAAACGGTTACAACCTGTTTATAGTAAATGGCGCCGTTGGCTCAGTGAGGAAAGTTGGCTGAAATACAGCGAAGAGAACTGTAAGATTAAAGACCTTCCAGAGTTGACGGCTGAGCAGATAGATGAAGACGCTAAACTGGTTGCTTCGGAGAATGCGGCTGAGGAAGCTAACGAAGCTAAGTTTCTGAAAGAGAAATGTCCCTCTTGCCCTGAAAAGTGCAAGTGGTTTCACAGTCACGGAGAGAACAAGAAATGAGTGAGTTTGAAAAAGAAATTCAGATTCCAATGTCGGAGCGCGTGAAACTTGCTGACTTACAGTTTGACGGCTGTAACCCAAATAGGCTATCGCGGGAAGGCATGGAGCGGCTGAAAGCGTCAATCAAAAAGTGGGGCGACATAGTTCCCATAGTGACAAACAAAGACCTCCTAGTCGCGGATGGAGAACAGAGAGCAGAAGCAATGAAAGAACTTGGCATGACTGAGTGCTCTGTTATCAGGCTTCCTGTTGAGGATGTTGACCGCAGACTCTTAAGACAAGTCCTCAACAAGCTGAAAGGTAAACACGTAAAAGAAGCAGACCAAGAAGAGTATGCGAAAATAATACAGGCTGGAGAAAACGAAGAACTTAAGCAGCTTTTGCAGGCAATAGGTGAACCTCTCCCAGAACTTCTGCAACCTCAAGGAACAAAAACTGAGATAATACCAGAAACATTTGAAATCATAATTGAATGCAATGATGAGGAACACCAGAAAATAATATATGAAAAATTGAAGGGGCAGGGCTACAAGTGCCGAGTTTTAATTTTATAAAAAAGTGGACTGCACCTGAAAGCTTCCGAGCAAACAGTGTCATCGGCTCCTTTACGCTACATGACGTTAAACTAGAAAAACGCTTCAAAGGCGAACTGCCGCTAGAGAACATAAAATGGCAGATAGGCGCTATTGTCGGCAGAAGTGGCACAGGCAAAACCAGCATAGCAAAACAGCTTTTCCCGGACAACTACATAAAAAACCATGAGTATACACGCGATTCAATATTAGATGATTTCCCAGATAACCATAAAACAAAAGAGGTCACAAAGGCATTATGCAGTGTCGGCTTTGCTAGTCCGCCTGATTGGCTCAAAAGCTATAGCTGCCTGAGTCAGGGAGAAAAAATGAGGGTTGACATCGCAAGAGCCTTATGTATGCCACAAAAACTTGTTGTTTTTGACGAGTTCACGAGCGTTGTTGACCGAGAAATCGCGAAAATCGCCTCTTATGCGATTGCAAAGGCAATCCGAAGAACAGACAAGCAGTTCATAGCCGTAACTTGCCACTATGATATACTTGATTGGCTGGAGCCTAACTGGGTGTTCTGCACGGATAATATGAGTTTCAGTAAAAAAAAAGACGGAGACCAGAACTTAAGCTCGAAGTCCGTAAGTGTGGGCGTAGCCTTTGGCAGATGTTTCGGCAGTATCATTATCTAAGCGGAACTCTGTCAAGTGGTTCTCGCTGTTATGCTGCAACTCTTCAGGATCGTCCTGTGGCCTTCATTGCGGTATTGTCAGTTAAGTTTAGGACCCGATATTACAGGGTGTCCAGGCTTGTTGTGCTTCCAGACTATCAGGGAGTAGGCATCGGAAAACGGCTCCTAAACTTTGTTGCAGAACTTTACACTAGCCAAACAAAACTGCCTTTTATGATTGTGACAACAAACCCGCAGCTAGTACGTGGATCGCTCGGCAAAAACTGGGTCGTTAAACGTTACGGGCACGCTTCACGAATAAGAAACACAGGTTTGTCTTCTTCAGCAAAAAGTTTACCTGAAAGCACAAGCAGAAACCGCCTAACCGTTAGCCTCCAATACAATCCAAATATCTGAAATTTTTTCACTGTGAGAGATCAAGAACGCAAGAAAATACGCTTGACACTCAAGAGCAAGAGCACATAACATAACAGCATCAGAATCGAAGACTGTACAAAAATAACTTATGCTGTTTGTTCTTCCTTAATCAATCAGAAGGCATAAAAGACCAAAGCGAATAATGTTCCAATGGAACTTGTGTAAGATATGAAATCAGTTTCCTGCGCATTCTTGATAGCCATAATAGTATGCGGTTTCTCATTAGTTGGCGTCATGCATTTCGGCACGGTACAAGCTTCTACAGATGTCACGGGCATAATCAGCTCAGACACCGTATGGACACTAGAAAACAGCCCGTACTCTTTAACTGGAAACGTCCTTGTGAACAATGGAGTAACCTTAACTATTGAATCTGGAGCCACCGTCAACCTTGGTGACTTTTACATTATGGTTAATGGCACGCTACGGGCACAAGGAAGCGGCACAGACAAGATTAACTTCAACAGCGGGGAAATCACGTTTACAAAATACAGTAGCAGCTGGAACGAGCAGACTGGTTCTGGCTGCATAATCGAGAATGCAAATCTCAGCTCAACTTATGTAGGAATCAGTTCCGTATCTCCAAAAATAAATAGCAACTCCATTTTGAGAATAAGCGTTGGCGGCTCAGCGATAATTTTACATAACACTATTAGTGATGGAATCACAGTTAGTTCTGGCGCTGACCCGCCTATAATTTCCTATAACACTATTTCTGGTGGAATCAGTATTTCACAATGTTCACCTGTAGTTTTAAATAACACTATTTTGGATGGAATCAATGTTTCAGGAGGTTCACCTGTAATTTCAAATAATACCATTAGTGATGGAATCGAAGTTAGCTCTAGTGCTAAAATTTCGAATAATGCCATTTCGGGCGGAGTTAGTGTAAGTGGCTCAGCCGTAATTTCAAATAACACTATTTTGGATGGAATCAATGTTTCAGGAGGTTCACCTGTAATTTCAAATAACACTATTTCAGGCGGGGTCAATGTTGGGAGAGGTTCATTGGTAATTTCGGATAACACCATTAATGGGGACGACATTGGAGTTAATCTAGCTCCCTCATATAATGGCTTCCTGATGGGGTGGTACACTGATGCTTCTATATCTGGCAACATAATCTCTGGTTGTACAACAGCAGGCATTACGGTAGGGGGAGCCACCTCTCAGGGGGGTTATACGCCTAGATACAACACCGCAATAATCGAGGGAAATACAATCATCAACAATTATTATGGAATAGATGGAGCAAGAGATCCCATCAAAAATAACATAATTGCCAATAACGAGTATGGGATTAATGGCGGATCATTAATTGAAGGAAACACAATCATTAACAACGATTATGGCATCAAGGGAGGAAATGAAATTCGAAACAACACAATCGTCAACAATTCCGTTGGAGTCGAAAGCGGCTTTACGACACTCGTTTACAACAATATATATAACAACTCTGAATATAACGTCCGCTTTCTTTCCTCCAGCGACGCAAACGCCACATACAATTGGTGGGGAACAACCGACACCCAAGCAATAAACCAGACAATCTACGACTTCAATAACGATTTCTACCTAGGCACAGTTAATTTTATTCCTTTCTTGACTGAACCGAACTCTGAAGCACCAGAAATACCAGAGCCTGAGCCTGAACAAACACCAACTCTTCCAACCTATATCTCCATCTCAGTGGACGCATCATCAACCGTCGTAGGTTCAGCAGTTAACGTAAACGGGAGACTAACAGACGTAAACGGAAGTGCATTACCTGACAAGTCAGTAACTCTATTATACTCTATTGCAGGTAACGATTGGGTTCCTATCGGATCAGGCACTACAAACGATACTGGAGACTATAACATTCAATGGGTCAACACAGCCTCTGGCACATTCACGCTTAAAGTAGAATGGATCGGAAATGATGATTACCTTGGAGCAAACGCCAATACCACACTTAGCTTTCTGCCTCAGCAGAACCAGAAGATTTTCTTTGTTGAATCAAACAGTACAGTTTCAGCACTGACTTTCAACAGCACGAACACAGAGTTAAGCTTCACAGTTAGTGGACCTTCAGGAACCACTGGCTACGTGAAAGCCACAATACCAAAAGACCTGTTATACACGGAAGGCGACTGGAGCGTTTTAGTTGATGAACAACCAGTAATCCCAACAGTCAACGAGGATGCAAACAATACATACCTTTACTTCACCTATGGACACAGCACCAAAACAGTGGAAATAATCGGAACAACTGCAATACTAGAGTTTCCATCATGGACATCCCTATTAATTATGTTAGTTGCTGTCATGGCGGTAGCAGTCATTTATAGAAGTATTCTGAACAAACCTAATGAAGGGAGAAAGGGTTAGACAATCTCCAGCACATCATCAAAGACCAGAGCAGATAGCAGTAAATATAGTTGAGCACCAAAAAATTGACAAAACAGGTTATGACATCACTCCTGTATTGTAGACAAAAAACGCAATATGTCCCCGTGAGAACATATCTTTTCAGGGCTTCACGCGTGACAAAAACTGAACAGAACCCTATTCATAACACTATAACAGAATCAGAATAGCCTCTATCTAAATTAAGCGAATGTTTAACATCCTGTTGTTGAACATTTTACGTCTTTTTCATTTTTTTTATCTAATTGGTGGGCTCATGAGTATAATAGTTTGAGTATGTGTGACCCCACATTTGTCCTGTGAAAAATGGGTATCTGGTTGAATTCGTCTCTACTTCATATGTTGCAAATAAACAAATTTGTGTTGGTTCGCTTTTCCAATCAGAAGTGGATGTAATGGTCACTGTTTCTTTAGGCGCTATATTCATGGCGGAAACTGACTTCCCTTTGAGGATGCCATTATATCGAAAATACATGTGTGAAACAGTGAATGTTATAGTGTCGTGATGATTAACAACTAGTAATGTTAATTCTGAGTCTCCTACTCTCTTCACTGCTCCTAATTCATCATATGTCTTATTGCCCGGAGAGAATAATGAACCTGTTATTTCTAGATAATATGGATAAGTCACCGGTGATCTAGTTTCATATCTAATTCGTATACGGTAATCTGTCCCTTCATAGACTCCATCAACATGGAATTCGTATTTTGCATCAGGTGTCCAATGATATTCATAAGTTAAATTTAGTTTCTCTTGTGGTGCAACTGTTACCACTTCACCATAGGAAACTGAACACCACCCACCACCCCCTGAGGAGAGAGGATAAGCAGGAAGCTTGGTAAGATCTTGGGGTTTAAAGGTAAATGCTTTTAAGCCTTTGTTTTCAAAATACACAATTATGTCAATACCATCACTGCAAAAGTCTACACCTGTTATTTGCATATCTTGATTTTTGGGCGGGGCTGGTTGCAGTTGAAACAAATAGTTGCTAACAGCAGCAGCTAATATGATTGTTAAACTTAATGCAATACCGACAAGTATCTTCGTTTTCATCTTTTCAGTACTCAAAGTGGTTTATGCGCAAGTCCATAGTTTCTCCTTGGATTATGGTGCTTGAATCTGCAGATGATTTCCATTCTGGAGTTATAGTTAGAGTGTTTATTAGAGGCACCTCCATTTCGTAACCGTAAATTAACCGAGTGTCTAACGCGTATGTATCGCCAGCTTGTATGTTCAGACTGCCATCCTTTGGAATATACTGGTCTATAGCTATACTTCCGTTTAGGTATTTGGCAACTACATGTAATCTTACGCCTCCCCTCTCATTTCCAGCATTATATAGATACCCTTTAATGTGAATGAGATGGAGAACGTCACTGGCAGTTACATCAAAACCAATAGCAACGAACCTTGCAGCTGTCCATTCGTGTAACTGTTTGGACGTCTCGGTGTTCCGGTCGTTTGCCGCAATAAGTTCATTAGTTGTGTCGATAAGTGACACCTGTAATTGAACATTCTCTGTTTCGAGAGAATTCATTTGGTTTTGTAAATTATTCTTGTCTTTCTGTAAGTTTTCATTTCCAATACGTAACTGTATGTTAGAGAATATGAGTACAATCACCAGACCAACACATATTATTAAACTAACCTTTGTTTTTATAAGTCCTTCTTTCTTAGCGTCTGTCATCCTGAACACCATAAAACAGTTATCATTTTTGATATTTTAAGATTTGAGATATGTCTGAAACATAAGTAGGATAATGTTAACATAACGAGAGACATCTTTCTACGGAAAGTCTTTTCTGTCAACTGCTTTATCTCTTAGGCGTTCTGAACTGAATCCAAGCGGCTCCAGCACACTCCTGATCGTATGTTAGCTTTTCTCTCCGACTACTTTCTTGAGTATTGTTCTGAGTTCATCCAGTTCCTCGCGTAGCTTCAGCATCTCCGGACGCTGACCGCTAAGCTGACTCTTCAGTTCTTCGATTTCTTCGGTTTTCTTTTCTAGTTCCTTGCTTAGTGATGAAAGCGCCTTCGGATTCACTGTAGGATTTAAGTTAAGGTAATTCTCGTAGGCTGTAGGATACTTTTCTTTGATTGCATCCTCGATATTAGTAAGATAAACAAAGTCGCTCATTGGAATGCTTTTACCTACACAATACTTAACTTCAAACTCATTAAATCCGCTTCTGCTTAGACCCGCCATTGTCCATTTGCGTAAATTATGAAACCTGACTCGACCCGTTAATTTAATGTGAGCTTTCTTTGCCAAAATATCAACTGCGTATCGTATGCCATTACCTGTTAAATCGAAAACATCAGAGACTTTTTCCGAACCTGTGATTCTTCGACTATTTTCTTGCCTTTCAATTTTTGGCGATTCTTTACTAATTTTCAGCCACTTCCTAAGCCACTCAATAGCCAAAGGATTAACGACTCCAAGCCTTGGCACTCCTGTTTTAGCTCGGATGTCTTTGAAATAGATGAATTGTTCTCCTGTTTCTTCTTGTCGGGCAAGCAGCTTAGTCAAGGTTTCTTTCTTCAAGTCAACGAATCCGCTTATTTCCCACCCTAAAGAGGTTGCAAGAGCCAAAATCGCTTTATCGCGCACGTCCGCGATTTCAAACATTCTATTTAAATCGCCATTACTGAAAATGTGGCTACTAAAGTCGCCTCGGGGTCTAAGTTTCTGTCCTTGCTTCCAATTGATAGGCTTGTCGTGGTGGCTAAAAAAACTTGAAACGGTGCTGACTACTCCAAGTTTTGTGTTGTCGGCAATATCTGGATTTTCGTTCTGATACCTGAGACAGAGAGTTCTTGCCTGTTTAGGTGTTTCGCCGAGTAGCTGTTCTGGCGTGATGTTGAAGTATTTCAAAAAATTGATGAATCTATAACGATAAGTCTCTCTTGTGGTTGTTCTTCTTACTTCAGCCAACCATTCCGCAACCAGTGGACTATCCAATAATTCTGCTTCCAAACTCCACACCTAAGTATTAATGGTGTGTCTGTGCTTATAACATTTTCTAATTAGAATAGAGTTTTTTCTCTAATTGGTAAATCAGGAGGGTGCAGATTAGGAATCCGCCGCCGAATCCTGTGAAGAGTGCACCTGTTTTGGATGTTACAAAATATTGGTTAGATACTAGAACGTAATCGTTTACTTCAAGAAATGTTGTTGGAATCTCTAGGCTGTTTGCCCAAAGAAACATGCATATTCCAGCCGCGAACATAACAAGCGCTCCACCAAGCGTGACCTGCCACTCTTTCAATAGACTCACCGGCACCTCTGTTATTCAGTGGAGTCTGTTTTATTCTTTTTCAGTCTCTGTCTCCCCGCTTTTTGTGTTTCAGGGACAGATAGCCAGCCATCGTAACTATTGCTATCAGTATCACGGCTACAAGGGCATAACCATGTTCTGTTCGTAAGCTTGAACCTGAGGAACCGGAGTTAGTTTGTTCCGACTCGTTGCCCTCATTGAAGGATATCAGCAGGTCTCCGGGAAGTGGTTCTGAGTAATCGGATACAACTTGCAGCGAAGCTGTTTCTGCTGCATCATCTTTTGTGACTGTATACTCCACCGGATTCAATGTTCCATCTGTTGCTATGGTGTTAGCTTGAATGTCGGTGTAACCTGTTTCAAACTTTATGTTAAAGTGGGCGGTGGATTTGTTGCTCCACGGCGACAAATATGGACTTATGTTCAGGTCATACAGGAACGTGTAGCTTCCATTCATCAGCATAATGGGGTGCTCATAATGAATCTTCAGTATGAACTGGTCTAGAACAGGGTAGATTGTGCAGGAAATCATGGGCCAATCGCCAATAGCAGTATAATGTGTCGCATCAGGAAAGCTTTGGGTGTAGTTGCTCCATTCGAGTTCTGTTTCATCCATTTTCACGGAGATGTTGGTTGTGCCTGGAGGCGTAGGATAAACCATTGGCAGTGTGTCGCCAGTAAACGTAAACCATGTGTTGCCGATCGAAAGGGCTTGATCCTGACATTCAATACCAAATTTAGTTAAGGGGTATGTTCCGTCCACTTTTGCCCATAAGCTTCCGTTAACCCGAGAAATCGTGTAGTTAATGTATTCTTCAGGCATTTCAAGCGAATAAACTGGAATGGGATTCGCCGCTGCAAATCGGACAAACTGTGATCCAGCAA
>Ga0307434_1001581_pt1 | contig 12051 bp, 8 predicted proteins | sample SalMarWE160220MG_FD_202156 | JGI IMG/M metagenome (GOLD analysis project Ga0307434, IMG submission 202156) | Salt marsh sediment microbial communities from the Plum Island Ecosystem LTER, Massachusetts, United States - WE1603-220 | ecosystem: Environmental > Aquatic > Marine > Intertidal zone >... | reverse complement strand
GCCAGTTGTTCGCCAGCATAGCAAAGTCAGCAAAATTTACCTTACAATCGTTATTAACATCGCCTGTCAATACAAAACCGCATTCGGCCTTTATACCGAGACTATGACCATAGCCTGCCGCAACAGCGATAAAGCCTGTATTGGGAGAAGGGACATCGCACTGGTTGTACGAATTCGCTCCCCAAGAGACGACAGAGCCATCGGCTTTTAATCCGAGAGAATGATACGAACCTGCGGCGATGGTCACAAAGTCTGAATTTGGCTCAGGGACATTGCACTGGCCGTCTTCGTTATCTCCCCAGGCGATAATAGAGCCGTCGGCCTTCAGGCCCAGAGAGTGATAGTAGCCTGCAGTGACAGCGATAAAGCCAGTATTAGGTTCAGGGACACTGCACTGGCCGAAGCCATTCCATCCCCAGGCGATAACGGAGCCATCGGCTTTTAGGCCGAGAGAATGACGTCTGCCAGCAGAGATGTCTACAAAACCGGAATTCGGCTTAGGGACATTGCGCTGTCCGAAGTCGTTATATCCCCAGGCGGCGATAGTGCTATCTTCCTTCAGGCCCAGACTATGACCATAGCCCCCTGCAACGGCAATAAAGCCTGCATTTGGCTCAGGGACATTGCACTGGCCCCATACGTTATCTCCCCATGCGACTATAGAGCCATCGGCCTTCAGGCCGAGAATATGATTCCCACCTGCGGCAATGGCGATAAAGTCTGTATTTGGCTCAGGGATATCGCGCAGGCCGTAGTAGTTTCCTCCCCAAGCGACGATAGAGCCATTGGATTTTAATCCGAGAGAATGCCAATCGCCAGCGGCGGTGGCCACAAAGCCTGAATTTGGAGAAGGGATATTGCACTGGCCCGAATCGTTATCTCCCCAGGCGACGATAGAGCCGTTGGCATTCAGGCCGAGAGAATGATACCTACCTGCGACGATGGCCACAAAGCCTGAATTAGGCTCGGGGACGTCACATTGACCAGCATAGTTTCCGAATGGATTATTATTACTTCCCCAGGCGACAATAGAGCCATCGGCGGCCAATCCGAGACTATGATACCCGCCTGCAGCAACGGCGATAAAGCCTGTATTGGGGTCAGAGACATCGCACTGGCCCTCGTCGTTTCTTCCCCAGGCCACGATAGAGCCATCGGCCTTCAGACCGAGATTATGTTCATAGCCTGCCACAACCGTGATAAAGCCTGTATCTGGCAAAGGGACATTGCACTGGCCATAGTCATTTCTTCCCCAAGCGACTATAGAGCCATTGGATTTTAATCCAAGAGAATGATCCTCGCCTGCTGCAATGGCGATAAAGTCTGTATTGGGGTCAGGGACATCGCATTGGCCATAATCGTTACGTCCCCATGCGACGATAGAGCCGTCGGCTTTTAATCCGAGAGAATGATACACGCCTGCCGCAATGGCGATAAAGCCTGAATTGGGAGAAGGGACATTGCACTGGCCGGAAGAGTTGTATCCCCAGGCGACGACAGAGCCATCGGCCTTCAGGCCGAGAGAATGATACCCGCCTGCCGCAATGGCCACAAAGCCTGTATTGGGGGAAGGGATATTGGACTGGCCGCTGAAGTTTCCTCCCCATGCAACGATAGAGCCGTCGGATTTTAGACCAAGAGAATGAGCTCCCCCAGCGGCAATGGCCACAAAATCGCTACTCAAATCAACGCCGATGACCTGAGTTCCCCAGCCGATGATTTTGCCGGACTTCTCAGCCATTAGCTGTGCCGGTGATAGGAAAATTAATAAAATAACGAGTAAGATTATGATATATTTATACCGCATTATCGCATCTCCTATATAATTGACAAGTATTATAACAAAACATCGGTAAAACTACAAGAAAATTCCAAAATTTTTTAAACCGCAAAGCTCATCCTTCGACTACGCTCAGGACAGGCAGAGAACACCCTTCTACGCCCTTCGGGCTACGCAGGGCAGGCAGAGAATTGATACTCGATACTGGATGCTCGATGTCGAAGACCTATCTTTAGACGGGCTCGATACGGAATACGAGCCACGAGCGACAAGATTAGTCAGCGGTGGATTCAAAGATGCCGATTATGGCGAGAATCATAACCGTTTCAATAAATACAAGAATTGCACCAATAATATTAACCTGATAAAGAAAAGCTGCGCCCAGGCCGGTGCAAAGTGTTGCAAGATATAAGGTCAGAACCGTCTGCGTTACGGACAGGCCCCTTCTCTGCAGACGGTGCGAGAAATGCTGTGTGTCGCCGACAAAGGGGCTTTTGCCCTGCCTGAGCCTTAAAAAAGAGACGCTTACAAAATCATATAACGGCACAGCCATTACAATCAAAGGCATAAGTACAGCGTACCATCGGCCGCTCTGCGCCTGCTGATAATACGTGGTTCGCAAAGTAAGAAGCGCGACAAAAAATCCCACGACAAGCGAACCTGCATCACCGGCGAAAATCTTAGCAGGCGGAAAATTAAAGATAAGAAAACCGAGCAGCGTCCCGACAAATACGAGCGCCAGGCCGCCGACAAAAACCTGGCCGTTGTTCGCCGCTGCGACAAACAGGATACCGGCTGCTATAACGGCAATACCTGCTGCAGCGCCGTCCATATTGTCGAGGAAGTTAAACACATTAATAATCAATACAATCCAGAAGGCCGACAGCAGAGTCGTTACATATATATTTTGAATGAAAAGCTCGACCCTGATTTCGGCAAAGCCGGCAGCGACAACGGCAACAATAAACTGCACAATGAGCTTAAAGAACGGGCCGAGATGACTTTTGTCATCCCATAAGCCCAATGCAAATAAAACAAAGATGCATATCAGGACTATAACCAATTGGTTAAACTTGGTTAAAAAATCTGCAGGGTCGATTCCAAATTTTTCTGTAAGTGAAGCGAAGTGACCGGGGATGAAAACCAATCTGAAAAATACAGATGCGGCTATAATGATAATCGCCAGCGTTGCGAATATTGCAATGCCGCCGCCGAGGGGGACAGCTCTGTCGGCGAAGCGGTCGGCTCTCGGATGAGAGACGAAGCCGGCCAACAAAACCCGTTTTCTTATAACGGCAGTCAGTACTGCCGAAAGAAAAAATGAGCCTGCAACTAATCCAGCTGATATTGCAATTATGGTTTCGATTTTAACTGCTCCAGTAATCTCTTTCTTACTTTACTGAAAAAATCGTGGTAGCACTGCTGAGCATAATCGGGATAAGTATAAGGCATCTGCTGCCACTTTCCATTATCAAAAATCAACGTTACCTCGGCATACATTTTTTTGCCGATATATATACGGTGCGAATAATTTTTTGTTGTCGCTAAAATCAGTTTCGACGGCTCGATAATACCCGGGTCGAGATTTACCGGCCGGGGCAAATCGACGGCAAGGGCTTTTGCCAGTCCCTGCTCAATTGCATTTGTCCTGTGCTTTATATCCGCAAGCTCGCCCGGGTCAATAAGTTTTTCAATACCGACAAATTGTCTTAAGATATTCTCACCCGTTTGTTTTTCATAGTAATCGGTCTGATTAAACGGCCAGGTGTCACTTACAAAATCGATGTTACCAAACTCAGCTTCTATCGCTTCAGCAGCTTTCTTTAAGCAATTCCCGTCGGCAGCGAGTACGCCGATTATGAGTTTAACCTGACCGGGCTCCTTTAATTCCCACATACACAGCCCAAAAAAATTGTTAAACTTTCAGTTTCTCTTTGAGGGAATCTACAATTTCAATAACTTTGCCGGCGGCCTGGTCGATGGGGATACTTATACTTTCTTTTTGCGAGCGCAGCTTAATCTCGACATTGCCGGCGGCAACTGAAATTTTGCCGACCGATACCCTGACCGGTATGCCGATTAAATCGGCGTCCTTGAATTTTACACCGCCCCGCATAACCCTGTCATCAAGCAGGACGTCAAGGCCCTTGTCGATAAGCTCGCTGTAAATTTTTTCCGCTGTTCCGGCGACCTGAGAATCTTCCTGATTAATCGATGTCACTATGACCTCAAACGGCGCGATACTTACAGGCCAGATAATTCCATCCTTATCATAGCCTGTCTCAATCGCGGCAGCGGCTATGCGGTTAATACCTATACCGTAGCAGCCCATAAGACAGCTTTTCTCCGCGCCTTTCTCGTCGAGAAACTTTGCGCCGAGCCTGTCGCTGTACTTGGTCCATAATTTAAATATCTGGCCTACCTCGATACCTTTTTTGAATAAAAGTTTTTTTCCTTCGAAGCTGTCACCCTCCTGTGCAATACGCAAATCGGTAACCTCAATATTGCCGCCTTCGAGAGGAAAATCTCTGCCGGGCACAACATTTTTGATATGGTAACCGGTTTTATTGGCTCCTGTGATACCAACAGCCATTGCAGCGACGGCGTGGTCGATAAACATTTTCGAGACTTTATCAGCAAGACCGACGGGCCCAGCAAAACCGACCGCTGCTGTGGTAACTTTCACGATTGTTGCCTCGTCAGCCAGCTCGATATGCTTGCCGCCGATAGCCTGTGTGAGCTTTTCCTGATTAAGCTCATGGTCGCCGCGCACCAGAGCCGCTATGGTTTCGTCTCCTGCAGAATAAATCAGGGTCTTAATTAAATCTTCCGGTCGGCATTTGAGAAAATCGCAGACATCCTCGACGCTCCCGATTCCGGGCGTGTGCACTTTTTCTACCTGAGCGATTTTGCCTTTCGTCTTTTCCTTTGGTAAGGGGTCAACGGGTGCTTTTTCGAGATTCCAGGCGCGTGAGCCGTCCTCGAAATAGACAATCACATCCTCGCCGAACTCGCAGGGCACGGTGAACTGATGCGAGCCGGAGCCCCCGATTTCGCCGGACTCGGCCTCGACGATGACGTAATCCAGGCCGCAACGCTTGAAAATCCTGCAATACGTATCATACATATTCATATAACTTTTTTGCAGGCCGTCGGCATCGACGTCGTAGGTATATGCGTCTTTCATAATGAATTCTCTGCTGCGGAGCACGCCGAAACGAGGCCGAAACTCATCGCGGAATTTCGAATGCATCTGGTAAAGATTAAGGGGCATCTGCTTGTAGGATTTTATCTCAGCGGCAGCAAGAGAAGTAAAAACCTCTTCAGCCGTCGGGACAAGGACCATCTCCCTGCCGTGACGGTCGAAAAGATGAAACAGGTTCTCGCCGTAATCGGCGCTTCTGCCGCTTTTGTCCCATAGCTCTACCGGCTGAATAATCGGCACAACTATCTCGAGCGCGCCGGAGCGGTTCATTTCCTCTCGAACAATATTCATAACTTTTTGCAGACACTTAAGGCCGAGCGGGAGATAACTATATGTACCGCTCGCCAGACGACGCATAAGTCCTGCCCGAACCATCAACCGATGGCTGGGTATCTCGGCATCTGCAGGGACTTCCTTAACCGTGGGGATAAAATACTTACTGTATCTCATAAATGTTCCTTTAAAAAACATTAAAACACTGTGAAAACTTATAGCCTAATACAGTCATTTATGCAAGTTTTTATAAGTACTATATATCCGGCTATTCCAGCAATTTAACTTGCAAAGATTTACTAATAACATATGATGTCAAACATACGTCATTGATATATTTAAAATGGAGATATAATGGCACATACATTCATCGAACAGATCGGGCCGGGACAGGCAGTGGATGACATCTTTCTGGTAAAAGAGCCGATTCTCAGGAGCACTACACGGGGAGATTTGTATATTGCGATGTACCTTTGCGACCGGACGGGGCAGCTCAACGGGCGAATGTGGCAGGCTACCGAGACAATTTATAACGCCCTGCCGAAACCCGGCTTCGTACATATTCAGGGCAGAAGCGAAATCTATCAGAATAACCTGCAAATCATCGTGAACAATATCAGCATCGTTGATACCTCAAAAGTCAGCCTTGATGATTTTCTGCCCCGCACGACAAAAGACACGGAAAAATTATTCAAGGAAGTAAAAGACATCCTGAGCAGAATAAAAAATTCACAGTTAAAGGCCCTTGTAGATGAATTTCTCGCTGACGATGAGCTTATGAAAAAATTCAAAACCGCCCCAGCCGCCATGAGAGTCCACCATAATTATCTCGGAGGCCTGCTGGAGCACACTCACAACACATTAAACGTTGCGGCCGCGATACTGCCATTTTATCCACAGGTTCAGGATGAGCTTGTCCTTGCGGCAATTTTCCTTCACGATATCGGTAAAACCGAGGAGCTGACATACGATATATCCTTTTCATATACAAACACCGGCCAGCTTTTAGGCCATATCGCACAGGGCCTGCTTATGATAAAACAAAAAGCCGACCGTCTCGAAGACAAAGGTAAAAAAATCGACCAGAATACGATGGACTCTCTCAATCATATTATTCTTTCACATCACGGCCGGTACGAATTCGGCTCACCAAAACTGCCTGCCACGCCCGAGGCTTTTCTGGTCAACTACATAGACGACCTTGACGCAAAGATTAACCAGGTGACAGCGGCAATCGACAATGAGAATCCCGATTCCGACTGGACGAGCTGGCAGAAAACCCTCGAAACAAGACTGTACAGAAAACGAATTGAGCAGTAACCGGCGGCAAAATCAAAACAGGTTTATCACGCATTGAAATCATTTAATAGTAGCCCAGCCGGCCCCCCTAAAAATCGCCGGCTGGGCCATCCATTTATATGGATGTGGGTGCTCTCAGTGAACGGAACTTTCCTCATTCCTATGTAAAGTATCGAAAAGAACGAAGAATATGTAAACTATATTATCGATACAGTGACAGCGCTATGTCACTGAAGCTAAAAAAACTGAAAAAGCGGGAAACTGAGGATTTAAAAAGCGGATATCGGCTGAAAAACCGTATCGATGGTCGAAAGATATGATTATCAAATCCTGCCCGGCAGACGATTAAGCGAGATTCCTGAAAACCGCCATAACTTCTCAAATTCGGCGCGTTCCATCAAAATCTTCCCAAAAGAGGGGTCTGCAATGCACACTGCCTGGTCCGAGACCTCAAGTACGACAACGCAATGGTCGGTAAGAAACGAAGCCTTTATTACAACAAGCGTAATGTCCGCACTTTTAAGCTGTTCGACGGAATCGAAATGACGAAATTGACACTGAAGCCCCTGCTTTTCATAAAGACGACGCAGTGCATCGGAAAGACACTTCTGCATTGTACCTGCTATAGGATTTGTATGAGAGAGAACCGCCAGCTGGCCTTCGCTTGCCTGAAAACCCAATTTTCCAAGAGCCGTCACCGCCGCTGCTGGACCGCAGGTAAAATCCGTCGATTGTAAACACACGCCGTCGGAATCCAGCCGGGTCGGAAGATTCAACAGGTTTTTTTTAATCAATGCAGGTACAAGAAAGGGAAGAACAGAAAACCAAATTACAAAAATACCCATCAATACACAGGTCAAAATCTTCTGTCCCCTTCTCGGAAGCCGTGAAAGAGGGCTCATAAGTCCAACTGTTACCGCCAGGCAGAATAAAACATACCTGGCCCGACCGGCTATTATCCAGCAAAACGGCTTCTCAAAAACAAAAAAACTGCTGAACCTCGAGCCAATCAGTATCACCATAAAAACAAAAGACAGAAAGTAACCATACATCCAGTACGGATTTCGCAGGCGCGAAAATAATCTGCCCAGGAAGATACCGAAAAAAGCTACCGCAAGAACAAATATAGTCTCAGTCCACGCACTCAAGCCCCATTTCCTCCAGTTGAATCCTTATAAAACCATTTTATCAAATCAAGCCGAATATTCAAGCAAATTCGCCGAAAAAACCTCAATTTCACGCAAAACCAAAAGTGAACTGCGTAAAATAATACTTTTTTGGGACACAACTATTTACATTTATGTAATTACTTGCATTCTCACAGCCGATGAATTACAATTATGAGCACCTGCACAAAATTCTTTATTGAGGGACAGAAAGGCGGAAAATAAAATGAAAAACTCTTTTAAATTCGGTCTGCTCGTTTCGACAATAATAATCTTTCTAACTTTGTCGGCTTATGCTGCGTGGGAGAGGTGCTGCATCGAGCCGGACAATGGAAGCGGAACCGTGGATTTGCCGCCGATGGACTGCAACTGGCAAAGCTTCGATGAGCCCTGGGAAATTATCGATGGCCTGCCCCCGGGAACTACTATCGAAATGGATGTGGTTTTGAAAGATTTCATTTGCTGCCAAGAGCCCTGCCCCGAGTGCTCTGTACCAATGCCGCCCGGCGAGTGCGAAACAGCCGGTGGCAGTCTTGGTGGAACAGCACTGTGCTTCGAGGCAACTCTGGATATGGTAGTCCGCGGCACCGGAGACCTGCAAGGCTTTAACAGGCACCTGGCCGTACCAGTCTTCTGCGAGATACATACAGGGCCTCGTAATCCGGGCGACCCGGTACAAACTTTTGATACAGTTTTTTATAACTTAGACGGTGAATTATTCGGTGACCCGGATTTCTGCACGTTCAGAATTAACGGAGGGGCTGTTAACGGCCTGCCAAGCCCCGGAGAAATGACGCTAACGGAACTGCCTGACGGTGACTTCGCGGTGGACAGCTTTTTTGACATCACATACCAAATCGAATTCGAAGGCTGTCCAGATTCACCACTGGCTGAAATGGCAGGAATAACTACCACCCAGAAGAGAATCTCACTATGCCGTCCGGCCCTGCCGTGTGAACCGACACAGAACGGCCTGGGCTGCAAAGATGTAACCTGTCCCGAAATCGGCGATGAATGCAAACCTAAAACGATAAAATATGACCCCAATACAGGTTATACTACCGTTCTCGAATGTGAATGACAGGGTGAAGAAGAGTGCTACGTTGATATCGAAAATATCGAATACGACTGTGTACAGCCGGATAACGGCACGGGCACGGTGACACTGCCGCCAATCGGTTGTGAATATACCAGCCCGGACGAGGTCTTTGAAATTATTGAAGGCCTGCCGCCGGGAACTACCATCGAGATGGATGGTATACTTGAGGATTTCTTATGCTGTCCACAAGGCTGTGAAATGTGCTCAATGCCTCTCGACCCCGGCGAGTGCGAGACAGAAGGCGGCAGTCTTGGCGGTCACGGCCACTGCTTCGAGGCAACGCTGGATTTGACCGTGCACGGAACGGGAGAGTTGCAAGGATTCAACAGACACTTAGCCGTGCCGGTCTTCGGTGAAGTACACACCGGCCCTCGTGATCCCGGTGACCCTGTTCAGACTTTTCCAGCAGACTTTTACCGTTTGCAGGGCGAATTATTCGGTGACCCTGATTTCTGTGAATTTATAATCACAGGCGGCACTGACTTCGGCCTGCCGGGACCGGGACAAACGACACTGACCCGACTTCCCACCGGCGACTTCGCAGTTGACAGCTTCTTTGACATAACCTACCAGATAGAATTCGAGGGCTGCCCGGACTCACAATTGGCAGACTATGCAGGGACAACCACTGCTACAATAAGAATGGAGACAGGCGGCATTCCGCTGCCTCCAGGCTGTACCGGCCCCTGCCCTGAATGCCAGTTCTGCGAAGAGACAATTACACCAAACGGCGACGGCACTATCGATATAAGCTGCAATTGTATTCCCGACGCAGACCTTAACCGGGATGGCAAAGTTAATTTTGAAGATATGGCAATTATGTGCAATCAGTGGCTTCGAGGTACAGAATAAAAGCAATAGCAAAGAAACGCGAAATTAAAGGCTGTGAGTGAAAACTTACAGCCTTTTTTTATTTTCAGCAGGTGAATTTCTAAATTCTCTACAAATTTGAAACTGCATTATATGGCAAAAAAGCATATTTCAAACCATAAATTTGTGTAGGGCTACCCGTATATTAAGAACTCAAGAAAATCTGCTTAGCCTCCGGGTAAGTTGACAACGCTGCGCTGTAAACTCCCAAAACGACGTTTTTAGCCGAAAAAAAGCTATTAGTAAATTCCGGAAAGAAACAATTTTTTTAAAAATATTTCCAATTTTCAAAAAACTGTTATATAATCCTGTATCCGGGATTTGATAAAATGGGAAGCGTAAAAGTAACGTTTTATTCAGCCCTATGGAGAGGGTTAATATGCACTGTTAGCAAAAATGTGCTTTTAAATCAATTCTCCTTGGGGCCGTGAAATAAGGGCTGACAAATAAAGCCTGTTAAAGCATCCATTTTTACAAATATTTAGGAGGTTTGAAAATGAAAAGCTTATCGAAAATCTTTTTAGTATTAATCCTGATGTCTTTTTTAGTGTCACTTGCCGGATGCTACAGCTGCAGAACCTGGCACACATTCTGGAATACCGGTCCGGTCGAGCCTGGGACTGAAGAATTGTTTTTCTTTGATAGTCACTGCAGACCTGTACAGGTTGTTAAGGCCAAACCTGTAACAAGAACCGTTGCAAAACCAAAGCCGGCCGTTCCGGAGTGCGGACCATACAAAGTCACAAGAACATACCCAAGCTGTGCAGTAATTGAGCTTCATAAAAAGACGCCGGCAGAAGTCCATGTAAATGCTCCTTTCAGCTATGAGATTAACGTCAGGAATCTGACTGATATGCTGGTTGACAAAATCATCGTAACCGAGCAGCTGCCTTCGAATTTCAATCTGGACAGCACCGCTCCTGCTGCAAAAGCTGAAGGGAAAACCGTAATCTGGACGGTCGGACAGCTCAAAGGCGGCGAAAGTAAAAAATTAGTTATAAAGGGCACCGCCACCGGTTCCGGCTGCATCACATCCTGTGCTACAGTGACATATAAAATACCTGCATGTGCGAACATAAAAGTTGTTGAGCCCAAACTGAGGCTACAGAAAACCGCACCGAACGAGGTATTGCTTTGTGACGCTATCCCTGTCAAACTCACCGTCACTAATACCGGCACGGGCTCAGCCGAAAATGTAAAAATTTCGGATACCCTGCCCGATGGGCTTAAGACAGCCGATGGGAAAACAAGCTTTAACCTTGATGCAGGAACGCTATCGACCGGTGAAGCCAAACAGTTCAATGTAACACTTAAAGCCGCGAAAACAGGCAAGTTCGTAAACAGGGCGGTGGCCACGAGTGCAGGCGGGTTAAAGTCTGAGGCATCAACTACGACTGTTGTACGTCAGCCTGTTCTGGAAATCGTAAAGACCGCTCCTGAAAAAAGGTATCTCGGCAGGCCTATCAGATATGAAATCACAGTCAAAAATAAAGGTGATGCGGACGCGAGCGGGCTCGTGATTGAAGACAGAGTGCCGGCTGGTGCAACGTTCGTCTCCGCCGATTCAGGCGGAACTATGGCAGCAGGCAATGTCACCTGGAGAATCGCCAGCCTGAAGCCCGGACAACAGGTTAGTGTCTCTATGACGGTTATGCCTCAAAAAGAAGGCCTTATCACAAACACCGCAACGGCGAAGGCAACCTGCGCAGAAATTACCAAAGCATCTGCCAAAACTTCTGTCGAGGGTATACCTGCTATTCTGCTCGAGGTTATCGACATAGACGACCCCATCGAGGTCGGCAGCCAGACAGCATACGTCATAACAGCTACAAACCAGGGCAGCTCGGTCGGCACAAACATAAGTATTGTTTGCGAGCTCGAGGAGAATATGCAATATGTCTCGTCAACCGGAGCATCACTTGGAAAGTCCGCCGAAAACAAAGTGACATTCGCACCTCTTCCAAAACTTGCGCCGAAGCAAAAAGCCGTCTGGCGCGTCGTTGTTAAGTCAGTAAAGGCAGGCGATGTCAGATTCAAGGTGATAATGAATACCGACCAGTTAGAAAGACCTGTTCAGGAAACTGAAGCTACCCATCTGTATGAATAAAAATAACATCAGAAAATCGGCACCACGGCATAACTTTTGTCGTGGTGCCGATTTTATTTTGGGCAACTGAGCCTCCAAATTTCTCAATAAACGTGAAACGGCTGTATATGGCCAACAATAATCCGTTTAAAAAACTTCGCAGCGTCCGATAATTTTCTTGATTTTGGCTTAACAGTCTGATAGATTTAGCACATTATTATTAGGATTTCGCGAGGAGAAAGGATGATTTATCTATTTCGTTTTTCCGCTAAA
>Ga0307434_1001578_pt1 | contig 12054 bp, 17 predicted proteins | sample SalMarWE160220MG_FD_202156 | JGI IMG/M metagenome (GOLD analysis project Ga0307434, IMG submission 202156) | Salt marsh sediment microbial communities from the Plum Island Ecosystem LTER, Massachusetts, United States - WE1603-220 | ecosystem: Environmental > Aquatic > Marine > Intertidal zone >... | reverse complement strand
CTATATCCGTTTCATCGCCGAAAGGGGCAACGTCCTGACCGTCTTTCATGGCGCGGCCGTGATCGGGTGATGAAGCGGAGTAGAAGGCCCAATCGGTCGGATTGGAAAACCCGTCAATAACCGGGAGTATCTCTACTTTAAGAGCCAGGGGATAGGATTCTATATTGAGAAGGCACTCCTGGACCGACTGCCCGAGGGGGGAGGGATAATCAAGTTCTTGATGGGTTACGTTTACTGGTCAATCAATGTGAAATAGATCCGGGGGATCTAAAGGGATTCTTTGTTAAGAAAATCCTCGGGATCGATATGGATGATGACAAGGAGGTAAGGTCATGGCAGAGGAAAAACACTGGCAAGAGGGTATGCCAACCCATGAGAACATCATATTCTCCTGTTTTGGAGGGCTGTCAAACACCGGGATAACCAGTGCCCTGGCCTCCATGGAGGCGGTCAAGGAGCTGGGGCTGGAAAAGGCGGCCATCGGCTGCTTGCCCTCAGTCCCGCTGGAGGTGGCGCCGGTGATGGGAAAGACAAAGGCAGCGAAAAAGGTTATCACCGTGGATGGCTGCCCTTTTGAATGCAGCCGAAAGACGGTGGAGGCCGCCGGCTTTCCCATTACCAAGAGCATTGTGCTGGCCAGAGACATTGGCATGAAGAAGGCCTTTCACGAGGACATCGGTAAAGGCCGAGGAGTTATGGCCTATATCTCGGAAGAAGAGGCCAGGCAAGCAAAGGAACTCATCAAAAAGGCGGTCTTGCAGGACTGAGCGTCGGCTCTATATCAAAGATCATGCACCCCCCTCCCAGGTCGTTCAAGAAAGGAGGTGAGCTAAGGGTCATAGAGGATTGTGCATTCGATACAGAAGATGAATGAAAAAGAGGTTTTCCAGACTGATAGAAAAAAGTGACTCAGAAGGAAGAAGGTTGAGACGAAGAAGCATTATTGTTGGAGTAATCGCAATCGTTTTATTGGCGGGAGCTTTTCTTTTTTATCTGTTCCATTTTAAAGATAATGGCGGACAAGCACTTGCTACAGTGAATGGTGAGAGGATCACGGTTGACCACTTTAATCAAGAACTATCGAAAATCAAAGAACCGAACAAGGGAATCTTCAAGGAAAATCCGGCCAAATTTCTGGAGACGCTGATCATGAAGGCGCTTGTGCTTCAGGAGGCGACGAAGCAGGGCGCTCAGCCCGGCAAGGAAGACAAAGGCGAGGATGCGCTGGTTCAAGAATTCCTGGAAAAGAAGTTCTCCTCTCCGCCGACTGTGAGCAAGGAAGAACTCGCAGCTTTCTACGAAATCTACAAGGACAGAATGGAAGGAAAGACCCTGGAACAGGTGGCCCCTATGATCGAGCAGGTCATCCAGCAGCAAAAACAGGAAGAGGAGTATGTGCGGTACCTGCAAGAGCTTCGAAGCAATGCGGCCATAGAGATCAACCAGGGACGATTGAAGGGGCTGGCAGAAAAGCCGGCTGAACTCGCCACCAACACGGAAGAAGCGCTTTCCAAGGCGCTGAAGAGCGGCAGGCCGGTTCTGGTCGATTTCGGTTCGAATTCATGTATTCCCTGCCGGCAACTGAGACCCATTTTACAAGAGATCAGAAAAGAGCAGGCGGGGAAGCTGGAAGTCCTCGTGATTGATATCTACAAGCATCAGGCTCTTGCCAGCCAGCACCGCATTCGGGTCATGCCGACCCTGATTTTTTTTGATTCTACCGGCAAGGAGGTGCTTCTTCACGAGGGTTTCATGCCCAAAACCGCCCTCATGGAGCAACTCAAGAAGGCAGGAATCAGCTAGCCCTTCCTCCCAGGATACCATGGATAGTGAGGTTAGTGACAGATATAGCGATGGGGTTTTCATGAGCGAAGCGGCGATTGCTTCGCGGTTAAGGAAAATGGGCATACGTTGAGGCTCTTTTCAAGAATCAGGATATATGGGAGGATCTCGTGCTGGAGTCGTTTTTCCTAACGGTCAGTGAATGGATTGCAGGCGGCACGGCCATCGCTGACCTGGGTTGTTTTTTGTGGGGCATGATCAGCGTGGTCTTCAGTCCTTGCCATCTGGCGTCCATCCCGCTTATCGTAGCCTATGTGGGCGGCCAGCAGACGATCCTGAACCCAAGGGAAGCCGGCTTCTATTCAGTGGCATTCACCTCGGGGCTTTTCATCACCATATCCTTGATCGGCATCATTTGCGCATTGCTGGGCCGCATCCTGGGAGATGTGGGAAATTACTGGCAGATCCTTATCGGGTTGGTCCTGGTCTGGGTTGCTTTAGGCATGCTGGGCGTTGAAAAATGCTCCATGTCAGGGAGCCTCCTCTATCGCCTCAATTTAAGAGGCCCCTTTGGAGCCTTCGGCCTCGGGTTGGCCTATGGAATTCTCTCGGGTTCCTGCACCTTCGGTTTTATCGCTCCGATTCTCGCCATTATCACGGTCCAACAGAAGGTGGCAACCGGCGTTATCTTCATCCTTTTTTTCGCCATTGGCCATTGCCTGCCCATTGTCGTGGCGGGCAGCTCGACGGCGCCAGTGAAGAGGGTCATGGAGAACAGCGCCTGGCAGGGAGCCGGAAACTGGTTCCGAAAGGGAGCGGGCCTGGTGATCGTGATGTTGGGGGTTTACTTTATTATCAACCCTTTTTTCTCCCCCTCATAAAACGAGGTAGAAATCATGTTGCTCAAAGGATATAGAAAAGAGATTTTCAGGCCGAAGTGCAATCCCAGCTTTCAATTCCTCCACTGCATTGCCCACCTGGATCAGGGCATAACCGAGGTTCTTCCCTGTCTCAACTCGGTGCTCGGGGGATTTGAATATCTTAAAGAGCCGTTTCAATTGGATGTATAGCATAAGAATTTGCTCATCGAGGAGGAATGATATGGCAATGGAAACAGAAAGGATAGAAGAAGCCAGAGATCTGGGTTTTTTTGAAAGGTATCTCTATGTCTGGGTCATCCTGTGCATTGTAGCCGGAATTTTTCTTGGAAAGGTAGCACCTGGTGTTGCCAAATACCTGGACGGCCTGGCAATTTATGTGGGAGAAGCCCCGGTGGTTTCCATCCCCATCGCCATCTGCCTATTTTTCATGATGTACCCAATCATGGTCAAAATCGATTTTGCAGAGGTTCTTAAGGCCGGTAAAAGCGGCAAGCCAGTGGGGTTAACCCTGTTTGTCAACTGGGCCGTCAAGCCCTTCACCATGTACGCCATTGCTTTGTTTTTTCTCGGCACGGCTTTTTACGGCCTGATCGGACCGGAGGCCGTAGATCATGTTAAAATGCCCTTTGGCCTCGATCTGCCGGTGGGCACGGCCTACGGTGCAGGCGAGGTCATCATAGCCAACGGGGTCAAGGTTCTGGAGGTGCCCCTGTGGCGAAGCTACCTGGCAGGCTGTATTCTGCTGGGGATTGCGCCTTGCACGGCCATGGTCCTGGTCTGGGGCTTTTTGGCCCGGGGAAACGACGGTCTCACTCTGGTCATGGTGGCCATCAACTCGCTTACTATGCTCGTGCTCTATGGAGTGCTCGGGGGGTTTTTGCTGGGTGTCGGACGACTTCCGGTCCCCTGGCAAGCCCTGGTGCTTTCCATAGGCATTTATGTGGCACTGCCCCTTGTTGCGGGTTATATTTCCAGAAGACTTATCATTGGGGCGAAAGGTGAAGAGTGGTTCAAGGAGAAGTTTCTCCATATTCTGACTCCGATCACGATCATTGCCTTACTCATTACACTGGTATTGCTGTTCAGTTTTAAGGGTGAAGTAATTATCTCTAACCCCCTAACGATCCTCTGGATCGCCATTCCGCTCTTTATCCAGACCAACCTGATCTACTGGCTTGGTTATGGTCTGGCCCGATGGCTAAAGCTTGAGTATCGGGACGCGGCCCCGGCAGCCATGATCGGCGCCTCCAACCACTTTGAGGTGGCAATAGCTACGGCGACAATGCTTTTCGGGCTTTCTTCAGGAGCGGCGTTGGCCACGGTCGTTGGGGTTCTCATTGAGGTGCCCGTCATGCTCATGCTGGTGAAGATCTGTTTGAACACAACCCACTGGTTTTCACATGGAGTACCGGTGCGGTAAGAAAATGGAGGAGAAGGGAAGATGTTAGAGCTCAAAAAAACCGCCATCGCCCTTGACGAGAAGGAGTTGATGAAGCTTGAAGAAATCATCGCCGACCAAAACGAGGCTGAGGCGCTTCGATTCCTCAAACGGGCAGTATACAACAAGATTGCCAAGGGACAACAAAATCGGCTCAAGTCCCATCTTGATACCGCGGGAAACCCGGTTGAGCTGTTCAAAAAAACATAGAGCAAACAGCATAAGCGGCCAATAGCATGGCAACCCTTTGCCGATATCATAAGAGGTCTATGAATATGAAAAAGCATTGGTTTATGGGATTGATCTCTCTATCCATGTTTCTCTTTTGCTGCTCTGCCCTGGCCGAGGAGGCTCAGGGGCCGAGAATGGTCTTAAAGGAGCGGGTATTCGATTTCAAGAAGGTCAGAGAAGGTGAAGTCATCGCACACGCCTTTGAGGTTCGAAACGAAGGAGATCAAGTCCTCAAGATAGTCCAGGTGAAACCGGGGTGAGGCTGTTCCGTGGCCTCTTTTGACAGGGCCATTCCCCCGGGTGGGGATGGAAGGATCACGCTCACGGTTCGGACAAAAGGTTACAAGGGGGCCCAAGGTTGGAGCGCCAAGGTTATTACCAATGACCCCAGGATGAATGAGGCACTTTTGAGTGTAAAGGCATTTGTTCAGGTCCCCATATACGTGAAACCCTATTATGTTCGCCTCTACGGGAGGGGGGATGTAACCGTAACAAGGAGCGTTGAAATAGAGGCAGGGCTTGATAAGCCGCTCACGCTGAAACCGGGTCAATGTGACCTTGCAGGGAAAGTAACCTATACCATTGAAGAGGTAGACAAGGGCCGAAGATTCAAGGTCTCTTTTGCCAGCATCAGGGGGGTTGCGGGCTCATACAGGGGATTTCTTAATCTCGAGACGAACTATGAGGAAAAGCCTGTTGTCACTATCCGGATCAACGGTCAATTTCTGAAGGCAAAGACGGGTCAACCGTGATTTCGATTGACGCTTCTCAATACCTCAACTCTCTTGACAGTACAATAAGCAATTTTTATTGCCGCCATGATATTCAACATGGCACGGGGCTTGGACATCTATTGCGGTTGTTTCAGTACGAGCATGGAAAGCACAAGCAATGCTCCCATGGTATGGTATGTGATCAGGGACGGTTTTTTCATGCTGCCGGCATTCTACCTGCTCTGCCACACCTTTCGGGCAAAAAGGCAGACGGTAAGGGTTTAAGATCCAAGATCCATGAATAGCGATTTGAGGGGAAACCGGGTCAATGAGAACCGAGAAAATCGAGAATTTCGGCTGAGAATTTTTTCAGATCATCAACGCCGCGGCGAAGAATGCCGATGACGATTTCTGGATCAATCCGGGCATAGTCGTGAACCACGATATTCCTGAACTGGGTCATCTTCGTCATAGATGCCGCCACTGGGGCGGTAATAATACTGTTTTCATGCAGGACACTGAACAGATCCTTGTTGTCTTTCGGGGCTCGCAACGCCTTGCGTGAGACGAGATGGGCCGCGATATCAATGCAGCACTCGCAAGCCAGGTGAAGCGTGCGTTCGACGAAGCGCTGGTCCTTCTTGCTTCCTGTGTAGTTCGACAGCGTGATGTCCCGGTATTCGGCAAGATCTTCGAGATACTCCTGAAGATGCCGTAACTTCGATTGAATCACGTCATTCTCAATCATGGGCGGTCGCTCCGAAATAGCGCTTCATCTGATTGAAATCTCTGTCGAGGTAATACCGAAAATCAAAAAATTCCTTCTGTTTCAGCAACTTGAAGCGCTCTTCGTCTTCGATGTCCCGGATGAATACCAGCATACCATGGGAAAAAATCTGGTTAAGCATGATGAGTGCGGCATCGTTCATCAAGACGACGTCTACGGCAAGCTCAACAAGCTTCTCGATCCGGTCAATCAATTCAAGCCGGAGCTGAAAGCGCTTTTCTGCGGAGAGGCCCGGGACAAGCCGGACGGCAATGTCCACATCGCTGTCCTTGCTGGCGTGGCCGGTGGCCGTCGAGCCGAACAGGTAGCACGAGAGTACTTCGGGATAGGCTTCGATGGCTGAGGTCAGCTTGGAAAGCAGGGGCGCTGTTGCGGTTATGTCGTTGTTTTCAAGTGTCATTCTTATTAGCCGAAAAGATCATGGATGAGCGAACCAATATCATGCGGTAGGAATACCACAATTTGTGTTTAAGATGAACTTTAAAAATTAGGTACTGTTTCACCCTTTATGGAATGGGAGAAGATGCATGGCCATGATAGAATTCACCAAAGTCATGAAGGCTCTGAGGGGCCCTCATCGGGTCAAGATCGTCAAGATGCTTCAACATGGCGAGCTGTGTGTTTGCGAGATTCAGGCGGCTTTGGGGATATCCCAGCCCACGGTTTCCAAGCATCTCAAGCTCCTGGAAGAGGCAGGCCTTTTGAGTTCCCGAAAAGAGGGGCTGTGGGTTTACTATCGACTGGACGACTGGAGCAGCAGCCCCTATGTCGCCACGATACTGGGTAACCTCAAACACTGGCTGGAAGAAAACCCGGAGATCACTGAGATGGTAAAAATAGTCCCTTGTATTCGAAGGGCGAACCTGTGCAGGACATAATTCGCTGGATTTACCTATAAATCTGAAAAATAAAGGAGGATAAAGGACATGACAAATCAACATATTCCCGAGGAATGGGCATTCGAGTTTCACGGTCACCATTGTCCGTTTATGCCCATTGGTTACCGGATGGGCAAACTGGCAATGGAATATCTCGGCGTAGAACGTGAGAAGGACCACGGTTTCTTCGTATTTCCTGAAATCGGTGAGGGCCATCCGCAGACCTGCATGGTAGACGGGATACAGGCAGCAACCGGAGCAACATACGGGAAGGTATTGATAGAAAAAACATTTTTTGGCAAGCTGGCTGCGATTTTCTATCATCCCAGGAAAGGTGCGGTGCGCTATTCGCTTACACCTGAATTTATTGATGCGATGGGTAAATTTGAGTTTTTCGTATACCGCAAAAAGGGTGTTGAGCCTTCTCAGATTCCACAACAAGTTACAGAAGCGGTCATTAACTGGGTATATGAGCAATCGGATGACTTTATGTTGAAGGTTGAACCTAAACCTGATTTTAAGTTCACGCCGGTTAAGGGCTCATTCAATAAAGCCAAATGCAGTGTCTGCGGCGAGTACGTATTTGAGAGATACTTACGCGAAAAGGACGGGCAATTCGTATGCATTCCCTGCTCGGGTTATGAACGGTAAGCAATCTTTTAATAATAAACTATGAGAGGTCGAAATGCTGATCACTGCCATTGCGGCGCTCATTACATTCATTTTTACCACCCTGCTGACCATCGCCGGGGTGGGTGCGGCGTTTATACTGATTCCTGTGTTTATCGCACTGGGTATCGACCTCCACATAGCCATGGCAACCGCCCTTTTACTCAATTCCATTGCCATGGTCTTCGCTTCCTATCGCTTTATCAAAAACAAGCTTGTCTTATGGAAAGTTGCCATCCCAATTCTCATTGTGGCCACCGCACTTTCACCCGTGGGCGCTTATGTCAGTGTCGGCCTGAATCGAGAAGTTCTCCTGTGGCTTTTTGTAGCGTTTTTACTCTTTGCCGCTGTGATGATGCTTTTCTATAAATCGAAACAAAAAGATGTGGAAAGTTCAAAAACCAAACAGATTACCTATGGGGTGTCGGTGGGGGCATTCGCCGGTTTTCTGGGCGGCCTTCTGGGCGTCGGCGGGGGTAATTTCATCGTTCCGGTGCTGGTCTGGCTTGGATACAATCCTAAAAAGGCATCGGCGACCACCTCTTTTATTGTGATCTTTTCGTCATTTTCCGGATTCCTGGGCCACGCCACTGTGGGAAACATCAGCGCAACCCTGTTAGGTCTTACGGCGGTCGGTTCGGCCCTGGGAGCGATCATAGGCGCCTGGTTGATGACGGAAAAACTCAAAAGGGAGCAGGTGAAACTCATTATTGGCATCGTGTTGCTGGGCATTGCCGCCAAGATGATCTGGAACCTTTTGGGCTGATATTCAATAACACACAAATCACAAGAGAGAAAGAAAACCTGAAGGAGAAAACAGCAAGAGCATTAAGCATTAAGGGGTCAGCCTGTTGAATTGTGAATTAAGTTGTGGTATCTGTGGGTAGATCTGATCAGGCAGGAGGTGGGAGGTTTGGCAAGAACGGGGCATCGGTTGCGCGGTAAGCCCAAAGAGGATCGGGATGTGATGATGTATGCTCTCTGGGAGACGGGACTTTTCAGCAATGAGCAGATAGGGCACCTCTTTGGCATAGCCTACTCGGCAGTCAGCCATGTTATAGCGGAGCCGAAAGGGAACAAAGCAGGCCCGGTATTACAGAACAAGCTTACCAAGATTAATGCACAATTCAAGCTGTGACCCCAAGCCCCTGTATGAAATTTATTGGCGGCAGCTGATCACTAGCCACCAACAAAGGGGTTGTAGGTGATAATCGTCTCTTCTCTTCCTGAGCCTACTGAAATGACAGAAACCGGCACCCCAACGAACTCCTCGATTCTCCTGATATAGGCCCGGGCATTCTTTGGCAGCTCCTCGAGGTTTCTTGCCTCGGATATATCCTCGTGCCATCCCTCCATCTCCTCATAGATGGGACTACAACTTGCAAGCCTTGATGATTCAGGAGGAACGCTCTCCAGGTTCGTTCCTTGGTGTTCGTATGCAACGCAGAGCTTAAGTACATCCAGGCCTGTCAACACATCAAGCTTTGTGATCGCCAGATGTGTCAGTCCGTTGAGACGGGCAGCGTATCTCACGACCACGAGATCGAGCCAGCCACACCTCCGGCGTCTGCCCGTGGTGGCGCCGAATTCCTGCCCAGTTTGCTGAAGGTAATCGCCTATCTCATCGGTAAGCTCGGTCACAAACGGCCCAGCGCCAACCCTTGTGGTGTATGCCTTCACAACGCCCACGATATTGTCTAATCTGTTCGGGCCCACCCCTGTTCCGGTGCTCGCGGTTGCCGCCACGGGATTGGAAGAGGTAACAAACGGGTAGGTGCCATGGTCAATATCCAAAAGGGTCCCCTGGGCGCCCTCGAAGAGAATATTCTCTCCGCTTTTAATCGCCCTGTCCAGTTCCGCGGCCACATCAACAAGAAAGGGTGAAACCTGCTCGGCTATCGAGAGATATCGCGCTACTATTGGTCCATACTCAAGGGGCTCAGACCCGAAGAGCTTCGCGAGGTAGAAGTTCTTCTCCTCAAGGTTGACCTTGATCTTCTCTCTCAGCATACCAGGATCCCTTAGCTCGCAGGCCCTTATTCCCACTCTGGCTACCTTGTCCTCATAACACGGCCCTATGCCCCTTCCGGTCGTCCCGATCCTGGAGGTGCCTTTTGCCTCTTCCCGTGCTGTATCGATTAGCTTATGGTACGGCATGATCAGGTGAGCCCGCTCGCTTATACCCAGTCTCTTGGGGGTCACGGCTATTCCTCTCTTATCGAAATCTTTGATCTCCTCCAAGAGGACCTCGGGATCCACCACCACGCCATTGCCGATAAGACATCTCGTATCCTGATAGAGTATTCCTGAAGGAATAAGATGTAAGATCGATCGTTGCCCGTTCACCACCAGGGTGTGGCCCGCGTTGTTTCCCCCTTGAAACCGTACCACCTTGTCCGCATGGGCGCTGAGCAGGTCGACTATCTTCCCCTTGCCCTCATCGCCCCACTGTGTGCCGACAACAACCATTGTAGCCATGGTATTCTACCTTTATGCCTCTCCCAAGCTGTCTCGCTCGCATGTAGGATAAGGTGAGATGGCCTGTAAAACCATCCGGCCTTAGTCAGAATCCTTATGTCTGAGAAAATCCTGTATGTTGATGACCTTCGGGATATCCTTTTTTTGAAGCTTCCCGCTCCTGAGCTTTTTGATCTTCTGGATATAATCCTGTAATTCAGCATTCTTGTCCAGGACCTCCTCCATCTGATGCTCGAACTCCTTCAAGGATCTCTCAAGCTCAAGGGTTTCTATGGAAAAGGAAAACAGGGAAGATATTGTGGAAATCATTCGATTCGATACCCTAAAATTGGTCCCCCTGAGGTAGAGGGGCGAGTGACCCCACAGCCCAATATAGGGATATTGTTCCCTTTGTGCCCTATCCATAATGAAAGAATGTATGCCGGAGGGGCCTTCATAATCGATGAGATGAATGCCGTGTTCAAGCAAGGTATCCTTCCAGTGCTCTAATGAATAAATCCCGGAGACAACGGCTTCGGTATGGAGGACATCGTCATACATCCCCCCAAGGCTGACGATCAGAAAAACCTCCCACCGCATACACAGGTCAAACAGGATATCAACGAATGTGTACCACCGATAATCCGGCTCCTGCGCCTTTAAAAAGATCAGGTCATTGCCCCCCTCGTCATTGGTCCAGACGTAGAAGGATATCCGCTTTCTATTGATGCGCTGAAGCCTCCCCTCCTTGATAGAGATAATTGGTCGGTTTTGGGTAAAGTGGTAGAAGTGGTCGGTTTCGATTTCGGCAAACAGCGTAGCCCCTTTTTTCCGAATGACGTATTCAATCGATTTCAAGGCCACATTGCCCGCGTTTGACCAATCCCCAAAGCCAACAATAAGCGCTGGGTTCTTTAGTGTCGGCTTTTGGTGGAAGGTAACAAAATCCTCGATCATGCACTATCCCCTTGCGTTTCCTCACGTATCAACGCTGCCTTACCCTTGGCGGCTTTATACCATGGAATAGTCGAAAAGAAAGTAAAAATCTCATTGCTGCTTACAAGATAAAGCCTCTGGACAGCCAGCCATACCGCTGAGATGGAGAACCCTCCCAACCGCCTTATCCATCAGCGCTCCGGTTCAGGCATACTCCTCGGATCTCTTGGCCTGAAACCTGAGACAAACGCCCTTTCAACGGTTCACCAAACAAGATACCGGCACTACCTCCACCTCCTTTTGGAGTCCCACCTGGAACTTCCTTAAAAACCATAAGGTCTCCTTGTGGGGGTGGCCTATACCTATGGCATGCCCCTTGTGTCTCGCTACGGTAAGCAGCCTCTCCATTTGTATCTTGAGGGCACCTTCCGATAGATCATTGTCGAGAAAAATATCTCTGCATGCAGTCCTGATCCCCATCTGCCTCGCGAGATCGAACGCCACGCTCATGCGGCTCGTCTTGCTGTCAACGAAGTAGAGCCCTCTTCTCTTCAGCTCCCCAAGAACCACCATCATCTGTTCCCTGTTCTCGGTGAACCTCGACCCCATATGATTATTAACGCCCTCTACAAAGGGCATCTCGCCCAAATCCCTCTCGAGAACCTCCAGGATGGCGGCCCTTTCCATGGAGACCAGCAACACCCCATCTCCCGGATTAATGCGGGGGTAGCTCCTCGGTTCCATGGGAAGATGAAGCATGACCTCTCGCCCTTCTTCCTTAGCCCTGCGCGCGATGGAGCGCGTAGAGGGGGCAAAGGGCAATATCGATAGGGTGAGCGGTAAATCAAGGCGCATAAACCCCTCCGCAAGGGATGTATCATACCCCAGGTCATCTATGATAATAGCGACCTTTGGAGATGCCTCTTGGTGAGGTGAAACCGGGACTTCAGGGGTGATAGATTTCACCGGATAGCGTTGCAGCTCCTCAAAGGGAGGGACGGCTCCTCGTTGAGCAAATCTCGGCAGATAATTGATGGCTACGATGATGAGAATGCCCGTGAGGGCAAACCCAATGAAGACGAGGTAGAGGTATATGTTCCTTGATCCGTCTTTTCTTCGCGTAACCATGAACCCCTCGCAACCAGATTTGAAATTCGCTTCAACCTTGATGGTTTCGTAAAAAGTCATTTTTTCCATTTTTCTGTCATTCCGGCGGAAGCCGGAATCCAGTAAATTCAATAGGTTCTGGATGCCGGATCAAGTCCGGCATGACGATTAGAAG
>Ga0307434_1001577_pt1 | contig 12054 bp, 10 predicted proteins | sample SalMarWE160220MG_FD_202156 | JGI IMG/M metagenome (GOLD analysis project Ga0307434, IMG submission 202156) | Salt marsh sediment microbial communities from the Plum Island Ecosystem LTER, Massachusetts, United States - WE1603-220 | ecosystem: Environmental > Aquatic > Marine > Intertidal zone >... | reverse complement strand
TGTTGACGGGCAGGCGGATATACAGTCGCATCATCATCTTTCCCATCTCATCCTCTATCGAACTCACCGAGAGTTTTGATATTGGAAACTTTCCACGGTTAACCGCCTCAATATACGCTTCGGCAGGTTCAATATCCACATAAGAGAATTTTCCTACCGTTCCCATGAAGGAACCTGCACCAGTAGCGAGAATCTCCATACATGGTTCTTGGAAGTCTTCTGCTATTCTGGAGAAGCGGTTATGGCATGTCGGCTTGTATCCTGCCGCCTTGAATGTGTTCTGCGCCTCAAGATACATCTCTGTTTCAAAATCTTGGTCTCCCCTAGGAGGTAAATCACCAGACTGAAGCTGTTGAGCTAGCTTCGTTCCCGGATAAACGTCCAAAACATAACAGTCGGCGCTTTCCACATCCAACTCTAAAGCTCTTTGAACATCCCTGTTCCAGACTTTCAAGGTCTGCCCTGGAAGGTTATACATCAGGTCAATGCTTACACGAAGCCCTAGCTTATGTGCATTCTTAACAGTTTCCTCAGCATCCCTTGAATTATCTCGCAGATTAAACATTCTTCTCGTGTCGTCGTCAAAGGTCTGTATCCCCACATCCAGCTGGTCCACCCCATATTCTGACAGCGCCTTGAGTTTCTTGTAGTCGAAATCGTGAGTGCAACCTGTGATCTTGATTTCCCGGCTATCGTTCAAATTAAATTTTTTTTCACAGAATACTAAGAGATCAATTGTCTGTTCGGTGGACATGATGCTTGGGGTTCCACCTGCCAGATATATCTCAGAGAACTCGCTTGTCCTAGCATATTTTGTTTCTGCGTATATGGTTAAAGCTTTTTTTAATGCAGAGAGATACTTTCCCATTTCGTTGTTAGAAATCAGTTCTGTTGGAAAATAACAGAAGCTGCACTTCATGGTGCAGAAAGGTATCCACGGTTGCAATTCCTTCCTTTCACTGCTGGTATTCTCGGTTCCTAAGAACTCCATGAATGCTTGTAGAGTCTCAGGCGCAACTTCAGGATAGTCTCGATATGTGTAAGGTGGCCAATGCTTGGTTTCTTCGTAGACGACTGGAGTTTCAGTGTGTTTGTTTGTCATTATTTTATGATTTCTCCGTCTTTTAGTTTTTTTAACCAACGTTAATTAATGGCATAGCCCTCTGAAATTCTTTCGATTAAATTTCCTCAATGCTTTTGTGAGAATCCCTTTTGATGTCTCTTGTGGAGTGTTTTCCTGTTTTAATGTTTTGCAACTTTTAAAACCTTCTGCTAGCAACGCCTCTGGCATACAAAACATAAGCTCCTTTTTGTTAACAGTCATAGAACGAGCATTTTGACAGAAAGTTTATATAGAATTTTGCGTCAAAACCGTTTCTCTAGCAACTGTGTAAAACGAACATTGGTGAAATAATTTGATTTATTTTTTGATTGGTTTTGTGGTGCTCTTTGTTTTGATGTTAGCTGTTGGCATTAACGACCCTACTGGTGGAACAAGCATGAAAGGCTGGTGTTACCAATATCTGGTTGTAGCGCTGGTGTTTGATGCACTTGCAGTTTTTGCCCTGTTTTACCAACATGAAATACTTACTGAATTGCTGCTTGGCGTCGCCGCAGGCTCTGCAACTGTGTTAGGCATCCACGTGGCACACCACATAAAAGAAGAAAACGAAGGACACGGACACTAGCTCAACGGGGCATCTTTCTGACTTTTAGGTAAACTGATCTGTAGCAGTTACTATAAACTAATACGAAAATAGGGTTCTGTACAAACCTAGAATAAAATCACTCGATCCGTCCTCACTGACAAAATGTGCTGTTCCCAACTTGACTCTTGATTTGTCAATATTTCTTGACCAAATTATATTTTAACTGGTCAAGGTTTCTTGACAAAAACACTTTTTTGGGGTCAATCAGTTAGATATTAGTGGTACCCATGATAGGGGAAATAAGGGCAACTCTCTTACTGCTGACGATTCTTTGTTCTTTACTGGTGAGCTTACCAAACATTACAGCAGTTAGGGCAGCTGAGGATTCTTGGACGACCATGGAGCCGATGCCTACGGCGAGGGCTGGTATCGGGGTTGCTGTTGTAGGTGGTAAGATATACGCGATAGGGGGCAGTTATGACTCGGTAGGCGAAACCGAAGAATATGATCCAGCCACAAATACTTGGGCTACAAAGACGTCTATGCCTACTCCAAGAATGTGGTTGGGGATAGCTGTTGTTGAAAACAAAATCTATGTAATAGGGGGAGACAGCGGCAATTGGGAGGTTGGTATAACACCCACCAGCGTAAACGAAGTTTATGATCCAGCAACGGACACATGGGAAACTCTTACTCCAATGCCCACAAAAAGAATGGCGGTATCAGCAAATGTTGTGGACGGCAAAATCTATGTGATTGGAGGAGGACAGCGTGCTACCAATACCCATTTTGATGTAAACGAAGTCTATGACACAGAAACAGACACATGGATTACAGGCACCGCAATGCCGACTGCCCGTTATGGTTTAGGCGTTGCAATCATAGATGATGTTTTGTATGCGATTGGAGGACGCGAAGGCTGGGTTGGATTTCCCATCTCCGCAGCAAACGAACAGTATACTCCAGCTGGCTACATCCCAGAGTTTCCCTCATGGGCACCCTTACTGATTGCTCTGGTTGCAGTTGTGGCGATAACTTTTGTGTACCGACATAAACTGAATAAACAGAGGCGGTTTGATGACATCTAAGCTTTTTCTTTCAATTATTGTTCTTTTTCTTTTGCTATGTTTGCCTTTAATCGGTTCTGTTGGGGCGTCTTCGGAGATGTGGAGCCAAACATACGGAGGCGAATTTATTGATCATGCTACTTCGTTGGTTGAGACTTCTGATGGGGGATATGCTCTAGCCGGCGTAACCTCTCCTCCTGTTGGTATTGGACCCTCCAATTTTTTGTTGATTAAAACTGATACTTATGGTATTATGCTGTGGAACCAAACATACGACGGAGAAGGAGCTTATGCTCACGAATTGGTTGAGACATCAGATGGAGGATACGCCCTAGCAGGTACTCTACGCACCGCTGAAAACTTTGATTTCTGGTTAGTTAAGACTGACGCCTATGGGAATATTATGTGGAGCCAAACCTATGGAGGACCAAATATCGATCAGGCATTGGCAATGGTTCAGACTAGTGATGGAGGATACGCTTTAGCTGGCTACACAGAATCTTTTGGTTCAGGAAGCTACGATTGCTGGTTAATCAAAATGGATGCAGATGGGAACATGATCTGGAATAAGACGTATGGAGGAGAAGGAGGGGAAGTTGGTTCTTCGTTGGTTGAAACATCCGATGGCGGATACGCCCTAGGAGGGCAAATAACTTCTGGAGGTGAAGGATTTGATTTTTTCTTGATTAAGACTGACGAGTTTGGGAATATGGAGTGGAATCAGACTTATGGAGGGACAATCTGGGATCAGGCTTACTCGTTGGTTGAGACTTCTGATGGAGGATATGCCCTGGCGGGAAGAACAAACTCTTTTGGGGCTGGAAGTTATGATTGTTGGTTAGTGAAAATTGACGCGAATGGAAACATGCAGTGGAACCAGACATACGGAGGGGAAAGGTGGGATGAAGCTTACTCGTTGGTTGAGTCGCCTGATGGAGGATTCGCCTTAGCTGGAAGAACAAACTCTTTTGGCGCTGGAAACTATGATTTCTGGTTAGTTAAAACTGACGCTATTGGAAATATGGTGTGGAACCAAACATATGGAGGAACAGAAAATGATTGTGCTTATTCGCTAACAATGACGTCTGATGGAGGATTTGCCTTGGCAGGAAAAACAAAATCTTTTGGCGCCGGAGAATATGATGATATTTTGTTAGTCAAAACAGATGAATTCGGGATTATCCCAGAGTTTCCCTCATGGACACCCCTACTAGTTACGTTAGTTGCAGTGGTAGTTGTTGCAGTTGTTTACAGACATAAACTGAAAAAAACAGAGGTGGTTTAATGGCGTCTAAGATGTTTCTTTCGATTATGCTTCTTTTTGTTTTAGCCAGTTCTGCTCCAATTGGTTTGGTTGGAGCCTCTTCTGAGATGTGGAGCAAAACATACGGAAGTGGAGTGGGATATTCCTTGGTTGAAACATCTGACGGTGGATTTGCTATCGCTGGAGGTACAGGCTCATTTGGTGCTGGTGGCAACGATTTTTGGTTAGTTAAAACGGATGCAGATGGGAACATGGAATGGAACCGGACATATGGAGGAGCAGAGTCTGAGAGTGCTAAGGCTTTGATTAAGACTTCTGATGGTGGATTTGCCATAGCAGGGGATACATACTCTTTTGGTGCTGGAGAATGTGATTTTTGGTTAGTTAAAACAGACAGTTATGGAAACTTGGAATGGAACCAAACTTACGGAGGACTAGGTTCCGATTACGCTGAATCGTTGGTTGAGACTTCTGATGGAGGATACGCGATTGGAGGTTCCTTTGATCCAGATTATGAAGATCCATTTGGTGACCGTGATTTTTGGTTAGTTAAAACGGACAGTTATGGGAACATGGAATGGAACCGGACATACAGCGACTCACCTTCAAATTATTGTTCCGACTTGGTTGAAACAAACGATGGAGGCTACTTGTTAGCTGGTGGCACTGGTCGTTACCTTCTTGAAGCTAACGTATGGATAATAAAAACCGATGAACAGGGAAACATAGAATGGAACCAAAGATACGGAGGAAGAGAACACGCAGGAGCTAAATCGGTGGTTAAGACATCGGATGGAAGATACGCACTAGCTGGTTACCTTTCTCAAGATTTTTGGCTAATAAAAATTGACGTATCCGGAAACATAGAGTGGAATCAAACATACTCTAAATCAGGAGTTGAAGAGGCTTACTCGCTGGTCGAGACTTCTGATGGAGGATACGCACTAGCCGGGATAACTTCTGGCGCCATTGGTGATCAAAGCTATATCGATTCTTGGATGGTTAAAACTGACGCGAGTGGAAACGAAATTTGGACTCAAACATATGGGGGAACAGGAGATCAATACCTTTATTCATTAGTTGAAACCTCTGATGGCGCATTCGCCTTAGCTGGTTTCAAAACTTCCACTTATGCTGGTCCTCCTGATTTATGGCTAATAAAGACTGACGAATATGGCAATATCCCAGAGTTTCCCTCATGGATCATTTTTTCATTATTCCTTGTTGTTACTTTGTCTGGTGTTATCCTTAGAAAGAAATTTAGAGTGGTTTAGAACTTCTGTATTCTATTTCACTTTTCGTTTACTCCATTTCACAATAGCTTTAAGGCAATTGTCTGTTAACTTAACGTGTTCTAGAGGTTCTGTTATGAAAGAGTACGATTTAATCTCCATCGGCACGGGTTCTGCAATGGGCATTGTTGAGGCTATGATTAGCGAGAACCAGAAACTCAAGGCTGCCGTAATCGACAAGGATGATCCGGGCGGCATCTGCTTAACAAGAGGCTGTATCCCCTCCAAACTTCTTCTTTACCCAGCAGAGTTGATACGAACAATCGAAAAGGCGAAAACGTTTGGAATCGACTCTGAAATAAAAAATGTGGACTTCAAGAAAGTCATGGAAAGAATGAGAAACATAATCTCCGGCGACATAAACAAGATCCGCCAAGGGCTTTCTCAATCCAAACATGTAGATTACTATCCTGAAGCTGCAGAATTTGTTGCCCCATACACGCTGAAGGTTGGAGACGAAACCATCACCGCTAAGATGATTGTGCTATGCACAGGATCAAAACCCGCCATACCCCCAATAAAGGGAATCGAGAAAACTGGCTACCTTACCAGCGACACGATCCTCAAGATAAGTGAACTGCCCGAGAGCATTATGATCGTGGGCGGCGGATACATAGCCGCGGAATACAGTCACTTCATCTCATCCATGGGCGCACAGGTCACAGTCATCGGCAGAAATCCCCAGTTTATCCCCCCTGAAGAACCAGAAGTTTCAGCCCTAGCCAAGAGAGAACTTGGAAAACATGTGACAATCTATACTAACCATGAAGCTCGGGAGGCAAAAGTGACCTCAGAGGGCAAGAAAAAACTCGTTGCAGTCAACCGAGAGACCAGAAAAAAGTTGGAAGTAACCGCAGACGAGATATTGATCGCCACCGGAAGAGCTTCCCTCTCAGACCTGCTTCATCCCGAAAAAGGAGGAATAAAAACTGACCGAAAGGGATGGATTATCGTTAATGAGTATTTGGAGACTTCTCAACCTAACGTTTGGGCTCTTGGAGACGCCAACGGCAAATATCCCTTCAAGCATGTAGCAAACTACGAAGCAACTATTGTATACTATAACGCTGTGTTGAAGAGGAACGTGAAGGCTGATTACCATGCAGTGCCCCACGCCGTCTTCACATACCCTGAGATTGCATCAGTCGGCTTACGAGAAAAGGAGGCGATAGAAAAATACGGCGCGGACAAGCTGCTGATTGGATTTCATAGATACGAGGATACGGCGAAAGGAGAAGCCATGGATGCGAAAGACTATTTCATCAAAGTTATTGTAGAGCGGGACACAATGAAGATTCTTGGAGCCCACATCATAGGACCCTACGCTTCAGTTCTAATCCACGAAATCATACCATTAATGTACACTCATGAACAAAGCGCCAAACCCATACTCGATGGGATGCACATCCACCCGGCACTGAGCGAAGTCGTTGACCGTGCCTTCCGTTCCCTAATGCCCCCAGAACATTACCACCACCTAATCGAGCACCACTACAAACTTCTTATCTGACAAAACAGTATCTTGCTGAAAAGAGTGTACACAAAAAAACGCTGAATATCCTTTTTGGTATGGAAAAGTTCTTACCCTAAACAAATAGGGTGCAGAAATTAGAGGATTATCTGTGTTTGGCTCTGATGCGTGGGATACTGAATTGTTTTTCTGTTTGTTTTCGGTAGAACATGTTGTATACGCAGAAGGGTATGATTCGGTTAGCTGGCGTTATGTAGTGAATGACGCAATGGTGTGCCCGTTCCACATCGAAGGTGTAGGGATCCATGAATGCCATGCATCCAATTAAAAGTAGTCTCCGTCTGATGTACCCGAGAGAATCGTATGATGGGTCGGTGTGTATCTTAACCAAAGTCTTCACTGCATTCAGAAGACCAGCTTCTCGCTGCACTTTTCTCCAATCTAATGAACGAAGGGCAGCAAAGAGCAATCTTAGATAAATTCCGATTTTGCCAATTTTTCTCTTCTCAATAAGCCTGTTCAGGACTTTCAAGTCGGACATGAATGCCTCAAAATTTAGGAAACGGTTGATTGGCGTGAACAGGTGTTTTCCTCTTTTGGAAACTAAAATCCAGTTCCATAGTCCACAATACGGGGTGGGTGTGAATGGGGGCCATGCTTTGGCTAAGAAAGTGTTCATGACCTTTAGGGGCGGAACCATAACTGAAACAGGAAACAGGTCCTCTTCTTTGATCATTCCATCCGTCTGTTCTTGGATTCTCTGGGCAAGCAACGAATTGTCAACCCTATTTTTTCTAGAGACATAATCAGGTGTTCTTCCAGTGAAGGCCATAGGTTGAAAAACTATTCCTCTTATGATATCCACGTTTTCTGCGGCGAATTTTATCATGTCTCCTACTTCGTTGTCGTTTATGCCGCCCTGCAGGGTTGGAACCAGAATAATTTCTATGTCATGTTCTCGGCAAAGTTCAACAAGCCGCAGCTTATTCGGAAGCAGTTTTGCCCCTCTCAGTTTCTCGTAGGGCGAATCCGTGAGCCCGTCAAACTGCAGATACACTATATTCAACCCAGCCTTCTTCAGTTTCCTAACCAATTCCGGGTCGTTAGACATTCTAATACCGTTAGTCGCCAGAAGAATCATGAATTTCAAGTCATGAGCCATCTTCACGATTTCAACTATGTCATCACGGACTCCGGGTTCTCCACCAGCGAACATTACAGCTAGGGGAGGCGGATTCTGTTTCTTCAGAAACTTTAGCATGTTGTAAATGTTTTCTAGAGTTGGTCTGTAAAGATCACTTGGCTGTGCTGCATTCGCGAAGCATATTGGACACCTTAGATCGCACTCGTTAGTTACGTCGATGACTGCCATGACTGTTTTGGAAACATGATTAGCGCACTTGTTTATTCCGCAGCCGTAGGGGCAGTTGTCCTGAAACGGTTTGGAAGAGGGTTTTTTGATTTTTTCAGCAGTGTGGTAGAGGTCCGCTCTAGTCCAGTATATGTCATTAAAGCTTCCATGCTCGCTACACTCCTTTTGAATCACAACCTTTCCGTCTTTTTCCACGACGTATGCTTTTATTTTTTTTAGGCAAACTGGGCAAACGCTGAAAGTTTCCCGAAGAATTTTCTGTTTCTGTTCCTTCAAGTTAAAGCCCCTAAGATTAATGCGATAGGTATCAATATCATTGTTCTCGTCACTAATCTTTCATGTTTCTTTACTACTTCAATATCTGGTTTTCTGAGAAGGGAGACTAATGAAATAACGAGAATTATGTCCCAGATGATTACAGGAATCATATACGCGTAACCGACGGCATCCACCAAATAAGGGATTGGGGAAGCTATTACGTTGAGTAAAAAGAAAATCGCTCCCACTCTAGTGGCTAATTTTGGACCACGCTTCGCTGCCAAGGTGGCGTATCCAGCCTTCAGGTCTCCCTCTAAACTCAATACATCACGCAATATGTTTCCGCCAATACTGCCCATGCTCATAAACGACAAAGAGAAAGAAGTAAAAGTAATTACTCCAAACAGGGCAGCTTCACCATAAACAAAGGATGTTCCTATAAGAAAACCCATAAGAAAGCTTCCGAAAAAACCAGCAGACTTCTTTATAACTGTGGAATACGCCACAAGAAGAACAGTGTCCATGAGGGCGATTCCAAAGCATAGCCAGTTGATTCTTAGCGATGCTAATAGTCCAATAGCGAACAGAACTGCGGATGTTAGAAGAGCCTCCCATGGCACTATACTTTTAGATGGTATAGGTCTGTTCTTTTTGACAATGGCATCTGACTCTTGGTCAATGTAGTCATTGAACGCGAAACCTCCAGAAGTAATGCATATCGCGGACAAGACGACTAATGCTAATAGCTCAGTTTCCGGCAAGCCTCTCCGCAGAGTAAATATCGTTAAAACTGAGAGACCACCAGTCATGAGCCAATAGGGCGGCCGAAGAAGCATAATAACGGCTTTTAGCCTCTTCGTTAACGAAACCATTTGAATCTAACCTAGTATCTTCCTGAGCTTATTAATTTTTTCAATCCTTCTTTCAAGCTAACTTGGGGTCTCCACCGTAGTTTGTTCACGGCTTTGCTGTTGTCGGCTAAGGTTATATCCATGTCTCCCTCCCACGCTTGACCCCCCGTGAAATAAACATCAACATCCTTCAATCCCAGAATTTCAATGATCATTTTTGCTAACTCCGACACGGAGGTTGTGGTTCCTGTGCCAACGTTAAAGATCTGTCCTGCAGCTGCAGGAGAAGTTGCAGCCTTGAGCAAAAAGTTAACCATGTCTGATACATAAACGAAATCTCTGGCCTGTCTACCGGTCCCCAAAACCTCCAATTTGTTGGGTGTCTTCTGCAATTTGTCAAGAAAATCGTATATGACTCCGTGGCAGTTTGGACCATAAACATTGAATATGCGGAGAATAACAACTTCTAAATCGTAAGTCTCTTGGTGAAACCGACAACAGTTTTCGCCAAGCAACTTTGACAACCCGTAGAACGCGATTGGGTTTGTCGGATATGTTTCTGGTGTTGGTCTCTTCTCTGGATTGCCATAAACAGCTGCCGAAGATGCGAAGACCACTCTGGCGTCAGCTTTTCTTGCGGCTTCGAGGACATTCAATGTTCCAACAACGTTAATTTCGCAATCTTCTTTGGGATTTTCCATGGAAAAAGGAACGCTTGTTTGAGCTGCCAGATGAAAAATAACTTCACTGTTTTTTGTTGCTTTCTCCAGCGCCGCGGGGTCTCTGATATCCGCCTGCACGAAATTGAGACCCTTATCCATGAGGTCTTTTATGAAATCAATTTTCCCAGAAGATAAATTGTCAAATGCCGTCACCTTGGCGCCCTGCTCTAAAAGCGTTCTACAGAGATTAGAGCCTATGAAGCCAGCGCCACCAGTAACAACAACTTCCTTTTCCTCAAATCTTTTCAAGGCAATTCCCCAATTTATGACTGGAAACTAAGGCTATACTCATTACTTAATCTTTCCAAAAAACCAGCGGATTCCGGAACAGAAAAGGACAGCCTAGACCCGAAAGCAGAAGGTTCTGTTGTTTTCTGTGCACATCTTCTTCTACGGTCTACAAACCTGAACTTCGCATTATGCTTGGATTGCTTCAAGTGAAAGGCTGACCCAGTTTCCTGTGTATTTTGGAGTATTTGTTTCATCGAAGAACCACAGTTCAAAGATTACCCTATTGTGCCCCACCTGATCTATGCTTATTGTCACCGGAAACTCCCAATTTTCCTCATTCAACAAGGTTCTATTGAAGCTCTCTGTGGGTTCGACTGGACTGGGATTAACAAGAGACTTCCCATCATCTACCTTAACTCGCACTGAGAAAACCCTTGTAGTGTCATTCTGGTTTTCCACACCAACCCATAACGAGAACGTGTTGTTCTCGCCCAGAACCACCGTTTTTGGAAAGTTCTCCGTCTGTTTTTCTGAATCAAGATAATATATCGCAACAAACGGTTCTGTTTCTACGGGCGTGAAGAATACCAGATACACTAAGAGAGCGCCTATAATCACGAGAGCTACCAAAATTGTAATAATTATTGTTTTTTCTTCATCTAAGTCTAAAACGGATTTTGTGCCCTGCGAAGTTCCCTTAACTTTCCTTTCCATGAACTTCTTACGCTGATGTCTCTTCAACCTAATGCCCTCCCCTGAAAAAGACGAGAATATCTGTTTTCATCGGACAATCCCCCTAAGAAATAAGCTTACATTTAGGCTTGTCCCAATAAAAGAATTCTGAGGATCTCCCATCCGGCCTTGAACCTGTTCAATTTGGATTTACTATGGTCATTTCTAGGCTTGTAGATTGTAGGGAACTCGGTGATCCTCAAGCCTCTCTTCGCAGCTTCCGTTAGAAAAACTGTGGAAAGACCCATCCCATCAGAGTATAAATCCAAGCAGTCAATCGCTTTTTTCGTTAATGCCCGAAATCCTGTCTGGGTGTCTGAGACATTTTGGCCATATAGCACGTTGTACATTGACGTGAACATTCGATTTCCAAACAAGTTCATACTTGGCATAGCTCCGGGTAAGAGGGTTCCCCCAAGTCTCGAAGCCAAACAGACGTCAGCCTCGTCCTGCAGCAACGGTTGGACGAGTTTGTTTATGTCACATGCTTCATAGGTATTGTCGGCGTCGATTATCACCACTATGCCACCCTTTGCGTAGTCAATTCCTGTCTTTATTGCCCTTCCATATCCTACCCTTGGCTCGGTCACAAAATCAACGTTCTCCTCTTTGACTATCTCTTCAGTCCCGTCATTTGAGTAGCCATCAACAACTATTATCTGAGTATTGTAGCTTGAGGAACTCCTGATGTCCCTTATGACCTTTTGTATCGTTTTGCCCTCTTTAAAGGCCGGTATGACCACGGAAACAATAAATTCTTCGTTGATCAAGGGTGGTAGCTCTGGTCAAATTTTCACTTTTTACTTGAAGACTTAAAGCTCTTTATATAAAATAGTTTCTGTACTAAATGAACTTTTTATATATATCTTGTAGTTGGTGAAGGTTTTTTTCCCAAGTAAATCTGTCCTCAACGATTCTTCTCGCTTCCTCACCGATGGTTGCTCCCAATCTTTCCTCTGACAAAAGTTTTGCCATGGTCTCAGCCATTGCTTCCGGGTTTCTGGGGGGCACAAGAACCCCATTTTTCATATGTTTGATTATTTCCGGTGTTCCTCCCACGGTTGTTGCGATGACTGGCAGTCCGCACGCCATGGCTTCCAAAAGAACCAGCGGTAGTCCCTCGCCTGAGGCTGAGGGTAAGATAA
>Ga0307434_1001576_pt1 | contig 12061 bp, 4 predicted proteins | sample SalMarWE160220MG_FD_202156 | JGI IMG/M metagenome (GOLD analysis project Ga0307434, IMG submission 202156) | Salt marsh sediment microbial communities from the Plum Island Ecosystem LTER, Massachusetts, United States - WE1603-220 | ecosystem: Environmental > Aquatic > Marine > Intertidal zone >... | reverse complement strand
CAGGCGATCATGGCCGCGGCGGAGGAGACCGAATCGCCGGTGATCGTTCAGGCCTCCCGAGGGGCCCGCTCCTACACCAACGACGCTTACCTCCGCCATCTGATGCTGGCCGCGGTGGAGCTGCATCCCAACCTGCCGATCGCGATGCACCAGGACCACGGCAACTCGCCCGAGACCTGCTTCAGTGCGATCGAGCAGGACTTCACGTCGGTCATGATGGACGGCTCGCTGGAGGCGGACGGGAAGACGCCCGCCAGTTTCGAGTACAACGTCGAGGTGACCAAGAAAGTCGTGGACGCCGCCCATGCCAAGGGCGTCACCGTCGAGGGTGAGCTGGGCTGCCTCGGTGGGATCGAGGACGGTCACGGGGCGGGCCTGACCAGCGAAGAGGCGATGAAGCATCTCACCGACCCCGTCCAGGCCGAGGAATTCGTCGCCCGCACCGGCGTGGACGCCCTGGCCGTGGCCATCGGCACCAGCCACGGGGCCTACAAGTTCACCCGCAAGCCCACCGGCGATGTCCTGGTCATGAGTGTCATCGAGGAGATCAACAAGCGTTTGCCGAACGCGCATCTGGTCATGCACGGCTCCTCCAGTGTCCCCCAGGAGCTGCTCGACATCATCCGCGAGTACGGCGGCGAGATGAAGGAGACCTACGGCGTTCCGGTCGAGGAGATCCAGCGGGGGATCAAGCACGGCGTCCGCAAGGTCAACGTGGACACCGATAACCGGCTGGCAATGACCGGCGCGATCCGCAAGGTCTTCGGCACCACGAGGGGCGAGTTCGACCCGCGCAAGTACCTGGGCCCGGCCCGCGAAGCCATGAAGCAGGTGTGCATCGACCGGATGACCGCCTTCGGCCAGGCCGGCAATGCAGGCAAGATCAAGCCCGTCACCTGCAAGGAGATGGTCAGCTTCTACGCCAAGGTCGCCATGCAGGCGCAATGAAGGCCGCGGGAGAAGACAAGCATGGCCGCCACCAGCCGGGGAAAGCAGACGATCATCGGCCCCGCCTTGCCGAACATACCTTGGGAACCCAAGCCGGACCGCTGCCGGGACGCCGTCTGGCGATCCGCCGGCAATCCGATCATCCCCCGCCACCTGATCCCTTGCGCCAACAGCATCTTCAACAGTGCGGTCGTACCTTTCGAACGGGGCTTCGCCGGTGTTTTCCGCTGTGATGATCGGCGGCGGCGCATGAGGCTACATAGCGGCCGGAGCACCGACGGCATCAACTGGGAGATCGACCACGAGCCGATCCGCTTCACCACGGACGAGCCGGAACCGGCGAACCCGGACTACGGTTACGACCCCCGTGTTTGCCGGATCGACGATTGCTATTACGTGACCTGGTGCACCGGCTACCATGGCCCGACGATCGGCGTGGCGTACACCCACGATTTCAAGGTGTTCCACCAGCTCGAAAATGCCTTCCTGCCCTACAACCGCAACGGCGTGCTGTTCCCGCGCAAGATCAACGGCAAGTACGCGATGCTGAGCCGACCCAGCGATACCCGCCACACGGCCTTCGGCGACATTTTCTACAGCCAGTCCCCGGACCTGTGCTACTGGGGCCGACATCGCTTCGTTATGGGTACCAGGACGGGTTGGCAATGCACGAAGATCGGGGCCGGCCCCGTGCCGATTGAAACCACGCGGGGTTGGCTGCTCATTTACCACGGCGTGCTCACCTCGTGCAACGGCTACGTCTACAGTGCGGGGGCCGCCCTGCTGGACCGGGATGAGCCCTGGAAGGTGATCCACCGGGCCGGGCCCTACATCCTGGCGCCGCAGGAGCTTTACGAATGCGTAGGCGACGTGCCCAACGTCGTTTTCCCGTGTGCGGCCCTGTGCGACGCGGCAACCGGTCGGATCGCGATCTACTACGGGGCAGCCGACACGGTCACGTGTCTTTGCTTCGCCCAGGTGGACGAACTCATCGATTTCATCACGTCCAATTCGGAGCTCTGACCGTCGCCGTGGGACCCGCCCTTTCGGACGTTGCCCCGGGATTCCTATCCCGGTCCAGGTGTTGTGTGATCCGCATCCGTTCCCCTTGGCGCAGTGCGTTATTCTTCGCTCACGTCGATACCACAGATGATCGGCTCATCGGCCTGGTCTGAGGCGGTGGGAGTCAGCGTCAGTTCCAGGTCATCGACCACCCGGATACCTTTGAACTCCTTGACAATGCCCACATGAGCAGAGCCGGCTTCCCTAACGATGTCGAAGTCCTTCAGCACCTGACTGCCCTGAATGGCGACATTGAACACACGGCGACCGGGCTTGACGCGTTCGATCTCGGCGAAGTGAAGGCGTACAGTATAGGGACGAGGCCTGCTCTGCCCTTTGGCCAACGTGATCTTTGCCATCCTCAAACCGCGGCCCCCGGACGCCGCCACCCAGTTCAATCCCTCGCCGCTCACGGCTGAGGAATGGCAGCGGAACCACTCGACCTTTTCGGGGATCACCAGGACTGGTATATCAGGCGAAGGCCCGCCGACGCTGGGGTAGTCCAGCCACAACGTGCCGTCATCCGCACGCCGGTCGCCCGGTGCGCCGAAGTTGATCCCCACCCGCCGCACCGGCGCATCATCCGACTTGAGCCCGCTGAAGGTCCACATCTCGACCCGGGGGTCGTGCACCAGGGCCAGTGAGCACTGGTTCTGATAGCTGCAGGTGCAGGTCCGGGTGTAATCGGGGGCGTTCAGAAGACCATCCGCAACGATGAGGTTGGACGAGCAGCCCGATCTGAACCCGCCCAGATTCCCCGTGCCCCCGTCGCCGGCCAGGTCGTAGTAACCGGCCGCGGCGCTGCGGAACGTCAGCAGATGCTCGCTCGCGATGGTCGTGTTGCAGCCATGATTGCGCTTGAAGAACCAGTTCACCTCTCGCCCGGTCAGTGGATGGCGGCACATCTTCTCTCTGCCGGTAAGAAGCCCGAGCGCCCATCCCTGGGTGACAAGGGTGTCGTGATGGAGCATCACCGGGCCGCTGTACTCCAGGTCGCGCTGCCATATTGGCTTGCCGTCGGCACCGCGGTATGCAGCCAGTCCGTGGCCCGGCTCGTCGCGGGCCCGGTCGGGTCCGCGGCTCCCCGCCTGCACGAGAACGTCGTGTTCGGCCGAGTACCCGAGCCACGTGCCGGAGATGTCCCTGCTCGTGCTCCACAGCTCGCTGCCGGTCCGGGCGTCGAGGGCGTAAAGGGTCGGCTCGTCGGCGATCTCCCAGCCCCGGCGTCTCAGGCTGGCGAGCTTTGACTCGCTCATTCCGTCAATGCAGAACAGCCGCCCCGCGCCCAGGGCGATCGCGTTGTGGCGGAAACCGTACCGGGCCCGGCGCGACCAGAGCAGCTCGCCGTCGTGCCTGTCCATCACAACCAGCGTCGAACTCGTCGAGGCGTAGTCCGCGTTGACCGTTACGCCGGGGATGTCCTTCAGCGGCGCCGCGGCGACCTGGTCATGCCTCTGGTCCTGCGCTCCGTTTCCTCTCAGTGCGGTCATCAGATAGGGATCGAGAGAGAAATCGCTGCTGCCGGCGTTGACGTTATGGCCCTCGATGGCCAGGACGTTGGTGCCGTCGCGCAGGTGGTTTCTCGGGTCCTTGATCTCGAAGTACTCGTAACCCTCCGCCTCGTGCCCGCCGATCCCGGAGATGCTCTCGCCGCTGCCTTTGGCGATGTTGGCCCGCACGACCTCCTTGCCGTTCAGATAGGCGATGAAGGCATCGTCATAGTTGATCATGAGCCCGAGCTTGCGGACGCCGCCCACGTCGGCCACGTCGAAGAACCTCCGCACGTAGACGACCGTATAGTTGGCCTCCATATCCTTCAGCAGCGTCTTGTCGTCGTTGTCCCCGTAGCCGAACCCCGCCTGCCCGGTCTTCCATCCCGCCCGCCCGGCATCCGCCTCCGTGAAACTCGTCCGGGTCCACGCTACTTTCGGATGTCGGCCGGCCAGGTATTGCCACTCGGCGTTCTTGCGGATGACAGGCGTCATACTCCTGGGGGGCTGCTTGGCGACATCCTCCTCCTTCAGCGACACGCTGATCGGCGAAGTGGTGGCGACGAGCAGGTCCTCCCAGACGGTGATGAAGCCCCAGCGCGGATGGTCCCCTCCATCATCCCGCCCCGGCAACGTGAACTCTTTCATCGTCCGACCCGTCGCAGGGTCCAGTCGCAGGCACGAGCCGGGCGTCACCAAGTAGATTCCATCAGCCAGCGACACGTAATTGCTCCCGATCTCGTTCGCCCCTGGCTGATGGGACGTATTGTCGTAGAACTTGCCGAGTTCCTTCATCTCCTTCTCCCAGAGCAGCCGGCCGGTATAGACGTCCACGGCACGGATGATGTCGCGCCCCTCGATGAACAGACGACCTCCGATCACGTGGGGCGATGGTCCGTGCCCGTGGCGGGGGAGAATCCCGGCGTTCGACGGCCCCCCGAACCACAACAAGCCCAGAGGCGCCCTAACCAACCCGTCCTTCGAGACCACGGTGTTCGCGGCATCCGCATACTGATGCGTCCAGTCCGCTGAACCGGGCAGCGCCCCGGCCCGGGTCAGCGTCACCAATCCATCCTGCTCCGCGTTCACCTCGGCTTTCGGCAAATCGGATGTTTCAATTTGCCGCACCAGCGTCTTCCGCTCATCGCCGGTTGTCGCGAAACACGCGGTCCCCCCATAGGGACGCAGCGCACGGAACACCTTCTCGACAAAGCTTCTGCCCGAACCGATGCCCGCGGCCTTCAGATCCTCCGAGACGACCAGACTGGCCAGATAAGGCGGCAACTCAACCGACAGGATATCCCCGGCGTGAACAGCAACTCGCCGGCCATAGAGGCCCGCTTCGTCCAGCTTCCTGCGCAGGGCTTCGACCTTCTCCGCATCCGGATCCAGGGCCATGACGTGCAGATTGGACTGCCGGAGGAGTTCCTCCATCAACCGCCCGCTCCCCGCGCCCAGGACCAGGCAGTAACCCTCCTTCTGCCCGGTCCGCTCAAGGACGGCCTGAGCCGTCGTGCTCCGCTCATCTCCGGCACCCAAACTGACCGATTGGCCCAAGTCCGGGGAGGAAGCCTCTTCAAAGGATCGCGGCGACTTGTTGCCGCTCTGCTTCGGCCCGAAACAGCAAATCGACCCCTGGCGGGTAACGACGAACAGCTTGCGGTCGGCGGCAAGCATGCTCCACGCGTCGCCTTCGATCCGGGTGTGCCAACTGACCTTCGCCTGACCGCCGGCCCGGGGAAGGTCCAACGCCGCCACGAGCCCATCGCTTCCGCTGCCATACAGGCGCTGCCCGGCTTTGATGAATACTCGTGTGACGACCGGCTCGGTCGAGACCTCCCAGAGTTTCGGCAGGACCGTCCGCGTCTGCTTCTTGCCCTTGCGGTCCACGAATTCCTCCTTCTTGGGGCTGAGGGCGTGGGCGAGGACGTGTCCCTTTCCGTCGGCGGTGAAAATGGACCGGTGCCCCAGAACCGAGGCCCACGCACGCATGAGCCCGGACCCGTCGGCCAGCTTGTACACCGCCCCCCGGTTGAAGAACCATTCTTTCCTCGCCGCCACCGCGTAACCGCCGGCGTCCTTCCCGAAGCTCCGGTCCGAGACCTGAAAATACAGGTATTCGCCGGTTCGCCGGTCGTAGCCGGCCGGCACCGTCCTGCCTCCCGAAACCAGCAACTTGTCCTTCGTCGCCGCCATGTAACCCTGCGGTGCGACGCCCGCGAAGGCGGGGCTGTAGTGTTGCTGCTGGACGTACACCGAGCCGCTTCCGCTGTTGGTCCAGACAACCTTGCCGGTCTCCGCATCCAGGGCATGGATGAAGGTGCCCATGAACGGCCAGATGCTGGCCCCGAAGTAGATGGTCTTGTCGTAGATGACCGGAGCTCCCCGTGCCGGCCACATGGAGATCAGTCGGTCGTTGCCCAGGACCTTGCGATCCGAGGGCCCGCCGCGAAACTTCCAGCGTAACCCGCCGCTGGCCGCATCCAGACAGTAAAGGTAGCCGTCGTCGGAGACGAAGTAGACTTTGCCCCGCCAGGCCACCGGTGCAAACCGAACCGGACCGTCGGTGTAGAAACGCCATTTCTCCTCGCCCGTCTCGGTATCCCACGCCGCCAGGTGATCACTGACCATGGAAGGGACGAAGATCATCTTGCCCATCACGACGGGTTCGTAGGAGAGGTCGAACTGCAACTTGTCCTGATCGGGCGGCCAGGCGGGTCGGGGCGTCGGCAGGACCCGCACCCACTGCGGGTGCAATTGCCGCGACAGGCCCCCCGGGGAAGCCGCGGTACGTCCCGCGTCGTAACGCCACATGGGCCAGTCGGCCCCGGCGGCATCCTGAACGAAATGCACCACCGGAATTGACAGACAGGCGACGAAAACACACGTCCTGACGAACATCGGTTTCCCGTTCCTTTCTGTAGACTCTTCTCAGGCTGCCCCTGACCGCGGCATCTCCTCCCGCGCGGACGGACAAGACGGCATCAATCCTTTGCATCGGCGACACCCTCCCTCGATGGGTGTTGCGCCTCCGGCGGTCGGACTACATTGCGCCTCTTTCTGCTGGCGTCGAACATGAAATGAGCAATCGCCCGAATCTGACCGGCGCCGTCGTCGATCATCTCCCTGTTTCTGAGGCGCGCTTCGACCTCCGCCCGGTCGTCGGGCGGATAGGCGGCGAACGGGCTGGCCAAACGCTCGCCGAAGAAGTTCGGCATCTTCGTGCCGGGCAGGAGCCGGCGCGGCCCGGCCAGCCAATGGCGGATCCACTCGCGCCGCAGCCGCCGGTCGATCAACTGAAGGTTGGGAGCCGTCGGGTTGGCATTGGCCCCTGCAGCCGTCCGATCGCCGAAGACGTGGCACTTGAGGCACTGCAGCTCGGCAAACAGCGTTTCACCATCTGCGATCTCGTCCGGCGAAACCGATTCCGGCGGTCTCTCGCTGAACGGGTACGCCACGGCAAAGACTCGTTCCAGGAAACCCGCCTCTCGAAGAATCTGCTGATGAACCGCGGAGAAAGCCGCTGGATCCACCTGGGTTGGATCGAGTGTGTGAGCGGGCACCACTCGATTGGCCCTCGCATATCGACGCAGCGCCTCGGCGATCCCGGCCAACGAGCCTTGCCGGTACCAGTCCCAACCGGGCCCGCGACCGTCCGCGTCGGTCCGGGCAGCCGACGCTTGCTCCTGAGCAGCGGTGACGTATTGCTGCACCCGCGCGAGGCGGTCGCTAAGCCACTGCGATTCATACCCGCTCAGGCCGACGAAGTACTCGACCAACTGCGTCGCCTGCTCATCGGTCAGGTTGAACCCGGGCATCCGAACCTGCAGCCAGGGCCTGATCGGCACGACGTCGTGCAGGTACCCGAACAGCCACGCCCCTTGCGTCTTCGCCCCCTCGCCCCGCAGCCGGGGCGGTGCGTTGGCTTCGTCGAAGAAGGCTTGCCCCCCTTCCCACACCCAATAGTACTGATGGATCGCCGCCCGGTTTCCGTCGATCAGATGGCAGCCGACGCAGTTCAGCTCGCGGGCCAGGTTTCGCCCGGCGGCAATCCAGCCTGCCGGGCGGTCGTGGTAATCGACCTGCAGGGCCTGGTTCACGCGGGCTGGCTTGCGCGAGAGCAGGAACGTCACCAGTGCGTCGGCCTCTGCGTCGGTAACGAAGAGGTTCGGCATCTTCAGCTTGTCGTAGGGGCGCTTGGGTATCTTGCGGTCCCATATCCTCGGGTTGCGCACCTTGTGCCAGGCGAACGATGCCCGCGTATGCCCGACGCGGACGGGCGGGTTCGTTCCTGCCCACCGGATCAACGCATTGCGGTTCCGCGGGTCCTGCGGATCGTCAGGGATAGAGGGATACAGATACGTGAACAGCGGGTCCGCTGCCCGGCGCTCGGCATGGACCGGATCGAAGAGCCCGAAGTCCAACTGGCTCAACTGCTTCTCCCCCCAACCGGTCAACTCCGGGCCCAGCCGCGGCGTTTCCTCGAACCCGGGGATCAGGTGGCAGGCGTAACACCCGTAATGACCGACCATCTGTTGCCCCAGGAACAGCCAGCGGCGGTCCTGGAGGTCCATGGCCTTGATGATCGTGCGTGCCTGCTCTTGCCCCCACGAGCCGGCGAGCTTTGTAATCAGGAGACTCGTCAGCTCAGTCCCTTCGTCGTCCCGGAGCGCCTCGGCGGGGGCCGCTGAATGCAGGCGGCCCAGCAGGGAGCGGATCAATTCGTCCCGCTTGCCCGCGAACCTCACGCTATCATCCCCATCCTTATCAAGAGGACCCGTCGAGAACGCTCTGTTCTTGTCGAGCGTGGACAGGTAAACCGCGATGTCCAGGGCTTCGTCGGAATCGATGGCGTGGCCGGTGTCGGCGCCGGCTTCGGGATCGGGCATCGGTAACTCGCCCGGCCTGAAAGCCAGGCGCTGCCGCGGCATTTTCGTCCGGCCCGAATAGCGACGCGGGTCCTTCAGCCAATCGTATAACCACCACACCGCCTGCGGGCAACTCTGGAACTTCGTCCGGATGCTCGACAGTTCCGGTGCCGACCGGGTAAAGACCGGGCCGCCGGCGTGCTCGGGGTTGAAGATCGTGTCCAGCTCGCCGGGCAGGTTCCTCATCACGTACTCGACGCGATCGACATACGTCATTTCGCCACAGCGGTCGCAGGCCCTGTCCCAGATTGCGTCGTAGGCTTCGTCCGACAACCGGGCCCGTTCATGCTCATCCCCAGGCAGCATCTTCGAGACGAGATCCTCGACGATCCAAGTAGCTCCGATCGGCTCATCGGCGAGGCCGTCCGGACCGTAGGGCTTGTGAGCGAGCGTGGCGTGGCAGGCCAGGCATCCGATTGAGGCATACAGCCGGTGTCCGCGCCTGGCTGCCGCGAGGGCGGCGGGGGTGTCTTCATCCTTGAGCGGATCCCACAATTCCTCCGGCGGCTCTTGACGACGGTACCCCCGGCTCACCCCGAACAGGTACTCGGTCATCGCGATCACTTCCGTCTTCGTGCGAAGCTCCGGATCGCCGTCCCCGCCTGCCGTCTCGGAGAAGCCGTCGTTGTTCTCCTGTCGAAATAAGTGCGGCATGCGAGTGGACGGGCGGTACTCCGCGGGGAACCGGATCCAGTTCCGGGTGAACCCCCGGGTCAGCTTCTCACCGACGTGCGTGAGGTCCGGTCCTACCCGGGAGGCATCCTTCAGCTCTGCCACCAGGTGGCAGTTGACGCACCCCAGCGAGGTGAAGAGGAATCGGCCCTCGTTGATGCGTGTGGCGGCGGGCTCACCGTCATACATGGCCATATCCGCCACTTGTGGGTGGCATTTCGTGCAGCTCGCCTGGGTGTATTTCAAAGGGAGCATCGGGCGGTCCCAGCCGGCCCGGGCGGTCTCGAAGGTATGCTGGGCCGCGAGCCCTGCGGTTCTGACGTAGTACCTGGCCCTCCATTCTTTGGCCAGGGCGTCAGTGGCCGGCGTGTGCGCCGCCAGCACGAAGTCCGTTTCCTCGCCGCTGCCCTCGTGGCAGACCGTACACCCCATCCTGCTGGCCGGATGTGGCGAATCGGGCAGAACGAACAGATCCGGATCGGGATGGGCCAACAGCGGCTGGGTGAAGCACAGCGGCCGTTCGCCCCGCTGAGCCTGAAACCCATTGATCCGTTCGAGAAGTGCATCGAAAAAGGTATTCTGTTGTTCTTCGGTCAGCGTTCGCCACGCCCGGGCGATATCGCCGGGTGCCAGATCGCCCCGACCCTCAACTGCCGGGGGCACCAGTTCCGGCTTGCCCTCGATTTGCCGCTGCTCGTTGATCGAGGAGATCGCCTTCTCCAGCCGCCGGGCGAACTGCTCTTTCGTGAAGTTCTCGCTGGCGATCACCAGGTGACAGGTCGTGCAGCGGTCGACTGTGTCAGCCTGGACGAAGTTCAGTTCGCGGCGGACGTCCGGCACGACGATCTGCTTGATCTCGTTTGCCCCGACGGTGCCCCGGGGGGCGAGGAAGTCTAATAGCGGCAGGTTGAACAGCCCGCGGCGCACGGTACTGGATAATTGCTCATGCCTCTTGCTGGCATCGGCCGTTCGCTTCTCGATTTGCACCAGTGCCCGTCGGGCCTCCGCCACGCCGGTCCCCTTCCTGACGGTGGCGTCCACGGCGGCCTTCGCCGCCGCCAGCTCCTGCCGGCTCTCGCGCGTCCGGGTGGCCAGCACATCGAAGTAGGCCAGCGTCGCCTCCAGCTCCGTGAAATCGTCCTGGAACTGCCGCCACGGCCGGGCGTAGTCCACCTTCACCATCCACACCAGGCTCCCCAACAGGGCCAGGCTGGCGCAGGCGAAGATGATACGCATCCGGCTCATGTTGTAATGGTTCTTGGTGGCAGCCGGCATCTCGGGGCTCTGCTCCGTCCCGGTTCCCGCAACTCGCCGGGCGGGCTGAAGGGGCTCCGCCATCCCGGCCTGCCACGTGGTACACCCAATCCGCCGATAACGCAATTCGCAAGACGCCGGACCGTTCTACCCGCTCAGCCCCCCTTTTTGAGGTATGCAGGAGGGTCAGGACGTGCTGCGAGGCAAACCGAGATTGCGCATGATCTGCCCCGTCGGTCCCACGAGATTGAGCGTATAGAAGTGGATGCCCGCCGCGCCGTGGCGGATCAGCTCGTCGCACATCTCCGTGGCCAGGTCGATTCCGTACTGCCGGCATGCCTGGTTGTCATCCGCCAGCTCGTCCAGGCGGGCCAGCACCCGCGGGGGCAATGTCGCCCCGCACAACCCGCAGAAGCGTTTGATCTGTTGCGTGCTGAGAATGGGCAGTACCCCGGGGACGATCGGCACCGTGACGCCCAGCTTGTTGGTCAGGTAATCCTCGAACTCGAAGAAATCGCGGTTGTCATAGAACAACTGGGTGATGATCGCATCCGCGCCCGCCTCGACCTTGTCGCGACATCGTTGCCAGTCCAGGTGCTTGTCGGGGCATTCGGGATGCCCTTGCGGGTAGCCGGCCACCGCGACGTCGAATCCGCCGAGCTCCTTGATGAACGCGACCAGCTCGACCGCGTGCTCGAAGCCCTGCGGGTGCGGTTGAAAAGATGTATCGCCCGCCGGCGGATCGCCACGAAGTGCCACAATGTTCGTGATACCTCTGCCCCGGGCCTGCTCCAGGTAGGCGGTGATCTCGTCGCGCGAGGCCCCCACGCAGGTCAGATGGCTTGCCGCTTCGACCCCCACCTCGCTGGTGATCCGCGAGACGATCTCAAGGGTCTTGTCGTGCGTGCTCCCACCAGCACCGTACGTGCAGGTCAGGAACGCCGGGGCGAGCTCCAACATCCCGGGAATCGCTTGCTCGAAGAGCTTGGTTTCAGCCTCAGGGGTTTTTGGCGGATACAGCTCGAACGAGATGACCAGATCGTTGATTTCGTGCAACCGGGAAATCTGCACGTGGGGACTCCGAGATCAACTGTCACCGCCCGGGCAAGACGCCGTCAATTATATCGTCCACATGACACACCGACCACTAGCCGGACAGACCTCATTCAATCGGGGGTGCGTGACAGTTCCGGCGGGGACCTTCGGGCGGAGAAGGGGACGGCACCTCGCTTTTCCGAACCCCGACCGTCAGGGAGGGGAGTATCTGCGGATGCGCCAGGGCCGCTTCCTTACGGGCTCGCTACGGAGAGGGGGTCCGCTTCCTTACGGGCGCGGTTCGGAAACACCTGGGGGCGGCGCCTTCCAACAAGCCGCCCAAAGTGTCATGCACCCTTCAATCGGCTCTTCCTCCCACACCTGAACAGCCAGTTCCAGAAGTCGATCTGATGGCGGACGGTCTCGCCGTAGGGCCGCTCGGCACGCACAGCAAAAGGGCGGCAGTCGAGCGATTGTCACCGCTGCCGCCCTTGTTCATTCGCGGTACGGTTTGCCGTTGTCCCGCGCGCCTCTCTTACAGGTTCATCTGCATCCTCAAGCCGTACACGACCGACACGTCGTTGAAGTCCGTGCCGCCGGGGTTGACGATGACCTGGAGGTCCGGCGAGACGTGCAGCCAGGGCGCGATCTCGATGTTGTAGTAACACTCGA
>Ga0307434_1001575_pt1 | contig 12072 bp, 15 predicted proteins | sample SalMarWE160220MG_FD_202156 | JGI IMG/M metagenome (GOLD analysis project Ga0307434, IMG submission 202156) | Salt marsh sediment microbial communities from the Plum Island Ecosystem LTER, Massachusetts, United States - WE1603-220 | ecosystem: Environmental > Aquatic > Marine > Intertidal zone >... | reverse complement strand
TGAGCTTCTCAAGGTCGGCGATGTGATCTACTGTGAGTTTCACTTTTGCTCCTTAATTTAACCGTAAATTTCCAACGTTCAATTCTGACGAAGGTTGCAAAATTACAACCTCGTCCTTCGCGCGGGTCAGCGCGACATAGAACAATCGTACTATCATATCCCGACCGCGGCTATGTGAATTCCACTCCTGCATTCCCGCAAAAGATAGATCGGGAAATATATAAACGACATCAGCTTCACCACCCTTGACACTATGGATCGTTCCGATAATCACTCGCGGCTTATCAATCAAACCTTGCCATGATTGTCGCTTTATCACCTTCATTATGAAATCAAAATGTCTGCGTTTGATCGCGTGCACCCGCTGAACGAACCACTCGAAATTCCCTTTACGTGATGCCTTCAGCGCATCACTTAAAATGTAAATATCTCTGAACAAATCAGTCATATCAATATCGGGTGGTTTATCTGTCTTGATGTCATCAATTATCTGCTTGGCGCCATGCGTGAATACCTGCTTAGCATCAATTATCTTCGACCACTTTTTAAGATCGTCCCACGTCCATGCACGAGTATCCTCTTTCCAGAGTTCTGGACATTCCCGCAGAAACGCGAATAATCGATCCTTCATTGACACTCCCCGCCCACTCCCTAATGGATTCCAATCACCACGCGACCGGCGGTATGGATTATGAAACGGGATACCTTCCCGACGCAATATCGATTTCAACGGCTCCAGCATATAACTACATGTTGACAATATCATAACTGTTTTACCGGCGCCGGTTCGCTGAATAATCCCATCAATCAATACTTCCGGATTCGTGAACGATCCCGATTGTGATATAACCCGACCATCGTTCTCCGTCGGTAAATACTCAACCATATCACGTTCTTTTATCCGTCCAATCCACTTGAGTGAGAGTGCATGAACAGCCTTCGGAACTCGATATGATTGTTTCAAAATCCGTCGGTTCTCAACTGGTATCTTCGACCGGCGAAACATATCAGGATCGGCACCACGCCATTCAAAGATTGATTGATCCGGATCCCCGACCTTGACAAACGTTTCTGTTTCCAAGCCCCATCGCTGCATTAATGCACTCTCCAACCGCGACCAGTCCTGACATTCGTCGCCAAGCAACACTTCAGGTCGTCCCGGCGCGTACAAGATGTCATCAATACATTTCTCAATCAGGTCAGTAAAATCAAGATAATCGTTGTCAGCTTTCCATGCTTCATATTTAGCTGCAAACATCTTCAGCCGCGCCGGATAACGATCCTCGTCAATCATTCGTTGTCGAGCAAGATTGAACTCAACCAGCATTCCATCCCCCCGCGTGATGATCGTCTGCTGTTCAACCTCACTGTCAAGTCCTTTCACATGTTCTGTCGATAACCTGAACTGCGGAAAGGTGTCATTGAATTCGTTGTATCGGCTCTCAGCGATAACAGGTCTGTCCAGGGCGCGGTAGCAAAAAGAGTGGAGAGTTCCAATATTACTCTTCGGTATAGCCGAACCGCGCCCTGCGACTTCCGCTGCTGCCGCCCGAGTTAATGACGTTACCATGATCTTGTCAGAACCATGTACGGTCAATGCCCGGTCGATCTGACGTGTCAACCAAGTAGTCTTGCCGGTTCCAGGTGGTCCTGTTACGTTGAATTCCAATCTTCAAAAACCCCTTGTATAGGGACGAAACGACTCACGCTTCACACTCAATCTCATCTTGTAGCCGTAGAGCTGATATGTATAGCGATATTACAGAAACAAGTGTAAGTCTTTATAATTACAACAATGTAATAATGTAACATATTACTCAACCCAAAACCTCTTTTACCAAAAATTATTTTCCTATATATACAACTATCACAATTCCAGTTCTAATTCCTCTTGCTTCAGTCGTTCATTACAGATAGCCACGTACTTTGGCTCTATCTCAATCCCGATGTAGCGCCGCCCCAACTGCTTGGCGGCGACGAGGGTCGTACCGCTGCCGCAGAAGATGTCGAGTACCACATCGTCGGGTCTTGAGGTAAGGGTGATCAGGTAACGCATCAGCTTGAGAGGTTTGACTGTAGGATGATTATTGCGGGCAACTACGCTTTCTCTTGCCGATATTCCAGTTCCAGTACCACCTTTAAGCCATTTTTGCTTCTCTTTCAATCCTTCAAGTCCTTTATTCTTTTCGCTCTTGCTTGCTTTCGGGACGATCAGGAAGGGGAAGGTATCCAGTGGTGAACGCTGTCGCTCGCCGAATATGTCGGCTTCAGGAAAGCCGTTCTCACGTGCCCAGGCGTCGAGGTCGAAATAGCGGGAGAAGGAACCATTGTCATTATAATAGTTATGATTATGTTCAAAATTACCGATACATCCAAGTACACCATCACGAGGCGATCTTTCCGGTGTTGGATTTACATTTCCAGCCTTATGTCTTTCTCTCCCATCATTCAGCACGTCGTCGGACACGAGGAGGTTCGCAGGGAAGCGACCTTGAGTATTATGTTTAGGAAATTTACCAGTTAAATCAGGTTGAATATCTCTATTTCCAAAATGTTGTAATCCACCAGTAACTCGCCCTGGAATAGATGTTTTTTCATCATCTTCACTTTCATACGGTATCCTGCAGTCATCGAGCCAGGTGATACCCTTGCCGTTTTTGAGCGCCTGATCGACGTAAGTGTTTTCTGACAGCGGCTTCATGCAGATTAGTATGACTTCAACGGCGGGCTTGGGCTGGAAACCGGCGTAACTGCCGTCAAGAGCTTGGGCTTCGGGGGTGGCGGGTATGTCTTTTAATGTTTCCATACCATCAGTTTGTCTAAAATTAGATTCTCCTTGATAACCAACCTTACCACTTACAGGTCTATAATTTGGATTATTACCCGTAACTTCCCTTTTCACTCCTACTCGCTTATCAACGAGCTTGCTGATATTCCCCGCCTTCGGAAATCCACTTGCATAAGCCCAGTAGATACTGGTGAAGTCGGTTCTGAAACCGGCATCGGACAGGTTCACAATCATTCGTGAAAGCACATCCTGACGAGGCGCGGACATCACAAGACACCAGGCGCCTGGCTTCAACACCCGTAAACATTCACGCCAGACATCGACCGAAGGAACCGCCTTATCCCAATCCTTGCCCATAAATGAATAGCCATACGGCGGATCGGTAACAACCAAGTCCACGCTGTTGTCAGGGAAGTCCTTCATCACCTCAAGGCAATCCCCGCAGATAACCTCGTTAATCGGTAAACTCATAAAGCCTCAGTACGACAATTCAAAATGATGTTTCCGGCAGCCACGTTGAATTGCGATGTAATACTTAATTGCCTCTTGATCTGTCAATACATAGCTGTACTTGTCGCTCGGATATTCAATAACGAATCCATTAGTATTGACGTTGATTCGACACTGTACCTCAGCACCGAATATCTGTTGAAGATATTTCTGAAGATTGATCTGAAGCTGTCGTCGCGGCGCCAGTCCTGATGGCATAGATGCAGGTGGAGAATGAACCGGCTTAATCTTTTTACGATTTCGTTTTTTCATTCTGATCTTTCTGTGGCATAACCCATGCAGCGCGTGTAACGACCCGCCCGTTATCCGTGCGCATTGATAGATTTGTTGAAGTGCATCCTGCTGATTTCAAGCGTAATGCAATTTCCTGATGACTGCATGTTTCACCGCGTCCAATTTTCAGCCATTTTTTGAATGGTGAACTAAAGACATATAGGTCATCATCCTTTATGAATGGACATCCTGACTGCAAAGCGTTCCACGTTGAAAACTCATCACCGATCACCATCGGTGTGCGATCATCGATGTATTCCTGAAGCCACTGGTCTCCAAGTCCAGCCGATGTGGTCATTGAACCAAGCTCAATTTCTTCACACGCATCGGTTAACGCCTGGACTACCTTGTCCCACTTGAATTCTTTAAGGCGCTTAATCAGAATACCTGTTGCCGAGTGTATCTTTGCGCGCATCGTCGTTTGACTAATCAGGTGTCCGGATCCGCCGATATGTGTTGCGCCTCTGTCGGTTATCATTTCGAACAATGGCGGATCCGACAAGTAACGGATCATCTTGATAATCTTGATACCTAAGATGTTGCCGACCACTTCAAGTGAGTCAGATTGAATAGCTTTCTTATCGTTATTGATCAGTATTTCTTCAAGCCTCTCTTCTGATTCATTTAACTTGATACCGGATTTAGCTTTCGATAATGTAGTTTTGTAATAATCAGGACGGTCGATCTTCAGGTTGTCGCCATGTTTACGCCGTGATGCAATCAGTAAATCAGTAATTTCCTGATCGTTCCATCCAGCTTGGACTCCTGCGATTGCTAATGCCATATCCCACCCGGATGGCGATGTGTCTTTGAGGTCGCGTCGCTTTCGTTCCCATGTTGCTGATACCTGCGGAACGTTTTTTTGCAAGACACTGAATTTATCAAAGGGTGGATTGGCATCTTTCTTCAATATGATTTTCTCAACCGGCTTGTCGGCAACATGAGTAATGCCCAGAATAATATCTGGAATGAATTGCGCTATATCACCGGGATTGTAATAGATGTCATGTTTATTGATAACGCGTGCCATCACCGGATCGCGTTTATTATTCACCGTGCCGGCGACTCGCAAGATTCTGGAGAGATCACTGACGTTATCGATCTCACGTCCAATATCATCAAACAGTTTAATCAAGTGGCGAGCGAACCGATAAAGCAGGTCTTGCGCTTCATCACGTTCGTTCTTATCTGCAAAATACCACAATTCCTTGAACAGCCACCATACTTGATAGCCATGTCCGGAGTTTAAGATGATAGTTGGTTTCGGAAGTTTATTCAGGATGCGATCTGCTTCACTGATCGTCGGTAAGTTTTTCTTTGAATGCTCACCTTCAAAATCAATGTCTGCCCAGAGTCCGGGTATCCCGTCGATCTGGTTTTTAGGACATCGACGATTCGGCGGCAGAACACGAGGCGATAAGCCGCAGCCAATATAAATATCACGCTCATGCTCTGTCCGCCGAATAGCGTCTTTTACTGCCGTTTCTACATTGATACAATAAGCTGAACGCTTAGACGGGATCGACCATATTTGAATGTATCCCCTTGCGGGCTTATCGTTATAGAGATCGGCAATAAAACTTTCGATGACTTGATTGTTAGCCTTCACTATCGGTCATGTCATCAATGGTAACTGATTCCCACATAGATGCGAACGCTGACCGGTAGCGTTCAATGGCTATAAGTTCAGCATCGGAAAGATTCGCACCGCGGGATGGTACGACGATTCCGTGAGGCATGGGTTTATCTTCGCGTCGCAGCTTGAACTTTGTAACTACCTCGTTGTAAGCACAAGGTTTTTCACCTGACGATAATCTCATCAGGTACTGCCGGAAACCCTTCAGTGATGTCGGTGGCAACCCAATTACTAATGGCGTCACCGCTTTCTTCGGCAATAGAAAGAGCAAGCGCATTTCTTTACATGCCTTACCCTTGCGTCCTTCACCAGCTGATCCGAATTGATTCAGCGCGCAGTGATCGCATAACGATCCAGGCGGGTCTCCGCCGACGGTGCCGATCCCGTGGATGTTATCATTGCTTGAGCAATCCGGTGGCGTCCCGCCGCCGCCTTCATCGAAGCTGTGTTCCCAGTATGCTTTGACCGCTTTGTAGTCAAGCAGGACACCATCGATAACATCAATTGACTTGAAACCTGATTCGGCTTCATCGTCTGGAAATTGCCAGCTCGTAATACCGCCTGGTGGTACTGACAGTTTGACAAGGTCGAACGGCGTGATCGATTCTTTTTCAAGATTCGACTGGATCGCATACATAACCTTGTCGGATGTCATCTGTTGAAGTCCGGTGAACTCAGTATCGAGCTTAACAACAGCATTCGATTTCTTTTTGGCATTAGCCATTTTCACTCCCTTGCTAGTTTATGACCATTAACGCTGATAATTTCAGCGAGACCAGTTTCAGTATTGACCTCAAGTTCAAATTCAACCTCATATAATGCGTACCTAAATTTTACAAGTGCTTTACCTGTTAATCCAATCTCATCACCAATTTCAAGCATTGATTCCTTGCTTGAATGCAGATAGGCTTTTACTATTGCCATTTTCACTCCCTTGTTAGTTTAGTGGAAATCACACCTTGTGATCCTCTGTATTATCGTGTCATTTTCTTCTGTTAATCCATGAGGATAAGTTTCCTCCAACTCGCAAAAAAACCCACATCGTTTGCACTTAAACCGGAACCACCGATGATGTCCTAACTGATGTTCGATCATACCCAAATTTTTTGAAAGCGGGCATTCTATTTCATTTTCCATTTCAAGATTATAATCTTGGCTTCCACACTGCGGACATCGACGATTGTTACCTGCTATTAATTTTTGTGCAAGTTCGACTTGAGTATTCAATTCACCTTCCTCGATTTAGCTTTACGCTTTCCGAGCTTAAACACTTCGGATATTTTGATTTCAGGTTGGATTGGTTCCGGCAGGTTATCGCGAATTTCGTCCGGTGATAGACGTTTATCGGGATCGTACTCCCGTACCCATGATGACAACTGCGAGGCGTTGACGCTGGGTTTAATCAAGTGTTTCAACCCGATTGTTTCCAGAGCTTTCATGCCTGGCTGTTTACCGACATCATCATGGTTGACGAGTGATGCCCAGATCGTTCTGCTGATATACAGCGTCAGACCGCCGCGTGTCAGACTTTGCGTTCCAGCTTTCTGCATATTTTCGAGGACATATCCTTCTTCCTCATCGATTTTGACGCTGAGAATTTCAAGCTGTTTAGTAATCTCGTCAACTTCCTTGTAGTACGAGATCAGCTTGTTCAATCTGCGTTCGTCCATTAGCCTGCACTCCCTTCATTTTTAAGATTGAGTTGATAATATCGCCGCGTGTTTTCAACGCATAGAACACGCTGAAATCAACTGTGTTACGTGCTAACAAGTGGATATTGGTAACCGGTTTGGTTTGACCCGGGCGGTGGATACGCGCTTTTGATTGTTCATAATCGCCGAGCGAGAATCCCATTGAATAATAGATTGCATAGCTGGCTGCTGATAAATCAATTCCAAGTCCACCTGCTTGTATCTGAACACCCAATATATTGACATCATCAGGATATGACGCTTCACCGGTTAGGTCTTTTCGCCGACCGGACACCTCGCCATATTCAAGTTTGAAATCATGCGCTATCCTTTCAACGATGTCCAGGTCATTAACAAATCGTGTAAATATAACGAGCTTCGCTCGACCAGTGTCTATTCCCTCTATCACATCTTTTAGCGCGTCCTGCTTCGATGTACTGACCTGAAGTATATCCTCAGAATCATCAAGTTTAAGAAACCCTGATGTCAGTTGCTGGAGCCGGAGGAGTTTAACAAGAGCATTAGACGCCGTTATTATTCCCTGGTCAACCTCAGCCCAGAATTGTTTTTCAAGCGAATCATATATCTTGACAGTAGCCTCATCAAGATAGAAATCTTGAATTGTATCAATCGATGGTGGTAGATCAAGTACGTCCTCTTTTCTGACCTGGAAAGCGATCTTATCGAACCGACGTCGCAGGTCATCTTGATTCTTAAACCGGACCACTTGTTTCTGGTGGAACCCGCCCATTTCAGCGTACTGCGCCCGGAACGATGTGAACGATGTTCCATAGATGCCTTTATCCAGCGCACGGAATTGACCGTACACATCAAGCGGCGAGTGAGGCATTGGCGTCCCGGTGAGTCCGATCCTCTGCCTGGCGCGATCAGCGAGGCGTGAACAGAACCGGCTTGCCACGCCACCAGGGGCTTTCAGCTTGTGGACTTCGTCAAATACTATCAAATCCCATTCGCTTTCAAGGCACCACTTCGCGAACGGCTGCCGCCATACAGCTTCATAATTGATAACTAAAACCGAACGCTTCTTCCGTACATCATTGACTTTTATATATGATTGTGCAGTTTCTAACCGCTTTGAAATCTTGTCATAATAAAGGATAAGTGGTTTAATATCGCTTATAGAATGTTTCCGGAACTCCCGATCCCAGACATTCAGGACAGAAACCGGACAGATAATCAGAACCTTCTGTATTGAAATATCATTATCGATCAGGTCTACAATCACTTTCGATTTACCTGTTCCCATATCCATCGCGAGCATCGTTGCTGTTTGATCTTTGGCAAACCAATAAGCACGGAGTTGATGTTCCCATGGCTTGATCTTCGATTTGATTTCTTTGAGATTGGATGTCTCTCTCATTTCTTTGCGCTGTACGGCAAGCAGAGCCATTTCATAGATTTCATTATCAATTAGTTCGGTAAACGGCTCAAACTTTTCTATGACGGTCTGAGCGGCAGTAGGTGTAAGCGGAAATTCCCATCGACGGCGCGCTTTATTCCACCGGCGCCCGGGGATGGATCGACAGATTTCCTTCAGGTTGAATGGTGTCTTGGCAACGATAACACCGCTATCGACATAGACTTTAGTCAGCATTAGCTTCTTCCTGAAATTCAGGACAGTCAACCTTGACAAGCTCATAAACTTTCTTGGTAACTTCCTTGTATTCAACCTTGCAACCTTTTGGATCATATCCTATAAGGTGAATATAATATGGATGATTCCAAATTGCGTGTAAAAAATAAAGCTTTCCAGTATCTTCGTCTAAACAAGAATCATATTTAGGATGATAATCTAATACATCCCCAATCAGTTGGAGCATCTCAAAAAAATCATCTTTTGTGGAATCCTGCTTAAATACGTGGATTTTATTATTCCACAGATGATTCACCGCAATAAGTATTTGAATAAACCAACCACGTTTTTCAATCTCCTCACCAATTCGCCGATAAAAATCCAGTAAATCAATTTTGAATTGATGTAAAGATTCTATCCTACGATCAATCTCTTCAGCCCATTCAGGCTTTAGTTCTACCTTACCCATTATACCTCTCCTTCATATCGGGTTTCAGTACTCCAATCCGAACCACGCGGGGCTCCCCGGCGTGCGTACAGCGGACACTTAATTGCGGAAGAATTACATTGGCATAATCCCGTAACTCTTCGCGCGGGATCGGCTTATCGTAATCTTCAACCTCAATTGAAACCTGTATCCGGTATTCATAACTCGTCATCATGAGATTATTTCCTCACCAAGATTTGCGCGACACGTTTGATCTCGCTCGGTATTCGATAAACCCCGGGCGTTCCGGCAATCACAATCGCCATCCCCCGGATGTCGTAATCGGTCAAGTGTACCCAGTTGTCATGAAAATAGTTCACCATGTTTTCAATATGTGCTTCCAGCATTGATGCATATCGGCTTGAGCGTTCGGGGTCGCGTGATTTACAAGTTGTGATGTCTACACTGGATTTTGAGACCCCGATGATTTCCGCTATAATCCTGTTACTCAAGCCATACTTATTACGGACATCACGTAATTCCAGCTTCTCATCCGGTGTTACATCACCAGGCAAGCCGATAAAATGTGTGTCGATAAAGTGTTTATCCATTGCGTTATCCTTCATTTTTGGATGCTTGCCAGAATCTCCAGCGGTTATCTTTGAATTCAAGCAGTGCAATATCACCGTTTGGATATTCAACCCAAACTTTCTCTTTAGATGCTTTCAGAACTTTCGCCTCATTTCCAGCTATACAGGCTAAACAATCTGATTGCTGAATTTTATGAGAGCATGCAGGAACGATCCGCCCAGGACGTACTACCATCTCATTTATAATAACCACAACTTCATCGGCACGCCGATCTGAGGCACGCCGATCTGAGGTACGCCAATCTGAGGTACGCCGATCTGAGGTACGCCAATCTGAGGCACGCCGATCTGAACTCATGATTGCTGCCGGATTGTTATACCTGGATGCAGATTATCCGGATCAAAAGGTTTGAACCTGTTCGAATCCAATTTAATTTGTCGCGTGAGTTCCTCACGCTCACCCCGCGCAAGGCGCTTACATTCTGATTTTGAGATTGGTTCACTAATCTCATCAGGTAAACGATATTTTAACAGACCGCCGACTAAAAGCTTATATCCGCTTCGACCATCCTGATAGGTGATATGGTATGTCCACTCACCATCAGGCTTTTGGAAAACTTCAGTATTCAGCATTGTCCGATTCTCCTATTTGTTTAAGGTGTTATTGCCTCTTGTACAACTGATCTGAATACCATCGAAAACGGCATCAGACAGTTGAGAATGTCCAGAATATACTCAGCCCGAAAGTAAAACCATTTCTGACCGGTCTTGACCGGTTGACCGCCCGCCTTAATAACCTCGTCCTTCATTTCAACCGGACAGCAGAAAACATCCGGTTTGCTGGTCCCATAAATCTCGCGCTTCACTTGACCCCCTTGTTTTGTTTACGACCTGATACCTTATATCATTGGACTGAGAAAAGGTGCAAACCTTCAATTTTCCTGATGCGTTTCTCTTGATCTTCAATTATATCGGCAAGGTATTCTATCATACTTTCAATAGATTCGCCATGCTGATATTCACTGGTATCGGAAAGATAATTTAATCCTTTATGACAAGATTCCCGAATCCATTTTAATTGTTCTGCTTCCATTGGAACTCCCTGATGGTGTATACTTTTGTGAACTGTGAACACTTATTACATATCAATATAATATCGATCACAAGATAATGTCAAGAGATTTTATAACTTTTTTACAAAGAAATTAAAATAATCAGGGCAACCAATCTCTCGGTTGCCCTGAAACGGGAGTGACAATGCCTTCGCATCTGTGATTAAGGCTATGCCCTCAACCACACCCGTCGAATTTAGCGCATAAACCGCCCTTCCTGACGATTCTAAGCCCTATCCTATGTCCCGATATACCCTTACGTCAATAACCCCTTTAATTTATAATACTTACGTAAAAGTCAGTCTTTTAGAAAGCCCTGTACGGCGATTATCGCTGGAAACCCCTTGCTGTATTGACTTTGCAAGCTGTGCCCTGAACATATCCATATGTATGTTCGGGCAGGTCTTTGAATACAGACCGTTCTGCAGGAGTTCATAATGCCCTCTGACGCATTCCGGTCCGGTCAATAGCGGGAAGTCCGAACTATCGAAATATATCTCAGCTGTCCGGGTGAATGCATCAAATTGCGCTCGTGTGAATTGACGTTGCCCGATCATACATATTCCAATTGATTCGGCGTTGTGTCCTTTACAATGTGCGCCCTGGAACATAACATCGCGTCCACTGAAGCCTGCTCCATCAAGATTGAAGTCAGGCTGTTTGCTTACCCATGCTTCATAATTCCAGTAGCCGTTTGTGATAACATGGTGATAGCCGATGGTATCATAGTTCCGGTCCGGGGCAGTATGCCACTCGGTAATCAATTCGACATTTCCATAGTAGGACGCCGAACAATGCAGGATCAGGTAACGAACATTTTGAAAATTTAGTGGAAGCATCATACCACCTTCATTTCTTATTTACCTCATTCAGAATTTTAGTCGTCAAGGTTTGCACCTCTTCTCAGTCCAATGATATAGTGATGCAGATGAATAATGATTTCATCCTCACCCGCTTCCCAAATACCTTTTCCCAGCACTTTGCACATATACTTTGAACCAGCTTCACCATGCTTGACACCAAGTGCTTCAGCCGCAGGTCTGGAGTGCTTTCCTTGTGCCAGTTTGATAATTTCTTTCACTATACTAATTATAGCAAGGGGACCAATTTTCTTACCTCCGAAGATGCCAATGAGAATACCAAAGGCACCGGAAATAACAGGCAGGAAATCTCCAAGAAAATCTAACATTTCAATTCTCCTTGTTTGAGGTTCGATCTTTCTGATTTTTCGTGGCTTCTATATAACCCACGAGTTTATTAACTGCAGCAACATTTTGTGCAACAAGTGCACTCAGATCGACAAGCCGTGAATTGAGCTTCGACTCAAGAAGAGCGTTCTCAGCTTTCAGTTCAATCTCAACAACTTTGAGATCCTGTTTTGATGCAGCATTAGCACCAAGAGTAAACCACATTATTGTGAAGGTCAGTAGGATACTCAAAAGTGCTGTTAC
>Ga0307434_1001573_pt1 | contig 12087 bp, 11 predicted proteins | sample SalMarWE160220MG_FD_202156 | JGI IMG/M metagenome (GOLD analysis project Ga0307434, IMG submission 202156) | Salt marsh sediment microbial communities from the Plum Island Ecosystem LTER, Massachusetts, United States - WE1603-220 | ecosystem: Environmental > Aquatic > Marine > Intertidal zone >... | reverse complement strand
GACAAAAAGTAAATCTTGTGCTATGTTAGGGAAAAAGGAAGGCAGATGCCTTGGCTGAAATGGCTGGTAGCAACAATAGTGGCGTTTTTTATCTACTATGGGGCGTCGCAGCTTATGAACAACATAGTCGTGGGTACGACGGCTTCGGATATGGTTTCTAGAACCATAGTGCCTATTATTGTCGGGGGTGTGGGTTTCATAATCCCACTGCTGGTGTTTGAGGACAGGTGATGCGATGATATATTTGGTTTTGGGCCTGATAACATATGTGGCTTTGGTGTCCATCTTGTTTATCCTTGCCGATAGTATGTCGGTTGTTAAGAGGGTCGTCGCGGGTATGTTGCGCCTTATGGCGGGCAAGCGCGGCGGCTTGTTTTATGTGGACAATGGACGAAGGCGCTACATTTAGCGCATAATTTGCCCGCTCCGGGCGCAGGAGGCTGAACGGTGGCACGGAAGAAAAAGAAGCACGGGAAGCTCCACACCGGGAAACGCGGGGGCAGATATTATATCAGCAAGGGCAGAAAGGTCTACGTCTAATCCCGGCTGTAATTTGAACTGAATCCTTTAAAGGAGGATAAACTTATCATGTTTGTTAAATTAGCCCGCTCTGGGCACAAGGGTGCAAAATGGAAACCGGAACTAAGCTCATTATAGCTGTGTTTGGTGGGTTAATCGCCTACTACGTGAGCACAGTTTTTACGACCAGCCTAATCACCGGCACGACCACGGCGGATAACCTGATTACCAACCTCGTCCCGATTACACTTGCTGCCGCTGTAGTCATCATCATCATCCGGGTGGCCTTTGGGCGCGAAGCCGGGGGTTAATCTTTAAACCTGACCGGGTGACGCAATTTAGGGGGAGGGCTAAAGCACCCTCCCCCTAAATATTGGCTGTATGTTCTTATCTCATACTTCTATTTCTCCTATGCCCAGAGCTCTCCATTAGCTTTTGCCAGCAGAGTCCGTTGCAACCAGCAGAGTCCGTTGCAACACGAAGTGACCAACGATGCGCAGCAAAGAATCCTGCCCTCCACTGGTTTACTGCCAGCAGAGTCCGTTGCAACGTTGAAGCGCGCGGGGGAACTATCCCGCAGGCAGTTGAAACCTCCACTGGTTTACTGCCAGCAGAGTCCGTTGCAACGTGGTTGCGTACTGGGTGACTCGAAGCCTTCAGAGTCCTCCACTGGTTTATTGCCAGCAGAGTCCGTTGCAACAGAGAGCTTCGGCCTTGCACCAAGTGGGTGTTGAAGACCTCCACTGGTTTACTGCCAGCAGAGTCCGTTGCAACCGCAATAAGCTAGCATCATTTTGCAACTCTGCTGAGCCTAGCCACTCTGCTGTACTTTCGCAAATCTACTTCTGTCTGAAAACAGTCGTCTTTTGCGAAACTTTTTAGCCTTGCGAGTGCTGCCTACCTTGAGCAATACCACCACTAAAGGCGAATATGTCATAGATTTGCGAAAACGCAAACGGCAGGTGCTTCTCGCTCTAGGGGCAATGGAGTTGCCCCGCCTTGTGGCTATTGTTGCGCTACTTGCCTTTCGGCTTCACGCAGGACCCGCCACAAGGTGTTACATTATTTGGTTATTAAGGTGCTTCTGGCTATGTTCTTAGCCGCGTTATAATCGGCATCATCCTGAAAACCACAATCGCAGTCAAATACAGGGAAACCATTCCTAGCTCTTTCCTTAAATGTAAAGTTATCGCGGATAGCCCCGCACCGGGAGCATGTCTGTGATGTCTTGTACGGGTTGACACGCTTTACCTCCATCCCCGCTTCTGTCCCTTTATAGGTTATCATCTGGAGAAGTTCGGCAACAGGCCAGTCGCGACCTAAGAATTGCCTCTCCTGTCTTTGTTTTGTCTTATCCGCCCCACAGTGGGGGCAGTTTCCCTCATTTCCAATCCAAGAGTGCTTGCAATCGCCGCACCTGTATCTGGGTGTGTTGCCGTTGTTGGACAAGTCCTCGATATGGATAGTTCCTGCCTTCTCACGGAGAGCAAAATCAACGATGCGGTTTGACAAAACATGGTTCCAAGTTTGCCGGAAGTTAATCCACTTCTGCTCCAACTGTTGCATGGGGGTAAACTTGCCAGATAATCCATGCCCCCGCCTCAGTTCCCTTCTAGTGATTTCTCTCATAATCCCACGACGGCGTGCCTGTATCTGGTACTTCACACGAAGCAATTTCTTGCCTTCCATGTAGAGAGACAACCGTTTCACGCTATCGTTAAGGGCGCAGTATGCGGGGGTGGCTATGCCCAAATCAACACCGACAACACGGGATTCCACCAGTGATGTTTCCTTGCCATTTTCAAACGAGTAGGACATCAGGAGATATAACTTGTTGCGGACTTTATCCTTTTTAATCTGGCAGAATCCCAACTTGTACCCGCCATCTGTTATCCTTTGGAGTATCTGGTAGTATCCGGGCGACTTCTTCTTAATCTCGCTGGTACGCAACATAACTTCTGGCTGCTTGGCATTTCTACCGGGCAACAGGGAAAGACGCACCATAAAGTCGTCATCCTGTCTTTCAATCTTTACACCCCTTGCCACGATATAAAGGCAATTGTTCTTGAAGGTTGGCAGGCTTATGTCGGAGCGCAATAACTTCTTGGCTAAAGATTGATACTTCAACTGCGCCTGACGGCAGGCAGCACACTTGGCATTGAATGATAGCTCGGTAGTCTTGCACAGGGTTATCATCGAGCAAAATGAGGATTCCTTTTTGATTTCCTTCTTACTCAACAGCAACTTCTTGGTCATCACCTCGTTGGCTAGTTTAGCCGAAGCATGTGTAGCGGGATTTAGAATAGAGTTAAATTCCTTCCATGTATAGTTGATTGGTTTCAGTATCTCTATGCGAAATACTTTAGTTTGTTTCGTATTATCCATTTTTAGACTCTTTCAGGGATTTCAACAATATCATTCGGCAATAAGTAGTTAATTGCATGCCCAATTTCTTGGCCTCTAATTCTAGCGATTTCTTATCTTGATTGTCTATCCTCAAGTAAATAACTGCCATAGATTGCTCTCCTATATCCCTATGCTAGCACACTACAATCTATTTGTCAATACCCCAACGGGCTTATTTTATAAAAATTATGATTTAAAAGGTTTTGTGGGCTATTGACAAAGCGGTTTTGTTGTGCTATGTTGAAAGCAAATGAAAAAATGTCCACGATGCAAATCAAGCAAAGTTAAAAAGAACGGCCACCAAACCAGATGGCGTAAGGGCAAATCGCGCCAGGTTCAAATGTATTATTGTAATAATTGCGGACATGGTTTTTACCTCAAGGGGAGTTGAAGAATGCCAGGTGGTGAAGGCGCGGCAATTTCCTCAGCGATAGGATACGGGGCGGAACCATCCGAGGCTGTAGCTGCCCTGGGTGGACCGGCTTCCGCATCTGCTGATGGGGTTTATGCAGCCGGATACAACTATAATGTCGGTGTCTATAACCCCGGCTCGACTATGTATGAGTTGGGGTTTCGTGATAGGAATGAGTATGACGCAGCGCTAAGGGCGGGCGCGCAGTATGGACCTCATAGCGGGAAACTTGTGCCTCCTGATGTTGTTCTTGTTCGGATGAATCAGGGACCGGGTATCGGCGAAGTGGAGATTGGCTACGCACCGAATATCGCAGCGAGGGGTAGCTTGCCGGGAAAGAGGTTGACACCGGAGCCGGTGCAACCCGGGGTTGGTCTACCAGAGATGGTGGAGAAGGCCAAGGGCGCACCCGAAGTGGTGACGCCGGAGCAGGTGGCGGAATTAGGAGTCAAAACGACCGAGGCAGCACTGAGCAGGGCGGAAAAACCGCCGGAGGTTGTCGGACCGACATCGGGTGTGGACAGGTATCTTGTCCGTGTGCCCCAGAAGGGCGGCGGGTACATCCAGACCCTCATGAGGAAGTCACAGATAGAGGAGTCTGGCGGCACTCTGCCGCAGGATGTGGAGAGGGTGTCAATACTGCACCAGGTGGGTGTCAAGTACGGCAAGGAAGCGGAGGAAGCCAAGGTAGCCGAGTTTGCGGTAAAGGATTACATAGCCAAACTGACCGAGGAAACCGGCATGTCCGAAAAGGCGCTCCTGGAGACAGTCAAAAGGTTTAAGGAGAACCCCGAAGCGCCGGAGTTCAAACTGCTTTATGCCGAAGGGGGTACGCTAGCTCCTGAGCAGAAGATACTGCTAGCGAGGGCGGCGGGCGTGGCCTATGACCCTGTGAAAGACATAGCAGCGAATACAGTATTGGTGGGTGAGGATACCGGAAAGCCAGAACGCATGGGAAAGGCTTTTGTCGAAAAGGTTAAGGCACAAAGCCCAGAACTTTACGAAGTGCTGATAAGTAAGGGATTGGATGCCTATAACAATGAGGTTAAGAATATCCAGAAATTGCAAGAGTTGCAGCTAAAGGCTTTTGAGAAATCATTAAGCGAGTATCCTAAAGAAGCACAGGATGCCTATAAGGAAACTAAGGGTGATTTTGCCACAAAGTATGAGGCATTTCAAAAAGCATTTGAATCCGAGCATATAAAAATTCCAAGTTCTGAGAGTGAGACGGGATATATCTGGGTACCTATAAAAACGACAAAAGATGAAAAGACTGGGGAGATTGTAAAACTCGGTTGGAATGATGTGGATTCAAAATATCAAAGCATAGCCTTACAGCAGAATTGGGAAAAGGCTATGGAGGCTAAACAGTCGGACTTTGAGGAAATATTAAAAGGGATGAGGCAAGAATTGCAGGATGCTTACAAGAGCGGGGGATATGACGAGTATGAGAAAGTATTCGAAGCTACTCATTTAAAGATACCTAGCAAAGAAAGTGAAACAGGTTATGTTTGGGTGCCGATAGAAACATTGAAAGATGAAAAAACCAAGGAGATTAAAGAGTTTGGGTTTAATGATTGGCCTGATAAATATAAATCGGCTGCCATCCAAAAAAATTGGGAATCTGCTCAAAAAATGATGGTGCAGGACCAAAAGGTTTATGAGCAGATGATGCAGGATTTGAAGCCATTTTGGGTGGAGCCTAATGAGACTGACCCTGATGGAGGGTATAATGTAGCGGGGTTTTTGAGAAAACACCCTGAATATGTAGGCACAATTAAAGAAAACGAGTATTTCCCAAGTGGGATAGTTGATGAGGTATTGAAATTTAACAAAGAAATGGAGCAAGCAGCTAAAACCAAGGCCGAATATCTTAAAACTACTTGGGTAAATATTACAGCCCTTGCCGATGGTACTCCTCCGTATGGTAGAGTTATAACATCTGAAGAATTAAGACAATTAAAAGGTTTAGAGCGGGACAAGTTTGTTAAAGATTTACCAGCCCTAGTTTATCCCGTTGACCCCAAGTGGCAGGAATTAAAAGATAGACCGGATACAGACCCAGAAAAACAGGCATACAAAGAGAAATGGTTTGACAAAGTGACAGACACCATCGCTTATGTGAGTTTGGCTACTTTGCCATATACAATGGGGGCGATAGGAACTATCGGGCAGGCAGTTAAATTGCCGGTTGTGGCAGGTGGATTTTTGAGGTTACCAGGAGTTACCGCGCCTGTGATAGCCAAGGCATGGAATATTATACCTGCAATGGCGACTTCAATTGCTAAGTTAGCTAACTTATGGGCTATTCCTTATATGGTTAGCCGTGGAGTAGATGAGGCAAGAACGGCGCAATTACAAACGGACTTCCAGAAATTTGAGAAAATGTCTATGGCGGAAAAGAATAAATGGGCGGACAAGGCAGGATATCCCGCTGGTTATAGTAAACTAAATGAACAGCAAAAGGCTGTGGTTTTATTACATTATTCGACTCCCCAGGAAGTATCAATGGATGAATTCCATCTCTGAAAATATAGACAAGATGTATGAAGTTGCCGATAAGAAGATAACCGAGATACAAGGTGAGGCTCCTGCCCCCTTGTTTTGGCCTGTGGCTTTCGGTGCAGGGCTTGTCGCCGGGGCTTTAGAAGGGGCAGGGTATACGGCATCTATACCTTTGATGGCAGGTGCGTTAACTACTGCTATCCCAAGAGGGACTGCATTGCAGGTTGCGGGTGATATACAAAAGGGTATGACAGAGTTTTTCACTAAGGTTTTACCTGCCGCCGTAAAAGCCAACCCGGTGCTAGCGGTTGGACGAATTACGGGGCTTTTTGTGCTAAACCCCCACGCTATATTGAAATTGGGTAAGACAGGATTGGCTAGAATAAGTCCGCGCTATGTGCCGGAACGTGCTATGGCAATGGAGTTATCAACCATACGTATACGTTTTGATAAAGTCGCGGATTTTCTGAAGTTATCAGATGCAGAAAGAATGAAGGCGGTTGAAACTGCAATCAAAGATTTACTTGACGGGAAATCAGTAACCCAGATAGGTAATGCCAAGGTTACTATTGAAATCAAAAATGTTCCGTATCAGCAAGTTGTAGGCAAATCTCTTTGGCATTTTACACCGAATATAGAGGAATTCAAAGGACGCGTTCCAGTAAAAGGCAAGTTGTTTACTACCCCCGAAGCAGCTTTGGAATTTGGTGTTATGAATACCAAGGGGCAGTTGGGTAAGAATGCCGGTTTGGTTGAGATAAGAGTACCTGAAGTGTATGAGCCAAATATGGTCAAATTGCTACGTACAGGCGTAGGCGAAATGGAGAGTGTATTTGGTGGGGATGTGGTACTTGACCCGATTCCAGGGTGGACTGGTAAGGGGGTTTCAGCAAATGTGAGGATTGGGGCTTACCCCATCAGGCGGTTTACATTATTTTCTGAATCTTTAATAGGAAAGGGGGTTGGCATAGACTGGGGGGCAATCGCCAAAAAGATAGGCAAAGCCAAAGATATTGTTTTTGACTTAGATGGTACTCTGGTTGATGCCAAAGGCAATTTATATCCGGGTGCTAAAAACTTCTTAACCCAATTAAAGTCTCAAGGAAAGAGGTTAGTGCTGTGGACGCATTCTACGGGAGCAAGAGCACAAGCAGTTCTGAGAAGAAATGGAATAAGCGGATTATTCGATGAGATTATCACACGGGAAAAATATGAACCAACAGGCAAAAATCCTGATGCATTCAAGGACATAACAAAGGTTAATGCCGGGATACTTGTTGATAATTCAGTTGCGCAGGCGCAGAGATTTGCCGATGCGGGAATGAAAAACAAAATCATTGCGCCAAAATTAGATTATTCTATTACAAAACTTACTCCTACGAAGTTAATTCAGATACGTGCTATGGCGGCAAAAGAGGCTTTGGTAGATGCCTTCTTAGGTTGGCGTGGGCGGATGAGGGTGCTGGAACAAGCCTTTGCTAAAAACCCAAAGGTAAAACGCATAGAAAAAACAATGGAGGCGTTTAAAGAAAATGCCGATGTGGTTGATGGTGTTGGTAAAAATGACGAGTTAATATCTCAGCGCAGTAAAATACCTCATCCAGAAGGCAAGGGCGAAGTAAAGATGAGGGTGAAGGGTGTTGTTGTCACCGACAAAGGAATAATGCTTGGGCTTGATAGGTCTGGTACTGCTTATGAGATGTTGGGTGGGAGCGTAGACCCGAAAGAGCAGTTAAATTACAAGACTGGCAAATGGGAGAAAAGAGAATATGGCGATTTGACCTATGGAGAATCATTTGCCAGCCAAGTAAAAGGCGAAACTGATATAACTGTGAGTGATATACGCTATTTGAACACATACTTGGGTAAAGTCAGCACTCATGGAATGGCGGGTACGAGGGTTTATATTGCCAAAGGGTTGGCTAGTTTGGCCGATAGATTAAAGGCGTGGAATAAATATCAGCGATATAAGTTTAATTACAAAACTCCCGAATTGGCGGATATAGCCTTTTGGGACGGTAGAACCGAATTAACTGTAAAACCTGCCGCTTATGATGTTATTGCGGCTATGTTGAAAGACCCTGATATAGTCCGCTATATAAAGTCCATCAACAAGGATTTCAAGCCGGATATAAGCAAATTGAAAATAGACAAATCTGAGCCAGTGCTTCTCAAGTTCAGGGACAAGAACTTCACGGAGCGATTAGTTCAAGGGAAAGATGTTACCAAAGCTGATTTATTTAAAGCTAACCAGATGGAGTTAAAGTATTTAAAACAGGTCGCTAAGGATATATCTAAGGGGGTCTCGCCAGAGTTGATTGATTGGCTATCTGCTGGGAAGGAATTGCAAGACTTGGCGGAGTTATTACATGGGAGAAGGAACGCCACTAAAATATCTATTAGTTCAACCGCTTTAACAAAAGTTGATGAATTATTGGCGAAAGCTGAAAAAGCCAAAACACCCGAAGAAGCAAAGTGGTTAAAAGAACAGGCGAGTGAATTAAAGCGAAAAGCCGAATTGGAAGTCAAAGAATTAAATGACAAACTTGCTGAGGCATATGATGAGTATGGGCAATATATTCATCGCCCTGAATATTATGCTGATAGATATATGTTTTGGGTGAGAAGTCTTGCAACTGCTTTGGGGCGGGGTGGGCTTAGTGAGTTGGATGAAGCGCCACGCCTTATTGAATTGACAAGGGAATATATCAATAGTTTAGCCCGAAACCAGCCTACAATGGTGACTAGATATGAGGCTAATTTGTATCCTTCTGAAACTAGATTAACGCCATACGGAGTAACATCATCTCGTATTAAAACTGAACTGCCTACGCGTCGGGATGTTGGCATTCGCAAAGAACCTGAGCGATTACCTGTCCCCAGTATTATAAGGGCAATCCCTGAACCAAGCCCAAGGATAAGACCTACTCCCAAGCCTGTAACTCGCCCAACACCGGATATTACTCCTACACCAGAACCAGAACCTCGCCCCGAACCAGAGCCAAAGCCAGAACCTAAACCTACTCCTGTTCCAAGACCCGAACCTGAAAAAACTCCGAGGCCAAAACCAGAGTCGGAGAAAGGGAAAGAGGGGGTGCTTCCTGTAACTAGGGGTAAAATAGCGTGGCCCCAAGGAAAACTGAAAATCAGGGGCAAATTAAGAGTGCAGTGGTATTTGGCAACAGCGCCATATAAAACATCTAGTGATTTTGTGAGGATGTTTGAAAAACCAGAGGGCGCGGTGATAGTAAGGAACACTGCCGAGGCAACCAAGATGATACAGCAGATAGGCGGGAACCCCGACATCATCAGAGAGATGGATATGGGGGCTTTTGATATTACTTTGCGAACGCCTAAAACGGTAGGTGAAATAGGGGCTTTGAGATTCAAACGCGACATCAAAGGTAGAACTAGAAACCCGATACGGGCTAAGGACATAGAGACGGTTATGCCGTCTGTTGTGGGGGTAAGTAAAACTAGAAGAAAACCAACTAAGAAAACCCGTGATTATGCCGAATTTGGGGATATTAAAGGGTGGTTTGGATAAATATTTATGAAAAGGTATTGACATACTATATAATTACTGTTATAATGTATGTATGGTTTTGGATGTAAAGGAATTGAGGGTGAAGTTGGGGCTATCTCAAGAGGGATTGGCTCGTATGTTAGGAGTTTCATTTAACACTGTAAATCGATGGGAAGCAGGTAAGGCTAAGCCTTCACCCTTGGCTAGGATATCGCTTGAAAAATTAGCGAAGGAAGTAAAGGAGGGGAAATGAAAAGGCTAGGTATCGCATTATTAGTTTTTTCCTATGTTGTGGGATTTGTGTTTATAACTATATTTGTGGCAATGATTATGCCTATTTTAATAAGGGGTGAATCCTTTTCGGTGATATGGGGGATATATGGAAATTCGGTGTTATTCGGCTTGGTACTGTTTGTAGTTTTGCAAGGTGTGGGGAATTATCTAAAGGCAAGAGTGAATAAGCCAATTAAATTCTAGCGCAAAAGCCCTTATTGGGATAGGGGGAAAAGGAAATCTGGTAAAATTGATTTAAAATAACAGAATAATCGCTGACCTAAGCAAAGGAGGCGCGTTTGAAGGGGCTTTAGACCCCTGACGATGCGTCTTTTATTTTTGGTGGATGGCACGAGCATGCAGCACAGGTCAAACAAAAGACCGAGGCATCGAACCTACGAACAGGTAGTGAAGAAAACGGAAATACGGCGCAGGCGGGGTGGTCCGCACTGGTTTGTTGGGGGGCGCGCACGGAAAAGGGACGGCTCGACTGTTGAGGCCGTTTACAGGGCGGACAGCGAACAACATGCGCGGCAGCTTGCCTACCAGCATTTTGAGGAAAATTACAGGATATTTTCTATGCCGACCTCCGGCATGTCCGAGGCGAATCGTCATTACCGGACTTTGATGGCGGAGGAGCAGGGGGTTCTTTTGGGGGACACGTTGAGGCGGAAGAGGCACCAAGGCGAGGATTTGGAGTTGTGAAGAAAAGATTCATTAGATACGGGTTGCTCTTAATAACATTGCTACTTGCCGTGTCTTTGGGTACGCCATTTGCATATGCAATTGCACTACCTACCGAACACCAGATATTACAGGTGGAGGCATATAGGTCAGTACTTGAATTGGAAGATACTCTCTACTTGATAAACTATAATCTTGAGTATGGAGCAAGCCCAACTGAACCCATAAGTGATACATATCTGTTCTGTCTTAGGGTAACTGCGACCGGAGCGTTACTTGGAGCTACCACAGCTTATGGGTATTTTGATGGAGGGTATGATAGGGGCATAGCGACTATATATTTTAATGCCGCTGATGCACCGGCATGGAATGGTGCTTATACCCTTTACTTTGATGGTAATCCGGCATTGGAGTGGGGTGCGGGGGACGACCCGCCGAGCACAAGCAGCACCAGTATTGACTGGTTTGACGAAGGAAGCGTTGCCGATGCACAGACTAGGCTCACCACAAGACTCAGGACGATTGCCACTTTATTGGAGACAGATTGGGGACCACCAACAGATTTGATAGAGGATTCTGCCGGTGGCAAGGTACTAACGGCAACGGGCGAGGAGTATTTTACTAATAGTATTATAAATCTACGTTCGATGTGCCCAAACCTGTTCTATCAGCAGATGACGGCGGTGGAATTTGAGCATGATATTCTTGTGGCCGACAGGCTATCGGCGGGAGAAGATGGGACTGTGAATGTATGGGGGAATAATTGGGTTGCACAGACATTTATTCCCTCTGAGCGTTATGATATAACAGGAGTGAACATTTTAGTTAGCCGGACGGGGAATCCCGGTAATCTTACGGTATCGTTGAGGGCAACGGCGGCAGGTGCACCAAGTGGGGGCGATTTGACATCGGGATTTGTTGATGGAGATGCGGTGACGACTGACAGTGATGGTGAGTGGGTAGCCATCGCATTTACAGATGACTATACCTTGACAGCGGCGACATCGTATGCTATTTGCGTGAGGTCAGCGGGGGTTAATGCCAACAATCGGATTAACTGGTTTGTTGATACTGGCAATGGCTATGCAAATGGTTCGGAATATACGAATGCGGCTGCGGGTGTTGGTGCATGGAATGTGGTGGCGGCAAACGATATGCTATTTGAGATATTGGCACGCGGGGGAATGACTCCGCGTGCGGGGAGGATAGAGGGTAGATTGTATGGCACAATATTTGATATTTCACAATGGGCAGCGAATTGGGGCATATCGACCATGTGGTTGAATACGGTACTTTGGGTTGCTATGATGTTTGTCCTGTGTTGGGCGATGGCATTGGCCGCAAATTCTTGGGATGCCACAATGTTGCTTATTGCCGGATGCACCGCGATAGGATGGAGGGCGGGTTTTGTGGACACGATATTTATGGCGCTATTAATGGCAGTGATGGCAATAGGGGTAATATATGCGGCCTTTTGGAAGAAGTCGTATTAAAAGAATATTTGCGCTTGCATTTATATTGCTGGTAGTTATTGTTATGCCGGTGATGGCTGCCGTGTTTGAGGCGGGTATATTAGTGCAGGAAACCAATGCTACAGATTATGATATGTTGGGTATCAAAGTGCCTGCGAATGTCATGTGGTGGGCGGACAATGGTTACATAGACTCTGACGGCAGAGATACGCGGGTGAAAAGGGGGTCTATCGAATTGCCCCACATGCTTCAGGTAGACAATGTGTTCTTTTCTGATACCGTGACTGGGG
>Ga0307434_1001572_pt1 | contig 12090 bp, 13 predicted proteins | sample SalMarWE160220MG_FD_202156 | JGI IMG/M metagenome (GOLD analysis project Ga0307434, IMG submission 202156) | Salt marsh sediment microbial communities from the Plum Island Ecosystem LTER, Massachusetts, United States - WE1603-220 | ecosystem: Environmental > Aquatic > Marine > Intertidal zone >... | reverse complement strand
GAATGGAAAACGTTGAGCTATGAACCTGCTTATGTTATTGAAAAAGTCTAAATGAGATGATAGGGCTGACCCCGTTTGTTAAAGGTTTATAATTATGCTCGACATCCAGAACATGGAAAAACAGGTTGAAATGGAAACTACAGATGTTTCTAAGATCAAAAGATCCGCCTTGGTTATTGCCACACTGAATTCCTTTATTACCCCTTTTATGGGCTCTGCCGTTAACATTGCCCTTCCAGCCATTGGAAAAGATCTGCATATCGATGCGGTCCTCCTGAGCTGGATAGCCACGGCCTATCTGCTTGCGGTCGCCGTATCTCTTGTGCCTTTCGGCAGACTAGCGGATATCCATGGCAGAAAAAGGCTATTTACCTCCGGGGTTATCCTGTTCACCTTTTCCTCCATCCTTTGCGCAACATCTTTTTCTATCCCCTTACTCCTTTTTTTCAGGGTATTACAGGGCATAGGCAATGCCATGGTCTTCGCCACCGGAATGGCCGTGCTTGTCTCTGTCTATCCCCTTCAAGAAAGGGGCAGAGTATTGGGTATTAATGTTGCGGCAGTCTATATCGGGCTCTCCGCCGGCCCCTTCCTGGGAGGGATAATAACCCACTATCTGACCTGGAGGAGTGTGTTTCTGGTCCCGGTTCCGCTCTCCCTGATCATACTTTTTCTTATCTTCTGGACGTTAAAGGCTGAATGGGCCGACGCCCGGGGAGAAAGATTCGATCTCGCCGGTTCCTTGATCTACTCAGTGGCTATTATAGCAATCATCGTGGGTGTCTCCCTTGTTCCCGAAATCAAGAGCCTTTGGATTATACTATTGGGCATTATAAGCCTTCTCGCTTTTATAAAATGGGAAATGAAGGTGCAACAACCCGTGTTTAATATTAGTCTATTCAAGACAAATCGCGTATTCGCCTTCTCCAACCTAGCAGCCCTGATCAACTACAGTTCCACGTATGCCTTGACCTTTCTCATGAGCCTTTACCTTCAGAATATCAGGGCCTTTAGCCCCCAGATCGCCGGACTGGTCCTGATATCTCAACCTTTAATAATGGCTGGCTTCTCCCCCCTGGCCGGAGGAATATCCGACCGTATCGAACCTCGAATCGTTGCCACACTGGGCATGATATTAACAACGTTCGGTCTTTTTCTACTTACTTTCCTGCATCCAGGAACCTCTATGGCCTATATAATCGCCGCCCTCATGGTATTGGGTTTCGGTACCGCCTTATTCTCCTCCCCCAATACCAATGCCATTATGGGTTCGGTCGAAAAACGATTCTTCGGCATAGCCTCGGGTGCGATTGGTACAATGCGAAGCCTCGGGATGATGTTAAGCATGGGAATCGCCACCGTCATATTCAGTATCTTAATCGGCCGTACTGAGATCACGGAGGATCAATACCCGTTTTTGATGAAGAGCATCGTGGTTGCCTTTGTAATATTCACGGTGCTTTGCTTCGGGGGTGTCTTCGCGTCCATGGTGAGGGGAAAGGTAAGGCCCGCGGATCGATGATAAAAGAATACTGAATAACCTACAAAGTAATTGACAATAGCTGAAACATAAGATAGTTTTAGAATATAAGGGCTATAATCTATTGATCTTATTATGCTATTCATTTAAAGGAGGTTGTGGGGTATGCCAACTGTAGAATTTGAAGGACATACTTTTAATGTCGATGAAGACGGCTTTATCGATGATTTCAACAACTGGAACGAGGCATGGGTCAGATACGTAAAAGAAACTGAAGGTATCGAGGAATTGACAGATGAACACTGGCAGGTCATCAAAGTACTTCAGGACTATTATCAAAAAAACGGTATCGCTCCCATGGTACGGATACTATCCAAGCTTACCGGCTTTAAATTGAAATACATATACGAACTCTTTCCATCCGGCCCAGGCAGAGGCGCTTGCAAGATGGCCGGTTTACCTAAACCGACAGGGTGTGTCTAATATCCGATATCCCGATATTTTATTTGAGTCTTTTGACTAAACCGAATTTGCCCCGTCCTTTGTATCCTTTAATAGCTTATACTGGATGCTGTCCACGAGTGCCTGCCAGCTCGCCTCGATTATGTTTTCCGATACGCCTACGGTAGACCAAACTTCCTGTGAGTCCCGTGAATCGATCTTAACCCTTACCTTGGCCCCTGTTCCGTCGCTTCCTTCGATTACCCTAACCTTGAAATCCACCAGTTTCACCTCGCTGATATGAGGGAAGAAACTATTCAAGGCCTTCCTGAGGGCGTTATCAAGGGCATTTACAGGACCATCTCCCTCCGCGGCCGTAATCTCCTCTTCATCCCCCACGGATATCTTGATCGTCGCATGGGAGGAACTTGCCCCCTCCTTATCCTTTTCGATGGTCACACGAAATGACTCAAGGGAAAACGGTTCCTTGAATTGACCCGTATACTTTTTGATTAGGAGTTCAAGGGAACCTTCCGCTGCCTCAAACTGGTATCCTTTATCCTCCAACATCTTGATCTCATTCACGATCTTCTTGCTATCATACCCGTTGCCGCCGAGCCTGATATCCATCTCTCTTGTCTTGAATTCAATGTTGCTCTTGCCGGAAAGATCCGATACCAGTACCCTCCGTCTGTTACCCACCCTTTCGGGTTCCAGATGTTCGTACGCTGCCGGGTTCTTCTGAATGGCGCTGACATGGACTCCCGCCTTATGGGCAAAGGCACTGTCTCCGGTAAAGGGACGCTGATTAAATGGGGGCACATTGGCTACATCACTTATAAAGCGGGAAAGTTCGGTCAAATTTCTTAATTTTTCATCTGAAATACATTGATACCCCATCTTAAGCTGGAGATTTCCCACAACGGATATCAAATCTACGTTTCCACACCTCTCCCCATAACCGTTAATCGTGCCCTGGACCAATTTGGCTCCGTTCCGTACAGCCTCCAGGGAATTGGCAAGGGCAAGACCACAGTCATTGTGCGCGTGTATACCTATGGGAATTTCAACATGGGGCCTTATTTTCGTCATGATATCCCCTACTTCATAAGGAAAAGTTCCCCCGTTGGTATCACACAATACGATCATGTCAGCCTCTCCCTTTACGGCAGCCTTTATAGTCTTCATGGCATATTCGGGATTCCTTTTGTAGCCATCAAAGAAATGTTCCGCATCGTAGATTACCTCTTTTCCCCGATCTTTCAGATATGCAATACTATCCTCGATCATAGCCAGATTTTCGTCTTCAGAGACCCCGAGTATGTCTGTCACGTGAAGGTCCCAGCTCTTTCCGAAGATAGTCACTGTTTCTGTTTCCGCCTCCAGGATAGCCTTTATACTATGGTCTTCTTCAGGTGTATTCCGGGAATGTCTTGTGCTCCCGAAGGCAGTCAAACGGGCTGTCTTAAAAGAACGTTGTTTGGCCATATCGAAGAACCGGGCATCTTTCGGGTTGGAACCGGGCCAGCCCCCTTCTATGTAATGGAAACCCATTTCATCCAACCTCTGAGCGATCTTGATTTTATCTTCAGCAGAAAGATTGACCTGTTCGCCCTGGGTCCCATCCCTAAGCGTGGTGTCATACAGTAATATTTTATCAGACATTTTTACAATCATACCTCCATATAAAGAAAAAGATCCGTTATCAGGCATCCTGATAACGGATCTAATTGAATTGATTTTTCCTGGTTATGCCATTATCAGAACCGGTAATTTAAGGCACTCCAATATAATACGAAGCAACAGGGAGGAGGCAATTATCCCCGTTGCCCCCATAATTATGATGATGCTTATTAAAGAATAAAGGCTAAACATAATGTAAAATATCCTGCACGCAAAAATGATATGGAATAATATAACAAAAAAAGACCAAATGTCAACCTAATTATATGGCCGTGTAACCAACATGCACAGATATAAATGATCCTGTTATCCAATCATTTGAACTTTACCAGAAAATTCAATTGCATATTGCTAATAAATTAAAATAATATGTTTATATATCAGATTCAACCGCCTAATTTCAGTTTTTAAGGATCATCTCCAATTTAGTCTACCATCCACAGTTCTACGGAGGACGGAAGGAGAATACTAGAATGATTCAAGGCTTCGACGGCAAGACGCCAAGGATAGCGGATACTGTATATATAAGCGAAGCAGCTCATATAATTGGTGATGTGGAGATTGGAGATCACTCCAGCGTATGGCCCGGGGCCGTGATAAGGGGCGATTTCGGCAAGATAACCATAGGTAAAAACTGTGCTGTGGAAGATAACTGTGTTATCCATTCGGGATCTCCGAGCTATGAAGACTCTATGTGTGAGCTGGTCATAGGCGATGAGGTCCACATCGGGCACGGAGCAGTGCTGAATTGCCGCAAAATCGGTAACAATGTCCTTATCGGTATAAACGCCACTGTCCTTCATGACGTTGAGATAGGTAATTGCTGTATAATAGGGGCCGCATGCATGGTAAGCCAGGGCATGAAGATACCCCACGATACATTCGTTGCCGGCGTGCCGGCCAAGATAATGGGGAAGGTTAATCCCGACCAGCTTTTTTGGCTGGAGCAGGCGCCCAAAGGATATACCCGCCTTGCCGAAAGGTATAAAAATAGTTGAGAGATCACCTTTCAAAAAGCACCACTAGTAAGCTTTTAGCTATCAGCCATTAGCTATTAGCTGTTCTCTGTTCCATATTCTCTTTTCCCTTTCTCCCCAACCCCTTGAACCCCCGAACCCTTGAATCCTAATAGATATCGTCTTAAAAAGAATAGGCGTGATTGGATATTAGCGATACCTCTATCCGGCCCCGGAGGTGTGGCACTGGGGCGAAGGGCTGTTCCTTTTTGTAGTGACTATCGGGAGGGCGCTGTTATTTCAGGAGGTTACGGGTGGGGGACCCCCTGGCCCCGAGTGAAACCGAGGGGAACAGCGGAGGGGGTAGGCATCCCACGGCCGTAACCCCTTGAAATGACCAGCCCGGGAGATCCGGAACGAAGAAAAGGGACAGCCGTGACCTGAGATGATGATACTTTTTGAGAAGTGATTTCGCCAGATATCCGTAAAAATTCCTTGACACCTAAATATGTTTATAATAGGATATTGTCCAGTCTATTAGCGGAAGATATACGGGGTAAGAAATGAGAAGATATAAGTCGGGCCGGATTTTTCACTATTATTATATTGGGAGGAAAGGTCTGCCCGGGGATTGATATCCAATTAACTTAATCATTAAAACCGTGGGCAGAATAAAACCCACGGTTTTTTTTTGCAGTAATCGAAGACTAAACGACCCTCGTCTATAAGGCAAAAGATTCTGAATCGGTTAATTAAAATCAACTGTAGCTGTCATGCCGGGCTTGGTCCGGCATCCAGAAGATTGAAAAATATTATTTCCTGGATTCCGGCTCATTGGCCGGAATGACAAGTCGCTCCATGACAATTAAAAACCTGCTTCGCCTGAAGGCGATGGAATTCAACCATCCCTATAGGGACCTTAATTAGGAGAAGAATAAAACATAAAAAGGAGGTTAAAAAAATGCAACATGAACCTATAGAAGTTACGCCGCATCTCTTTCAACTGGGCACAAAAAGCTTCCCTGTCTATCTTTCCATGGGCAAGGAAGGGATGATAATTGAGGGAGGCACTGGTCCCACCTATGACATCATTGTGTCCCAGATTGATTCCCTGGGTATCGATCCCATGAAGATCAAATATATCGCCTTAACCCACACCCACGCCGATCACGTGGGGGCACTTCCCCGTTTTAAAAAGACCTATCCGCACATGAAGGTGCTGGCATGTGCAATAGCTGAAAAGATATTTCAAAAGGAGAGATTCCTGAAAGAATTTCTGCCCACAGACAAAATGATCTCTGATTTGCTCAAGGATAAAGGCGATATCCAGGAAATGCCTCTCCCTCTTGATAAGTACGATTTCGCGGTGGATACTGTTGTTTCGGAGGGCGAAAAGATCGATCTGGGAGATGGGGTTGTATGGACGGTGTATAATGCGCCGGGCCATTCACCATGTCATATCACCCTGTTTGAAGACAAAGAAAAGACCCTGGCCCTAGGAGATATTACCGGTTATTACGATCCCGAAAGGGATATTTTTTGGCCGAACTACTTTTATTCCCTGGAGAGTTACTGTGACACCATTCGAAAAATGTTAGACATCCCGGCCAGTCGTTTGCTCTTAAGCCATAACGGGGTAATAGAGGGCGACAGCGGCAGGCACCTGGTTAAGGCCCTTAAGGCGACGGAGGCATACCATCAGGAGATGCTCGACAGGGTCGACAAAGGGGAATCGAATGAAGAGATCTGTAAGGACAAGGCCGACTGGATAGAAAGCATAGGGGCCCTTGCGTCCCATAATGTCCTATTATTTCTATGTGATCTCATGATTAAAAACTCCCAGAAAGACAGGGAAAAGCAGCTTTTCACCCTGCCCGAAGGGGCATAATTGTAATAACGGCGGGAGAGGAGCCTATCACTGTTCCCGGGGATATACCATCTCCCCGCTAAGGCTGAGGTCATAACCCGCGAGTCTGCTAACAAGGTCCTTAAAGGAATGATCTCGCAGAAGTCCTAAAAAAAGCTGGATTCCCTTATCAAAAAACCTTTCCCTGGCCATAATTAGATCGAATCGTTCCCAACGCAGCGGTAGAAAATCCAGGCCCAGCAATCCCGCGACACCCTTTATGCCCGGCCCGGCATCAGCCCTTCCGGAAAGGATCTCTATCCCCACATCCAGATGTGTCTCCATTGTTGTATTATAACCATCCACATCGTCTTTGCTTAACCCCGCCTTCTCAAGCTCGCCATCCAGCAACAGGCGTGTCCCGGTTCCCAGGGGACGGTTAACAATCCTGAAATCCTTATTTGCCAGGTCCCTGATCCCCTGAATTCCCTTCGGATTACCCTTTCTCACCAAGATGCCCTGCTCCCTTCTGCAAAAATTCACGATAGCGGGAACCCGGGTTAATTCCTCCTTTGCAAACTCAAAGTTATAATCCTCCTCATCATCCTGCAGCAGATGACTTGATGCAATGTGACAGAGATTGCGACGCAAAGCCCTTATACCTCCAAGGCTGCCCATATTTCCAAACACGGCAACATGATCCTTATGGATACTGTTAAAAAGTGATATGGCCCTGTCCAATAGTATATCATTGCTTCCGCTTATAATAAGCAGACCATGATATGGGGGCAGGGGGCTGGAGGCAGGGGGATAGTTTATTGTCTCGCTTTCCAGCCATTGTTCCACAAGGTTCACAGGGAAAAGCCATTTCCCGGTCACCTTTGTAGCGGGGAGGCCCTTTTCGCTGATAAGATAATATACCATCTTTTCGTTTACATCCAGAAACCCGGCTATTTCTCTTGTATTAAGAAGGGCCTTCTTTTCCATTAGTAATACCCCCAGTATCTACCTGTATCCTCCAACAACTTAAATTAGAGAAACTGATATCCCGTGGCACGAGATTAGAATCGGTTCATCCGGTTAATGAGCGCGTAAAGAAGCAGAGGATTAGACCTTATTATAATCACCTTAATGGCCCATGGAGCACTCTTTTAAGCGGCGAAAGTATTACCAGCATGCTAATTACGTAAGGTGCCACCCAGGCGGGCGGAATACTTATGAGATAATAGAAGATTCTCTACCCCGGCCAAGTCTGGAAAAGAATACCCGCCCGCCTCGTCTTGTTTTGTGCGGGGTCATTGTACATAAACGAGTTCGCCGCTCAAAAGAGAACCCCATGGCCCATATAGCGCAAAATGTTTAAAAATCATTGACTAGCGTACTCATTAGCCGGACGAACCTTAAAATCTAAGCCTGTAAAGAGGGCTTTATAAAACCATTTTTGTAATTATAAGTCAATAATCGTATTTCTAGGTTCTCTTATTCTGTGGATATTATAAATGTTTTCTCCAAAGAAAATATTTGACAATATTTTAGGCATGCCTTACTATTTTAGGCACTCCTAAAACAATCAGAGGAAGAGGCAAAAAAATGACATTTACAGATACGTTGACAGCGAGCCTGGAGGACTATCTTGAGGCCATCTTCCATATCATCTCGGACAAACACGCTGCCAGGCCCAAAGATATCGCCAGGCGTCTGAAGGTCACCAACTCCTCGGTAACAGGCGCGCTTCGGTCACTTGCCGATAAAAAACTGATTAATTATGCCCCGTATGATGTGATCACCCTGACCCCTTCCGGTCAAACCGCTGCCAAGGATGTGGTCCGTCGGCATGAGGTCCTGAGCGATTTTTTCGTCAAGGTTCTTGCCGTGGAAGAAGCGGATGCGGATAAGGCGGCCTGCCTGATGGAACATTCCATTCCCAAAATCATCCTGGAGCGTTTTATCCAGTTCGCCCAGTTCATTGAGATTTGTCCCCGCGGTGGCGCCGAGTGGATCGCGGGATTCGGTTACCATTGTGATCATGGCGGCACTCAGGAGAATTGCGAAAAATGTATATCAATTATCCTTGAAAAAGTGAGACAAAAGAGAAGGCACGGAGGCAGGAAGGCGATTACAAAAGCTAACCTTAAGGAATTGAAAACCAGCCAGAAATGCACGGTGCTGAAGATCAAGGCCAGGGGAGAGACAAACAAGCGGATTGTGGAGATGGGAATCACCCCCGGGGCTCTCATTGAAGTGGAGCGCGTGGCCCCGCTAGGTGATCCAATTGATATCAAGGTTAAAGGCTATCATCTCTCCTTGAGAAAAGAAGAGGCAGAGGGCATTGAGATTGAAAAGATATAGATGCTTAGTCAAGTCCTAAGGAGACAGGTGTTGGAAATGCCTTTAGCGATTGTGCAATCAGGTAGACAGGTGAGAGTGGTTGCCATAGAGGCCGGACATGGGCTCCAGGGCAGGTTGGCCAATATGGGGTCCCCGGCATGGAAATCCGGGTACTTAGTAATTCCATGCAGGGACCCTTTCTTGTAGAGCTAAAAGGCAGCCGCATAATGCTGGGCCGCGGTATGGCACAGAAGATCATTGTTGAATAATTTTTTTTGAAAGTAAATTTTGGCATGGCTAAATAATTAAGTTTTCCCAAAAACAGAAAAGGAGGATAAGAAAGGTTCATCCGGTTAATGAGTACGATATTTAATTATATACAACTGTTTTTCCATCTTTGACCCATGGGTCTCTCTTTTAAGCGGCGAAGATGTATAGAAGCACCATAATTACGAAAGGTGCCATCCAGGCGGGCGGATTACTTATGAGACCTTAGACGCTTCTTGAGTCCGGCCAAGAATGGAAAAGGTTGCCCGCCCGCCTCGTCTTGCTTTGTGCGATGTCATAGCACATAAACAAGTTCGCCGTCACAAAGAGAGCCCCATGGGCCAAAATTCATTACCTATTTAATAGGTTTTATCTATTAGTACTTTACGTACTCATTAACCGGATGAACCATAAGAAAAGACCATGAAAATCAAGATAGTAGTCGCCCTTGCGGGCAATCCTAATTCAGGGAAAACAACCATTTTCAATGCATTAACCGGGGCTCACCAGCATGTGGGAAATTATCCCGGCGTGACCGTGGAGCGAAAGGAAGGCTTCCGCTATTACGGCGATATTGAATTACAGATTGTCGACCTTCCCGGTACATACAGTCTCTCTGCTTACTCTGCCGAAGAACTGGTGGCCCGAAATTTTATAATAGACGAAAAGCCGGATGTGGTTGTGGATATAATCGATACCTCGAATCTTGAAAGAAACCTGTATCTGGCTGTCCAGTTCATGGAACTCGGCGTTCCCCTGGTACTGGCCTTCAACATGAGCGATATGGCCAAGGCCCGGGGATACGAGTTTGATATTGATAAGCTCTCAGGGTTCTTCGGTACCGCCATCGTGCGGACAGTCGGGCACAAGGGTACAGGTATAAAGGAACTGATTGACGCTGTCATTTCCACTGCAACAAAGGGTGTATCAAAGTACACGGACAACAGGGAAACGTCTTCGGCCAGTCCTCTTTCTTCCGGGGCAAGCATCCTAGGCCCCCAATGCGAGGCGCCGGTGTTGAACTACGGAGCCAACATAGAGCGAGAGATCGCAAAAATACAGTCCCTTTCCGAAACAAAGGGATACTTCAACGGTAAATATGACTCGAGATGGCTAGCCCTGAAACTCCTTGAAAACGACAGAGAGTTGCGGGGAAAGGTTGTATCACCCCAATTGGACGAGCAGATCGAAAAAAGCGTTTCGCGTATTGAACAAATAATAGGGAAATCCCCTGAGGTTGCTATTGCCGAAAGGAGGTACGGGTTTATCTCAGGCGCCTGCCAGGAGTCGGTACGATCCACTATAGAGTTTCGGCATACGCTCTCGGACAGGATAGACTCGCTGCTCACCAACCGGATTCTTGGTATCCCGGTCTTCCTGGGGCTGATGTATCTGGTCTTCCAGTTGACCTTCACCCTGGGGAATCCACCCATGGAATGGATAGAGGAGGCTTCGGCTGGCTGGGCGGCATAATCGAGGGCTGGTGGCCTGTCGAAGGCATTCTGAAGTCTCTTCTGGTGGACAGCTTAATAGGCGGCGTAGGGGGCGTGGTCGTTTTCCTGCCCAACATCCTGCTGCTATTCCTGGCCATCGCCATACTCGAGGATTCGGGCTACATGGCAAGGGCGGCATTTATCATGGATCGATTGATGCACAGGATAGGTTTGCACGGCAAGAGTTTTATCCCCATGCTTATAGGCTTCGGCTGTTCTGTTCCGGCAATCATGGCTAGCCGGGGCACATGGGGAAATAAAATTTTTTTCTTGACAAATATAGACGTTTCTATTAAAGTTAGATTCATCTATCTTTTAGGACATCTAAAATGACTACCTTGACGTCAAGCATGGAAGATTACCTGAAGGCCATCTGGATTATCGCCCTCGAAAACAAGATTACACGGGTGAAAGATATTGCGAAATATCTTAGCGTTAGGACCTCCTCGGTGGCCAATGCCATAAAAGTTCTCTCTGAAAATCAGCTGGTTCATCAGGAACCATATGGGTATATCGAACTCACCCAGAAGGGTGTCCTGATGGCAAAGGAGATTTATGAAACGCACAAAACGCTGTATAAATTTTTTCACGGAATCCTTGGGGTTGACCCAAAGATAGCCGACAAGGATGCTTGTGAAATCGAGCATCATATCCACAGAAAGACGTTGGGTCGCATGTTGCAGTTCATAAAGTTTGTGGAGACCTGTCCCGAGGGTGAACCACTTTGGCTGTCGAGTTTTCACTATTTCGTCAAGCACGGGGAAAAACCCGAACACTGTGAACAATCCGAAGGTATTCTAAAGGGAGGGAAACAGATGAAGCACTTGAATGAGCTTAGAGTTGGGGAAAAATGCAGAGTCTCCCGGGTAATTGCCGAGGCCGGCATAAAGAGGAAATTGCTTGATATGGGAATCATCCCCGGAGTCGAAATCCATATCAAAAAGGTCGCGCCTCTGGGCGACCCGGTGGATATCCTTGTCAAAGGATACCATCTTTCCCTACGCAGGGAAGAGGCTAAGGCCATTGTAGTAGAGGTGGGAGATAAGTGATGCCACTCAGCATGGTTAGACCTGGACAACGAGTAAGAATAGCAGAGATTAGGGGTGGAAGGGGCCTGATTGGAAAATTTACCCACATGGGCTTCTACCCAGGGGTTGAAATCGAGGTGATCTCAAACAGACCTGGACCCTTGATTGTAAGCAGAGGAGGGGTGAAGCTTGGCTTGGGGTATGGAATGGCCAATAGGATTCTTGTATCCCTTATTCCTTAAGCGGAGCTTTGGGAATGCTTCTTTGTCCAAAACCATGCTATCCAGAACTCTTAATGAAAGGAAAGGCTGAAATGAACGTTGAAAAGAAAATGAAAAAGACGATGATAGCCCTAGCAGGGAATCCAAATTCGGGCAAGACCACGGTTTTTAATAGTATGACAGGTGGAAGGCAACATGTGGGAAACTGGCCCGGCGTAACTGTTGAAAAGAAGGAGGGAATGTTTACCCATGACACCCATGAAATTACCGTGGTTGATCTTCCAGGAATATACAGCCTCACAGCTTATTCCATAGATGAGAGGATAGCCCGGGATTTTCTGTTAAGG
>Ga0307434_1001571_pt1 | contig 12102 bp, 6 predicted proteins | sample SalMarWE160220MG_FD_202156 | JGI IMG/M metagenome (GOLD analysis project Ga0307434, IMG submission 202156) | Salt marsh sediment microbial communities from the Plum Island Ecosystem LTER, Massachusetts, United States - WE1603-220 | ecosystem: Environmental > Aquatic > Marine > Intertidal zone >... | reverse complement strand
TGCGCCCAGGGTATACGCGTTGGGATTGGTGGCCGAACCGGCGTCCATCACTTCACTGAATACGACGTTCACCTGGTAAGGCGCTTTGTTGATGCCCCAGAAGATCTCCCGAATCTCAGGCGCTACGGGCGTAGCGGTCTCGTAGTAGTTGGGCGAGATGAGCATCCCGATAACGTTGGTCGTCGGCCGCCCGTTGATGTCCCGCACCGTGCTGTAAATCCGCAGGGGGTCCGAAGTCCTGATGCCGGCGATCGTCGTTTCAAACGTCAACTCCACTATGGTACCCGTATTCTCCAGTGTGACTGCCGTCGGATTACTGCCGGCCAGCCAGTAGTTCTCCCGGTTCGTGGCCGAGTTGGCGTCCATGGTCTCACTGAAGACAACGGATACGTGATAGAACTCGCTGTCGCCGGGGGGATAGGCACCGGACGTGAGTCTGCCCCACATGGGCCTCGCGGGCAACGTGCCGACCGGGGACACTACCGTCGGCGGGGTTGTGTCGTCCAGGTTGGCGCGGACCTCCAGACTCATCTGGGGCAGCGCGTTGCCGTTGACGTCGAGGATCGAACCGCCGACGGAAACAACCACCCTGGTGGTCCGGGCCATCGTCGTATCACCAAAGGTGACAGTCGCGGTTCGTCCGGCGATCTCATCGCCGGCGGTGGTGTTGCTGAGAACCACGCCGGTGGGATGGATCGTCGCGCCACCCACCTGGATCTGCCAGTTGTCCGCGTCCTCCACCGTAGTTTCATCCATCGCCTCGTTGAACCGGGCCCGGAACTCATAGCCGGTGGAGACGTCCCCCCTGAGCCAGGTCAGTGTCGGTGCGTTCGGAGGCGCGCCGGTAGCTGAAGGGGGCAGGATGTCCAGGTTGGTCTGGTCCGGCAGGACCTCGCCGTTGATGTCCTCAACCTCGCCGCCGTCGATGTCCAGCTTGCTGTTGGTATTTGCGGTGCCCCTGTCGAACCACAGGGTGGCGGTCCGGCCGTCGTTGGCCAGGGTGGCCGACGCCGCCTCCTGACCATCGATCTCATAGACGCTCGGGTCCTCCTCAACCGTGCGCTTGTTCATCGCCTCGTTGAACTCGAGACGAACCTGGTAGCCGCCGCCCGAAAAGCCGCCGACAAACTGAATGGAATCCGCGTCGATCGTGGGCTCGTTGACATCCGCCGTATTGGCATCGACCGATTCTGCGAGCACCAGCGTCAACGCCTGCCCGTTGATATCCCGGATACTCAAGAGCCCGATATCGATTGTTGCGTCATCGGACAACGCTAGGCCCTCGAAAACCAGGGCCACGGTCATGGCGTCCTCGCCAAGGGTCGCGGTGAAGGCGACGACCTGATCACCCTCCTCATGAATCTTATAGGCCCTCGGTTCCTCCACCGAGGTCCGATCCATCGCTTCGCTGAAAACAAGCTCTACCGCGTAACTGCCGGCGTAGTCCACTGCCCATTGGAGTGTGCTGACGACCGGCGCCGTGGTATCGTTACCGTTTGCGATGGGCCTACGCCCTATGTCCTGGGGAACACTATTGCCGTTGGCATCCTTCACCCCGCCGTCGACGCTGATGTCGAAGGAGGCGTCCTGCCGTGCGAGAGTGACACCGGTGAATACCAGCGACACGATGCGATCCTCGGTGCCGATAAGAGTCGCGGTGCTGGGAACCTCGCCGGTGCCGCTGATACGGTAGTTCTGCTCCTCCTCGGCCGTTGCCTCGTCCAACGGCCTGGCGAATTCGGCCAGAACCTTATACCCGCCGCCGGAGTAGTTTTCGCCCCATTTCAGTTCGCTCAGCGTGGTCCTCTCCGACGCAGTCACCGTCAGCGAGGCGCTCGCGGTGGTCCCCGAACCATCCACTACGGTGAGGGTGAACTGGAAGTCGCCCGCTCGCATCGGGGTGAACGTCGGGGTCAGTGTGGTAGGGTTGACCAGAGAGGTCGCCGGTGACCATGAGATCGTGTAGTTCTCGTCGCCGCCCGAGACGAAGCCCTGTAAGGTGATGGGAAAGCCGATGGTGGCGGCGAGATCATTGCCCACATCAACCGCCAACGGCGCAGGACTACCGCCGCCCCCGCCCGAGGCGTCAGCGGTCCCGACGACCACCGTGGCCGTGTCGCTGGCCACTTGGCCGGCACCATCGTTCACCGTCAAAGTAAAAACGACAGTCTCAGATTGTATAGAGGTGAACGTCGGCTGAAGGAGAGCCGCATTGTCCAGCCCTGTTGCCGGGGTCCAGGAGTACACATAAGGCAAGGTGCCGCCTGTTACTGCACCTTGGAGCGTGTAACTGGAGCCGATTGTGATTGCTCCATCGGGCCCGGCTTCGACCGCCAGCGTCCCCCCCACAGGCCCATCGGGGCCCGGCGTGAAGGGAAAGAGCGCACAATTCTGGCCCATCACCAGGAGGACGAGCCCGCATATCGCCATTCCCTGGATTGCACGTGTCACCTGACGTTGTGGTGTCATCACTGGTGCCCTCGGTCGTATTACAGGAACGATGTCCCTCCCCGCGAGGGGCTGCCGGCACCATCCGAGCGGTGCCAAACCCGTAAGCATGTTACGATCGGCCGGGTGTCCGGGCAACTGGGCCGGTGCCTTCGCCGGGGCGCGCCGGAGGACGCGGCAGGCTTCCGGTAAGTCTCCGGGTGTAAAACTTAGGTTCTAGTTTTCCGTCCACGGTGCTCTTATGGGGCCTTGTCGTGCGGGCGCTCGGGATGCCGCCGGTTGTCTCTTCGGGTCCCCGCCGGTCTGGTCGTAACGAGTCAGCCGCTGGTGCCGAGCGTTTCTAAGGCCCGATAACCGGTCGCGGCGGACGGGCACGGGAAAAAACGGGGGCACCGGCCGGTGTTTGAGCAGCGGCCCGGCGCGCGGAAGACACGTCGTCCACACTCTTCTGTCATTCGGCGCAGCTCGGGTCTGCCGGCACACCGGCACCGGTCATGCAAGCCCGGAAAACCACAAGATCAGCCCAGTCCACGTCCTTGTCACCATCGAGGCGAGCGCTGGTGCAACCGGGATCGTTCTGGGGAACATTGGGGCCGGACAGGCACCCCTGGAGGTGGCCAAAGTCCGCCTGGTCAACGTCGCCATCGAGATCGAAATCCCCGTACGCGTACTCGCACTCGTCCGGAACCCAGTCGCCATCAATGTCCCGGCTCGTGCCGTCCAGAATGTCACACGGATCCGGCACGCCGTTGTCGTTGCAATCGGCAAGAATGGGCATCTCGGGCGTCTCGTCAGCGCCGATGTCAACCCGACCCCGTTGAACGCGGTCCTGGCCGTCGATATCCGTATCGCCGGGCATCGGTACGAAAGCAGGGTCTCCGGCGTTGACGCAGGGGGAACAGAACAGGACATGGTAGTCGTTGTCCTGGACGGTGCCGGGGTCGTCGTCCGGGCCGTCCGGGTCAACGAAATGTGGGTCAGTGTTGATGTTCCCGTCGCCCGGCCAACCGTTTTCCACATCGCTGTAAGTCACGATGCCGCTGCCCTGAAGTTGCGCGGGACGGTTGCCCCACAGGATCGAGTTGGTGATCGTCAGGTCGGCGCCCGAGCAGAATACGCCGCCTGCGTACTGGTCGGCCGAGTTGTTGGCGATCGTGCAGTTCACGATGGTCAACGCCCCCCCATCAGCGGATATCGCGCCGCCGGCCCCGACCGAGACATTATCGGCGATCAGGGAATTCCTGATGTGCGTCACCGCGTTCTGGGACACCACACCGGCGCCTTGGCCTGCGCGATTGCCGTGGATGATGCAGTGGCCCAGGTCAACTTGTGTCCCGGACGTGTCCGCCAGAATCGCGATGGCGCTGCCGAGATTGCCCATGAACTCGTTCGGATTCGAACCGGCAGAATCGCGGACGCAGAACGTGATGTCGCCGGGATCGTCGAGCGTCATGCCTTCCAGCGCGTTGTGCGTGATGACCAGACCGCCGTCGATGTCCCAGTTGGTGCAGGCGGATTCCAGCGTGAGTCCGCGGGTGGCGCCGTGCGTGATCGTCAGGCCCGTGACCGAGACGGTCTGACGGCAGGCGTCGTCGCCGGCCCAACTGGACGATCGTTGGAGAACACTCGCACCGTAACCCGCATCCGGGCTGCCGAACAGGGTGGCCAGCGAGCGCGAATTCACGTTCGGATCGGTCGGGACGTTGCCCGGCAGGCTGCCGGCGATGGTGACGTTCTCCACCACCAGCGACATCGCGCACGCCTGGCCGGACGGGTTCTGTTCATCGATCACCATGGCGTACGCCTGCGTCTGATATCCAGCCGAGACGTATTGGGGAATGAGGACAAGATCGCGAAGCTCATAATGGTGCTGGATGGGTATATCCAGGTACATTGCACACGCCCGCGTCCAGTCGGAAGCGTTGCCGGGACTGACGGCCACCGTGACCGCGATGCCATTACCGTCCGCATCCCCGTTGACCGTCAGGTCGTCGAACAGGTTGAGTTCGATGCAACCTGACTCGATTAGCGCGTCGCAGGTGACGTTTATCACGTCAGGCTCTTCGGACTCGTGCGTCCTGAGCCAGTCCAGAGCGCCTTGGATGGTGGCGAACTTGCCGGTGATGCCGCCCTGGCCGTCCACTTCGACCCGGTTATCGAGCGTGAACTTGGTGGCATCGCCGCGGAAGACACGTGATCCGTCAGTCGGGGTCGCGTTGAAATCGTCCCAGACCACGCTGCCTGACGTGCCCGCGTCAAGCTGGAAGCTTCGGTCGCCCATCGGCAACCAGGTGTTGTGGTAGAGGTCGTTGTCCTGATCCCAGACGAAAGCATCGGTCCCCTCGACATGGTTGACCGACACACCGACGCCGTGGACATTCTCGCTATTCTCGTTGCAGGTCACGTAGACCCGATACCGTCCGGCCTCGGGCAGATCGGGCGTGTACGTACACGTCTCATTGCGGTCGGTAGTGACCCACCGATATCGGCAATCGCCCTCGCGGCAACCGGGCGCGTAACTGTCATACTGGGAGCTGCCCGTCATTCCCGAATCCACATAGTAAGGGGCGCTGTCGTCCGTCTCCACGATGTGTTCGGTGACCCCGATGTTCTCGATCAAGCGGTCCCGGCGAATCCCCTTGGTCACGTCGGCCCCGCTGTAGGCGGTCCGCCAGCGGTGGACGATTCCATAGGCCGATCCCCTGGCCTCGTACACCTCGTGCTCTCCCCAGCCGTCGCCGGAAAGGAAGAGGTAGATGTGCCCGTTCTGGTTGTCGTTGTAACGGTAGACAATGGCGTCACCGTAAAGCAAGTCGGATCGATCTACCTGAGTCCAGTAGTCACCCGGCGTCTGGATGTAGTGATAGGTGGAATAGCCATGGTAGTTGACGCGATAGGGCGTCCACCTGGTCAGGGCCCAGGACTTGCTGACGAATCCGGAGCAATCCGCCCCCCCGAAGCCGCGGTCGTTCGGGTCCGAGTTGCCGCCTCCCCAGACGTAAGGTGACCCGATCCCGGTGGTGCCGTACTCGATAACATCCTGGCGGGTCCGGTAGGGGATCTCTGCGAACGACAGTTCAGCCCCGAGAATCGCCACAAGGACCCAGAAGCTCGCCCGGGCACGACTCATCGCGTGTCTTCCCCTTTTTGCGGCAGCCGCAGGGCCCAGCGGACGAAGCGAACCTCCTGCTCCGCGGTCTGCATTTGAATCACGTCGCCAGAATCGGACACGCACAACTTGCGGTAGTGGTCCGTGACGTAAGCGTTCGGCATGGAGACGGCTCCGGCGATCGTCCGGTCCGAGGTGATGCCAGCCAGCAGAATGTACCCGTTCGAGTTGTCCCCGCCCCGCTCGGGCAAGCAGACGGCTGCGATGTAGACACCGCCGCGGGCGTCGGTTTCCAAAGCTACGATCGAGCCGACCCGCTCCGGGAAACGCACGGTGAGAGCGTCGTCGCCCTGGTGCGGGTTACCATGCTTCTCCCCGGCGCCGAATCGGATCACGGCGTCGCGGAGGCCCTTTCTTGCGGCATGGAGCGTGCGGCCGCCGTCCCCGGCAGGGCGGCCGGGCAGGGCTTCAACCACGCGGGACCGCGCCCCGGCCTTCGGGTCATCGGCGGTGATCTCGAACACCCGGTTGTGGCGCTCCTCGATCCACAGCCGCTGGCCGTCGGCAAACACCGCGGACGGCAGGCCGATCGATGCAGGCAGCTTCGCGTGGACGCGGACCTCGCCGGCCGGTGAAAAGGTCTTGAACTCCCGGCGAACAAATGCATCAAGCACGATGATGCTGCCGGAACGATCGACAGAAATGAAATCGGCCGTTCTCGTTCCAACGGGCACCTGAAGCCGGAAGTCCCCTTGGAGGTCGAAGACCTGCACCCGGGCGTTGACCGGGTCCAGCACGTACAGCGCGTCCGCCGTGACCGCGAAGTCCATCGGTCCAGGCCGGGAAGCCTCGTCCACCTTCCCGAACTGGCCGGGAGCCGATCCCCAGCCGCCCCTGAGGAACACCTGCGGCTGTCGCTGGAACTCGTCTTGCACCTTGTTGACGTGGGGGATCTCCAATACCTGACCCGACGCGTGATGCACCGCGGGCACCAGCGCCGCCAGCGCCCCCACAACCAGGAAGGCTCGCCTCACCAATGGAGATGTACTCATGTGATCAACCTTTCCTCCCCCACCGGCTGCATCGCGGCCGACGGAATCGACACGGTGCCACCTGTTTTCCCAGGCCAGCACCCGCTACTGTGGGTTCACGGTTCCCCGCCACGGGCGCTGCCACTCGACGTGCGCGTCGAACATGGCCACGTTGATGCCACCGGAATGGTAGGGTGCTCTGGGGATCAGATCGCGCCCTTCCGTGTGAACGAACTCAAACTGATACGTCCCGCGCTGCCATTGGCCCGCAGGGTGCCCCGGGGTCACACGCGGCATGGTGCCGGCCTCGAAGCGGAAGGCATCACCAAACGACCATTCCCGCGAGGGCTGCTTGACCACGGAGATATCCTTGGGTGCCGAATCCTTCACGAGTGCGTGAGCGGACAGGGCTTTCCGTCGGAACGGCGGGCGAGTGTTCTGCCAGAAGTAGTCCGGATAGCCGAAGTACCACGGAGGATTCGTGCCGAAGTCGATCTGGCTGCTCTGCTCGGCGTTCCAGTTGTTGAGAGCATAGGAGAAGGGGCGCTCGAACTCGGTTCTGGAGAATATGTTCCTCAGCTTGTTGTACGAGATGCGGAGAGCGGTGGGGCACTTGACGACCTCGTCGGTTGACTTCCCGCCGGTGCTCTTGTCGGTGAAATACTTGCGAACGAAGGACGGCAGGTGCCATTCCTCATAGTCCTTCGACGCAATCTTCTCGAACGTCTCCAGTTCCACCGCCGCGTGCATGGGCCCCGGCAGGCTGTTCCTGGCGTCAACCAGGTACATCGCCACTGCGTTCGACAACTGCTTGAGGTTGCTGGCGCAGACCGCCTGCCGCGACTGCTCCCGAGCCTTGGCCAATGAGGGCAGCAGTATCGCCAGCAGCAGGGCGACGATCGCCACCACCACGAGTAGTTCGATCAAGGTGAACGCGGCGCTGCCCGGACTCGTTTTCCGGTCCAGCGCGAAAGCCGCGCGGTTGAGGCGTCGAATCGTCATTGCCTCGACTCCGGGGGAGACACAAACCGAGGGGCACCGACCGGCCGCATACGCCCCGATCACCATCAATTCTACCTGATTTGGCCGAATGGTTTCAACCAGCTTCATGTATCCGCCGGGGCCGTCCACCGGCAATTCCCGTCATTCTGCGCATTTCGGGTCGGCCGGCACGCTCGCGCCGCTCATGCATCCGACGAAGATGGCCACGTCGGCCTGGATGACTATTGGGGCAACCGGTTCGACGCGGCGGCCGCCTTCGCCGGCGTGCCGGCCTCCGAGCCGTGTATCGCACTGTCCCACAATCCCGACAGCTTCCCGGAGCTACTCGATGCGCCGGCCTCCTGGACCCTGGCGGGTCACACCCACGGGGACCGGGTCAGCATACCCCTGATCGGCCCGCCGGCCGGGCCTGATGCACACGGTGGGAGCCGAAGGACGGAGCAGGAAGGAGAAGACTGGCTGGACCCCGCTTCGGACCGGAGCCCAGACTACGTACGTCCTCGTTTCGGACCCCTTGGATCCGAGTTGAACCTAGAGCATAATCTATGCATTTAGAAGAAGCAAGAACTCGCTTCTTATGGAGTTCTTTCTATGCACATCGAATCTTTGAAAGGTCTGCAATTCGCGTATCTCTCCTATACTGAAACCGCGCGTTTCAGCGACGCTGGCGAGCAAGCGTGGAGTGTCGATACAGAATTCCTGGCCGCCAAGCGTTGTCGAGTTCTGGCCGACCAACAATGCGTACGGCGCGCCGCGCCGTAGCAGGGACTTCACCTGACTGAAGGATTCTGCCATATCGCAAAGGTACTTGTAAAGCAGGGCTGGCGTGTTGCGCCGCCTGAAACCGTTTTTCGGCTTTCGCGAGGCTATAAGCATCTCTCGGCAAAGGCGAACGCAGGCTTCGGGTAGTCGGCCAGCATTAGTTTCAATACCATTCTCCATTGTCTGCCGATGCCGCGTCGCTAGCTCGCGGTTTCCAATCATCGCCGTCTCCGTATCTCTAATCTCTGCGCTCGAGATTAGCCCCAGAAGACAAAGACTGAGCCGCTGCGTGTCGATATAGGGTAATGCTGTTGCATACGGAGGCGAAGTAATAGCAGCCTCGAATCTCCTCCGACTGAATCGCCCAAGTTGCGGTGCGAGTACTCTCCTAGCATCGCGAGTGTCGCCCATGAAGGCTAATTGCTTTGCCTTTGGAATAGCTAGAGCCTTCCTTGCCATGAGTATTGCGTTAGTCTTCTTCTCGACCGACTCCAGGAATAACTGGATCGCGGGATAGTCATTCGCAGGTGACTTTCGACGACGAATTCTCAGGTCTCCTGGATCTTGCCACGACACGTCTCGCAAAATGTCGCTGAGCATTACGTTGAAGACGTTGCGGAGGCGGGGTTTCGCGTGCCGCTCGATTGCATCGAGTATCCAGGATACCTGAACCAGTACAGGTAGCGGAAACCAGCGTTCAACGTAATCGATATTGGCAATATGCGCTAGCTTCGCTTTTTCTCGGCGAGACTGGTAGACCGTCTGTGACACCAGCCTGGCTTGCCGTCGACCCTGCTGCAAGGCTCGCGCAATACTCGCGGCAGCAGATGTTATGTCCCGTTCAGGGGCGTGTATTGCCGCCGTTTTGGCGTTTGCGATCATTACTCCCAAGGGGTTTCGGTCAAGACCCAGGGCATTCCATCCAATATGGCCAGCTTCTAGCAGCACGGTGCCACTTCCGCAGAAGGGATCTAAGACGAAGTCACCCTGCTTTAGCCTGAGAAAGTTCCCGATAGCGCGCACGACTTGCGGGTTAAACTTGCCTCGGTATTCATGCAACCCATGTGCGGAATAGCGCGTGGATTGGCGAGACAATCGTGGCAGCTTCAAATCCTGGGATTTGGAATAACCATTCGTCGTTGCCTCCAACCGCAATTGATCTGGCACTACTAGTTGTCCGCTGGGTAGGCGCACTGAGCGAAAATAGGTGAGCCTGGCGGCAGCATCGCTCGACAGGGTTGCTGTGATTTCGAGTCCCCCCGATGTATCTCTGGGCTCCTCGCCAACGATCGCCCATACCTCATGGCGCGCAAATTCCCTCTCGTAGGGGAAATAGCGGTATCCATTCCACTCAAAGAACGTTCTTTTCATAACCCCTCAAGCTTGAAGACGCCAATACTCTCCTCGTCAATACTGCCGTTTGCGGGGTTGAACGATTTCCGGTTGCGAGGAATACAACGGTTAAACAGGGCACACCTCACAAAGCCAGATCTTTCTGCTGAACGTGTTAGCAAGGCAAGGTTGTCAATCACCCGCGAATGGATAATCGAACGTCCGATGACAAAGCAGGCGTAGCTGCCATGTATCATCACAGCCGCTAACAAACGAAACACCCTATCCATCTGTTCTTCAAAGTCATGCTCGGTTTGGTGGTTCTTTTTAAAATAGTGTGGACGAGCACCGATCTCTCGTGATCGCACCTCGATAGGGTTCATTCCAAGCCAGTACATCCGATACTTGTGGTATAACCAGTACTCATAGGCATTCGGATAGGGAGGAGAGGCCACCACCAACGCGATCTCGCCTTTGATGTCAGGCGGCTGTACCTCAAGAATGTCTTTGTTGATGAGGCACGGACGCGGTAGCGCTCCGAATAGGCTCGCCGAAAGACAATCCAGGCTTTCAAACAAGGAGCGGGCCTTGACACTGAAGAGCCGTAGGACGTCTTCTGGAGAAATTGCTTTGTCTACTGCTGCGTAGCGGGTATCGCTCTCCTGGTTAGAAACTCGCACGATTAGGGCAGAAAACGCTACTCGAAGGGCGTCGCGAACGTCCTGATGGGCTACGTTGTCAATGGCCGTAGTTAGTGACGCGAGCACTTCCTGGATATCCTTCTTGAACCAGTGATCGATCCGTGGAACTGGAGGGATTGCGAACTGCTTTCGCACATGACTATCCCTAGCAGAGGAGACAATCGTTTCGATTGTCCCGGTAGCGTCGCTGGGAAGCGGGGTACATTTGACCTTAGCTATTAAGCAGGCTAAGGGGTGAGAGTCTATCCCGATTGACGGGTAGCCCTTGAGAGTCGCTTCTAAGAGTGTTGTTCCTGATCCGCAAAAGGGATCAAGAATGGCCGAGCCTTTGCGAGGGGCAAGACGCTCGATAAGGAGTCTAGGAATCTGCGGGATGAATTTCCCGGGGTATGGGTGAATACCATGCGACGCCGTTCGCGTGTTGGCGGCCGCGAAGTCCCAATCGATACGCTCCAGGCTTTCAAGTGCTGCCTTCACCGACGGCGTTCCTCCTCGAGCGTGGACGCGGCGGAGTCACCCCGAGCCGGAAAAAGCAAGCCCTGAGAGCGAGACTCCAGGTACGCTTCGCACATGTCCACGAACCACTCTTTGAGTGTCCGTCCTTCCGCAGCCAAGGCGCTGTGCAGGCGACGCTTGATTTCCGGATCGATGTCAACCACGACTCGCCCTGATGGCCCAACAGCCATTGAACCGGCTCCCATGTTACGTCACTTATGTTACGTCACATAGGTCATCTGTCAAGCCCTTTCTCGTACATTCGATGAGGTCACTCTAGAAGATGCCGTAATACTTGGTGCCCGCTCTCCCCCGGGCCTCGACGGATTCCGTACAAAGTGCACGAATTGCATTAAAACTATCGTCGCTATCCTTCACCACCCACACCTCGTAGCTGGTTTCTGGGCCTTCAGGAAGCCGTTCGAAGAGCAGGATGTCCCCCCCCTCCGGCGAGGTCAGGTCTATCGTCTCGTGCTTAACGTTAATGCGCCAGTCCGGATGCCCCGTGCCGCTTCCTGGGGGCCGATGCCAGAGTCGATACTCGACTGTCTGTGCGTCCGTTGGCGTGTTCAGAAGGACGTTGAAGTAGGCGTCTGGATAGCGTCTCCTCGTCCTCTTCACTGAGGGGAAGAAACCAGTGGCGTTTTCGGGAATACTAACCTCTGGGGTACCTGGCGTTCCTCTACGGTGGGAAGCATCAAAAGCGGATAACGTCATTGCGAAGCGCTGGGCTTCCGAGGCGGGCACCGCGCCTGGTGGCTTCTCTGCTCTTCCCGTGGCCCGCACACGTCTAGCGCGGCGTCGCGTTCGACCTGGGACTGTAGGATAGGGCGCAGGGGCAGCAGGCACGATAAGACGCGGGACTCTCGTCGCCCGACCACCTGTTCTGCCGGGACCAGCCGGAGGCATTTCGCCAGATCTGGTTGAGGGGCGACCAGCCCCCTCCCGAACGAGCATGCCCGCGGCTTCCGCCTCGGCGAGCACCTCTCTCCCCAGTGCGAGAGCGTGAGGACGCTGATTGAGCAGGGAGTCAACCCAGGAATGGAGTCTATCGAGGAAGCGGCGGTCTGCGCGCTGTCGAAGATCCAGCGTAGTAATGGAGGATGCCTCAAGATTCCTAAACAGTCCCTCGCAGGTTAGGTTGCAGCTGCCAAGCGCAACCCAGGCTCTGGCATCTGATTCCAGTATATAGATCTTAGGGTGGTAGAGAATGGAATACCCG
>Ga0307434_1001568_pt1 | contig 12143 bp, 16 predicted proteins | sample SalMarWE160220MG_FD_202156 | JGI IMG/M metagenome (GOLD analysis project Ga0307434, IMG submission 202156) | Salt marsh sediment microbial communities from the Plum Island Ecosystem LTER, Massachusetts, United States - WE1603-220 | ecosystem: Environmental > Aquatic > Marine > Intertidal zone >... | reverse complement strand
TTGCATTTTTGAGTCGCCGCCGCCGGGGCAGGGGTCTTCGCATCTTCGGCCCAGGCGGACGCGGCCGCCGCCGACATTGAAATTGCCAGAGCTAACGTCAGAGCGGTACGCATCAGATTCTCCATCGCCTTCATTTTTGGAGGCATAAGCGCCTCAGCCGGGAAAAGTTTGGCTATTCAGTATTCAGTACGACTTTGACCTTTTAAGTCAACGCGACGGGCGAGCGCAGCTGCGGCTGTGGGTAAAATGCTAAGGAATAAATACGGTAGATCAGTATCTTACGTCAGTAACCTTGAAAGGGGCTGAAAAGCCGACCAAGAAATTATGGTTGATATCCAACAAACTGTTCTGTTCGAACGGCCCTGCCGGCCGACCGCGTTGCCGGCCGAATAGGCGTGCCCGTAGCCTTCGCCGCGACATCGTCAATATTGCCCCCTATGGCTTTAGGCCTTAAGTGATGAGGGCAACTGGCAGCGTTGGCTGGAGGATTTCGATGCCGCCTACGGCCTTCAACACGGCAAGCCGTTCGCGGCCGCTGCTGCTTGCGGTTCTCGGCGGGGCGATCATCGCGGGGACGGTGGGCCTTTGGGCCTATTACGGCACCGCAGTGTTCTTTGAAATCGTACGCACCGGCTGGATTGCGTGCTTTTGACGCCCTAGCCTTGTGAGGCCCAATGACGGCCCGTACCTCCCATATCGTGCTCGTGTTGTCCGCCTTCGTAGGCGGGCTGGTCATTTTTCTCGGCGTGTTTCTTTACGCCACCGGGCAGTTCGGGGGCGGCGGTCCCGGGCCGTCGGCGATCGGCGGACCGTTCAACCTGATCGACCAGGACGGCAAGCCGATCACCAATCAGGACATGAAGGGCAAGCCGTTGCTGGTGTTCTTCGGCTATACGCATTGTCCGGACATTTGCCCGACCACGCTGTTTGAGCTCTCCGAGGTCCTGCACGCCATGGGCAAGGATGCCGACCGCGTCAATGCGCTGTTCATCACGGTGGATCCCGACCGCGACACGGCGGCGGTGATGAAGGATTACCTGTCGAGCTTCGATCCGCATTTGCACGGCGCGACCGGCGATGAGCAGGCGATCGCGCAGGTCGAAAAGGCCTACCGCGTCTATGCCAAGAAGGTGCCGACCAAGAACGGCGACTACAGCATGGACCACAGCGCCGTGGTCTATCTGTTGGACAAGGAAGGCCGCTTCGTCGCGCCGTTCAACCTCAAGCGGCAACCCGCGGAAGCGGCTGAGGCGCTGCGGAAGTATCTGTAGCGCGGTCCGCGAGCGCCGGCAGATCGCCTGTTTGGGCCAGTCCGGTGAGATGGCGTTCCAGCTCCAGCAGCGAGTGCGTCATGTCGGCGGCGAGCCGCGAGCTTTTCGCCAGACCGTGCTCGGTCTTCTCCCAGGCATAAGGTGAAACAACAAGCTGGCAGAGCCCGCGCCAGGCCGCAAGCGAGAGCAGCAGCCAATGCAGCGGCGTCAGCACCAGCACCCAGGCACTCGCCAGCAGGCCGCGGCGCGCCAATCCCAGCCAACCGAGGAAGACCGAGGTCAGATAGCCGATGACGATCGTGGCGCCGTAAAGGGCCGCCAGGATCGTCACCGCCACGCTGTCGCTGCGCCACATCAGCTCGCCGCTTGCCAGCGAATAGATCAATCCGCCCATGAACAGCGGGTGCACCAGCGCGGCCAGCACATTGCCGCCGACGATCAGCTGGAAGGCGAAAAAGCCCGACAGCCCAAGGTCGTGAAACAGCCGACGCGGCTGACGCATATGCACCAACCAGGTCTGCATCCATTTTCCTAAGCTTCGTTCGTGAATGTTCGCCGTCGTTCTTCGTCGTACCAAATTGCCTGACGCACAAACGAAACTTACAACGCGACGTTCGCCGTTGGTCGTGCCGAGTCGCGGCGAGCCGACGCCAAAATTGCGACCCAGTTGCACACGTTGGAGAAAAACATGAAATCAGAATTTGGTTCTGTTGCGAGCGCAACGCGTGGACGCATCGCACTGACTCATCGTGGCATCGAGGGACTTCGTCCAGCGGCGATACCCTATCGGATCTGCGACATGCGGTGCTGCGGACTCGCGGTACGCGTTGCGCCAAGCGGATTGAAGGCCTGGGATATCGCATTCAGGATTACTGGCACGGGCGTTTACCGGCGGCTTTCGCTTGGGCAGTTTCCTGCTGTCACGCTTGATGCAGCGCGCGCGCGAACCCTCGCGTTGACCAACGCTGCCAAGACAGGGCGCGATTTGATCGCGGAGGAAAAGGTCGCGAAGGCGGCTGCGGAGGCGCGGCTGACCGTCGGCCAGCTGGTCGAACTCTACCTGAGCCGGCGCGTTCGGGGCCGGCTCCGGTCTGCCGCCGAGATGGAGCGGCGGTTCGCCCGGACGTTCAGACCCCTGAAAGACCGTTACATCGATGAAATTCGGCGACGGGATTTGCGTGAGCTTCTCGACAAGGTGGCCGATCGAGGCGCCCCGCGCGAGGCCCAACAGCGCCGCCAGGTCGCCCGTGTGATGTTTCGCTGGGCCCCTGAGCCAGGACCTCGTCGAAATCGATCCTACGGCCGCCCTAGCCTCATATGGCACCAGTCCCCGGCGCGACCGGGTTTTGACCGCGGATGAAATCAAGCTTGTCTGGGACTGGCTGTCGGGCGGGGCCATCCCAGAAGGAATACGCGGAAGCGCTGAAACTGCAGCTTGCAACAGGCGCCCGGATCGGGGAGGTGGCCGGCATACAGGCAGGCGAGGTGGACCAGCACAAGTGGCTGTGGACCTTGCCCGAGCACCGATCGAAAAACGGCCGGCCCCGCGTGACCCCGTTGGTTGGTTTGGCACGAGACATCGTGGAGACCCGTTTCCACAACTCGCCAGATGGCCCGCTGTTTTGGTCGGAGCGCGGATTGCGACTCGACTCAAACCTAGTTGCCTCCATGTTGGTGAAACACCGCAAAGAGGTGCCCATCGACCACTTTACCTCGCATGACTTGCGGCGGACCGTTGCGACGGGACTAGTTGACCTTGGTATTCCCTATGAGCTCGTGGCGGGAGTGCTCGGTCATGAAGTTGGCGCCAAGGAGGTCAAAACATTGATCCGACACTATGTACGAACCGACCTTCTCGAGCGCAAAAGCACTGCCTTGCTGGCCTGGGATGCGAAGCTTCGCCAGATCGTTTGCGGAGGTAATTTTCCTAAAAATGTGGCCTATCTGCCAAAAGTTGGCCTGCGGGCGTAGGGACGTATGCAGATCGGTCACGGAAACCGCGCGTCGGCGGCAAAAAGCTTTTCGGAAAGTCTGTAATTGTCGCGGGCAGTAGCAATGGGGGCCGTACCTCCAGTTCGAAACCCACTCGCTCCGCCAGTCAAGTTGAAACTACATGGTTTTTTGAAATAATTTTGCCCGTACCCATAACGCAAAACCCATAGTTTTCGTTTGCGCTCTCGCGCTCGCCGTAGCAGTCGGCGCCGCAAGACGACGGGCGCAAACAATCACGCGAATGCGCGATGGCTCGGCAAGCCCGCCCACCGAATTGACTGATTCTCTAGGAAGCCCGCCCATGCGTTAAATCGGCCGGCGCGGTAGTGGCCCCGCCGCAGCCGCGCGCGTTAGCGCCACGGCTCGCGCCCGCTGCCACGGCTGATAGGGCTTGCGCCACCATGAAGGCCGCGGGGCTATGATGTGAGGTCGGAGCAATTCGTCGCGAGAAGCGCGCGCTCCATACCTACACGCTCCGTGGGGAGTCGCCTGTGAACAACTTGCCCATGACTCTCGGCAATATGCGCGCCAACGGCGTCCATACGCTCGCCGTTTGGTGCGACGCCTTGGGCCATCATCATCGAGTGCTCGACGTGACCGCTTATGCCGATGACGTGCCAGTGCCCGCGTTCGGCTCGCGCATGGTCTGCGGCGCCGTCGAATGTCCGCTTTTGGACCAAAGCGGACAAAAGTCGATTTTGGCCAGCGGCTGTTTGTCCGCTTTTGACCTAAAGCGGACGCAAAAAGAAACTGCCGCTTAGTCCCGACACGGAACTCTGCGCGAATTTTTTCCACTGTTGCACAGCGGTCATAGTGGAAACGCCAAGCAGTAGGCAGCCTGATCAATATACCTAATCGATGTGGCGCTCGGTTCCGCCATACTGGCGGAAATGATCCGCCGAAGATGGGGGCAAACCATGACAGAAAATTCCGACCTGGAGAAATACGCTCCGCGCAAATGGCGTCCACCGGAAAACCTAAGTGACGCGACGACGAATCCGGCCACGCAGGAAGAACAGGACGAACTGGTGATCTCGCTCCTGCGTCGTCAACGCAGCAAGATCGATGCGGCCAATGACCTGGCGGCCAAAAATTTGAATGCCCTGATCCAAAGCGCCGCTGGCGCATCATTGGACGAAATTGACCGACTCATTCGCGAGCTCGAAAGCGTACGCGAAATGTTGCGCAGCGAAGGTGAACGTGTCACCCGAGATATCGATGGTTACGCCAGTCTGAGCCACTCGGCAACAACGATGATGAAGCTCATCGCCGACAGCATCAAGCAATGGAAAGATGCGCCGGATAAGGTGGGCCCGCGTCTAGCGAGCTGACGTTACAGACGCTTCCTCGCCGGGGGCACTGCGCAGTCTGCGGCGCTATCGGTGTGGAAGCGCGGCCGAACTGGAATGAGCGGGCGCCGCTAAGTTTGTTCGGACCGTCGAAGGGAGGTTGATCGTGATCGATCCAATTAAGCGGCGCGATATGAAGAAAACTTTGGCTAAGATTGACAAACTGGCCCAAAAATACATGAACAAAGGATTGTCGAAAAGAGAGGCCCGCAGTCGCGCGTATGCCGAGGCGCGCGACAACCCGCGGAAAAATTTCAAGGCGTACAAAAAGAAACCTCGCCGGTAAATGATGTGGCGCGCTCAGCTTGCGCGGCGCTAGACGTATCGGTCTGTCCCGACGATGCGCCCGTGCCATCCTTCGGCCCGCGCATGGTCTGCACGGTCTGCGGAGCTATAGGCGCGGACGTGAGGCCGAATTGGAACGAGCAGGCGCCGCCGAGCCTTTTTGGTACAAGCCCGAAGCGACTTTCTACCTTCCCGCCCTCTCAGCGTATCGAAGTCACGCGATCTTGCGCGCGATTTTGTTATTTCCAAATTCCCCGATCTTGCGTTTTTCCGGTCGGCACCAGCGTACCAAGTAGCCCCTGCACCCAACGCGCCCCCCTTTTCCCTGCATAAAGTCCGCCCTTCTGTGAAGTAAGTCACACTCGAACGACAAGCGACGGCCTACGTAGGGAGCTCAGAAGGAGGCTCCCATGACCAACAGGTTTGATAGCTGGGCAGCCATTCAGGCACGTATCGCCGAGTCGCAACGCCAGTATCGGGGTAGCGATTTCGGAGCGACCTATTTCGTTTTCGGCACACGGACGGAAAACACCAGGTGGTTCCAGTTAGCCTGACCACTGCTACGCTTTAAGCGTCACGCCACTGTCACCCGCTACGTTCACTCTAATTGGTGCTGGGCTTTTCCTCTCCTCCCCCCAGCGCCACTAAAGCCCTGGCCGCGTGCCCCCGCGAGCCGGGGCTTTTCTTTGGCCGGTTACTGGCCGGTTTTGAATTTAAATCGGACAGGTGCGGTTATTCCTGTTACTGGCATCAATGGTCCCAACATTGATGGCGGCAACGCTCGCAGCCACGCTCGTGGCTGCACCCACGCCCCAGTTGGTCATGCCCCCAGCCTTGACGCGAGAAGACATCAAAGCTGCCCGCGACAAATTTGATCGCGATATCAAGCTTGATACGAAACGCCCGTGGGACGCGCCAAAACCAAATAATGCCGGGACATCTATCCCGACCCCGAAGCATGATTAATGATGCGAAGCCGCCTCAGTTGGCGGCCTCTTTCATTCATTAGGGCGTGTACTCATAAAATCGGCAGTCGCCGGTGCGCCAAGCACGCCTATTCGATCACCTCGGTCGCCTGGACGAGGACCGTCGAAGGAATCTTCAGGCCCAGGGTCTTCGCCGTCTTGAGGCTGATAACGAGGTCGAACTTCACGGGTTGCTCCACAGGTAGCTCAGCAGGCTGCGCGCCTTTGAGAATCTTGTCCACGAAGGCGGGCGCACGCCGGAAGAGGTCAGCGACGTTCGCCCCGTAGGACATGAGGCCACCTGCCTCCACAAACCTCCGGCGGTTAAACATCGCTGGCAGTCGCTGGGTCGCGGTAAAGGCGACGATCTTTTCCGCGTGCACATCCAGCAGGGGTTGCGACAGCGTGATCAAGGCGTCAGCGCGAGATGCAATGATCCCGGCAAAGGTTTTGGCAAAGTCAGGCCGAGGCTCGCGCACCTCCCAGGAGCGCACCTGCACCCCAATGGACCGAGCGGCGTTCTGCATGTCTCGCCACTGGGGGGCGTGGCTGGGACTGCTGGGGTCCCCAAGGATCGCCACGCGTGCCAACTGGGGCACGAGCTCCTTGAGCAGCGCCAATCGCTTGACGCCAAGCTCTGGCGACATATTGCTGACCCCCGTGAGGTTGCCCCCAGGCCGCGCGAGGTTCCCTACTAACCCGATCGCCACCGGATCCGTCACATTCACCATGACCACGGGAATCTGGGTGGTGACCTGTTTGGCCGCGCGGGCGGCAGTGGCTCCGCCGACCACTAGGACGGCCACGTCGCTGTGGATGAGCTCAGTCACGAGGGCGGGAAAGCGCTCCGTCTTGCCCTCGCCATAGCGATACTCGACGCTAATATTGTGCCCTGCCACATACCCCAACGCGCGCAGACCTTGCCGGAAGGCTTCGATCGAGGCGGCCTCCGACGCCCGCGAGCCTCCGAAGAAAACACCGATTCGGGGCACGGCCTGCGTCTGCTCCATGGCGGTAGCCTCGAGCGGCGCTCCGAGCATGCCGAGGATGAGCAGGACCATGAGCCCGACGGTGCTGAGCCACATGCTGATTTCCTCATCACTACTTGCCCGCTCCCATCTCCTGGAACTGATGTGCCTGCGGCAAATGTCCGCTTTCGGGCGTATAGCGGACATGGTGGATTTTAATGAGTACACGTCCTAGGACGCGTCGTCACCCGAAGAAATCGAATAAAAAAACCGGGCAGGGACTGCCTGCCCGGTTCTCAGTGGGGAGGAACCGTACTCATTGCCAGTACGAGTTCGAACGATGCATCAAGAAGATTTAATAAATCATTTCATCGCTCCGACTGACGCTCGCGGCATGGTGTCGTTACAAACTAATTAAAAGTGTAATTTTCTTGCGTGTGGAAGAGTGCTAAAAAGGGCCGCTCCCATTCCCCAATGCGAGCACGGCCCCGATCTCACCCGTCCCCTAAAGCCGAGAGGTCGGGGTCGATCTTTTTCTACAACGGTTTCCTATAAAGAATTGCGGCTATTCGCCTAGACAGGTGGTGGACGCTGTGACGAAATTTTGAAGACTGTTGAAAATCGGACACTCTATTCACCACCTGAAATGAAATACGCCACTTTACAACCAATGACCCTCGGCAACATGCGTCAGAATGGCGTCCGCACGCTCGCCATTTATTGCGACCGCTGCAATCACGAAGGCATTCTTGACGTGAGCGGTTATCCCGATGACGTGCCCGTGCCATCCTTTGGCCCGCGCATGGTCTGCACGCGCTGCGGTGCTATCGGCGCGGACGCGAGGCCGAATTGGCAGGAACGTGCACCGCCCAGTTTGCTTGGCTCGCCTGGAGCTGCCTAATGCTAGCGTCGCCCCTGCCTCGATGGGTACGGCATGGTGCACACCATCGACGCGGTAAATGTGAGCCAGCCAGTTTCACCTGTGAGGGTTTATCTCGGCCGCAGCCCGTATTGCGCGCGGGTTGGCTGGCTCACAGTGTTATCAGGATGTGCCCGGTTGATTAAGAAGTTGTAAAAAGAAACGCATCCGAATTGGAACGAACAGCTAGCAATTTGACAGCGAGAGTCTAAAGCCATGCGTGACACCGCCAAGCACCGTGCCGAGATAATCGAACACTTGGAGAAGGCGCTCACGCTCTGCGACCAGGCCAGTGAGCCAGTTGTCGGTTACCTGATCGAGCGCGCACTAGATGAAGCTCGCGGATCGCACTGGACCGGGGGCGGCACGCCGACCGAGCGCGCCTGACGCAATCTCCGCTTTGTAATTTGAATGTCCGCTTTGCTCCGAAAGCGATCAAAATGGTGCGTCTAGGCGAATACAGCGATGTGCCAGAAACAGGTATTGGGATGAACTCCGCACCATATGCTCGCAATTAGAATGTGGAATTTGCTCCGCTTGTTGCGAGTATCTAAACTCCAACCTGGACGGGCGATAATGAAGCTCAATTAATCATCGCCGCACATTAGGTGACGCCGAACTCCCGCTAATTTAAAGTAGTCCCTTGCCTCGAAAATCGATCATCACGAGCGCCGCACTTATCCTCACCGCCGGATTTCTCGTGTTGTTCATCGGCGGCGGAGCGCGTTTCGCTGTCGGCCTAACGCTCAAGCCGATTGTCGACGATTTGGGCTGGGGACGCAGCGAACTCGGCCTCGCCGTCGCCCTATTCCAGGTCGTGTCGGCGGCCGCAATGTTCGCCGCCGGTTACCTCGCCGACCGAGCCGGCCCGCGGCTGGTGCTAGGCGGCGGCCTTCTGGTCAGCGGAATAGGCATCGGCCTAATGAGTGTGATGGTAGCACCATGGCACGCGCTTGTGCTGTACGGCGTTGTCTTCGCGCTGGGTAACGGTGCGGCATCGTTGATACCGGTCGGGGTAATGGTGACACGCGCCTTCCCGAAGCGCACCGGCATAGCCAATGCAGTGGTCACGTCGGGCATGGGCGTCGGCCAGCTCGTAATGATCGCAACGCTGGCGGCAGTCCTGATGGCGATGGGCTGGCGCTCGGTCTACCTGTGTCTCGGCGTCGTCCATCTGGCGCTGGTGCCGCTGCTGATCGGCGCGATCCCGAAAACCACGCCGACGCAGGCGAAGGCGGCTCGGCCGAATGATGGCGTAGGCGTGATCGAGGCCGCGCGCTCACGGCAGTTCTGGCTGCTGATGGCGATCTATGCCATCTGCGGCTTTGACGATTTCTTCGTCTCCACCCACGTCGTCGCCTTCGCCCAGGACTGCGGCGTTAACGTCTTTCTGGCGGGCAATCTGCTGGCGCTAATGGGCCTCACCGGCCTAATTGGGGTAGTCGCCTCCGGCGCCTTCAGCGACCGCGCCGCCCCAGCGTGGCCGACCGCGCTCTCCTTCGCCGCCCGCGTCGCGGTGTTCGGACTAGTGATTGTGGACCAGTCGGCCGTCTCGGTGGCGGTGTTCGCGCTCGTGTTCGGCGCCACCTTCCTGGTGACCGCTCCGCTCGTCGTTGTGTTCGTATCGGAGAGTTTTGGCACCCGCCATCTCGGTGCCCTCAGCGGCCTGATCACCATGGTACATCACATCTTCGGCGGTATCGGCGCATATCTCGGTGCAGCCGTGTTTGACGCCACCGGCAGCTACGACTCCGCCTTCTCGATAATGCTCGCGGTCTCGCTGCTCGCCCTGCTGCTGACTCTTCTGCTTCGGCAGCCGCGCCGCTCTGTGGACGCAGTTTGAACTCACGCTGGCAGCCTAATGTCGCAGATGGGTCAAAAGCAGACATTCAGCAATGCCCAACCTATGTCCGGTTTGCCCCCGAAAGCGGACATTTGCGCCGCGAATGACGCTAAGTGCCAATCGCGACCAATGCACCGCAGCATGAGCGGCGCAAAAAAAGACCGCCAGTGCTGGGACGGTCTCTCTGAAATCCAATCGGGTGTTTTGATCAGGCTGCGAGTGCAGCGGCCTTACGCTTCCTGCGCCAGCCGCGCAGACCTAAAGCACCGACGCCGGCGCAGAGCATGGGTCGCACGTCAGGGCGGGGTGCGTTTGCTACGGTCTGACTGGCCCCGCTTATATGCTTGCCAGTTATTTCCTGTAGTGTCGTTGTATCCCGCTTTATAGGCGTCATAGTAGCCGATCCAGTAAGATTCTCTTTCGTTGAGCTTGGTCGGGTCTACTTCACCCTCAATGATTTTCCATTCGACATATTTATTCCCATCCTTAAAAGGACCAGTCCTGTTTTCACGGTGCTGCGAGTGCCGAAACTCAGGAGCGCCGACGGTTTGGCCAACATATACGCGGCCGTCTTCTATACTTTTGCCCATATAAATGCATGCTAAAGGTCGCGGTGGTGATTTCACTTCGTTAGGAAAAAGCCTCCGCCTTTCAAACTCTAGGAGGCGCGTCGCTGTTTTTTCTCCCATTTGCAGCGGTGCTTTTCCATATAAGGTCTCTGGAGCAACCGAAAAGTATCGCTCGCCTGCAAACTTTTCAAGTTGACTATATTGGTCGGCAAGATGTTGATTGGACCTTTCCTTGTATAGAAAGTTAAGGACAGTAGCGCGCCTCCATGCATGTCTATAAAGGGCAGCTTTCGGATGTTTGTTTTCACGGGGAACAAGAGGTGCCGTTTCCTCCAAAAAAGATTCGAATTTTTGCATCAATTCTTTGCGCTGTGAGGCCGCTTTTGCCCTGCGTTCGAGCCAACCTTTTATGAGCCCTATCATTGGTAAGACCTTCCGCGGCGCGGAGCTAAATTCGTCAGCGCCACCACGGTATGAACCTCGGATCGTTGCCGGATACTATGTGACGAGAAATTTCGGCTTGGGCTGCGCCCAGTTCATCGCCAGCAGCGGCTTTCTCAGCGGCTTGCTGCTCTAACTTCCGATATCGGCGTTCTACCTTCCATACAGCAAGTTTGTGACCAAGGTACTGTATGGGCAAATAAGCCACGCGAAGTACGCCAGCTGCAATGAATAACCAACCCCACATTAAAATGGCAAAATGAAACGATTCGATTAGACCCTTGTCATAATGCCAACCATATAAAGCAATTACCACCGTCGAACTGATGACGACTACCACCAACTGAATACCTTGTTCTGTAAAATATTGGCGCAACGGACCACCCCATTGGTTGCCGCTCGCAAAATAGCATGACTGCCTCATACGCAAGCGTCGCTCAGCCAGCGCTAGGGCGGCGGACTTCAAACGTCAATGCTTACAGATAGTACCCACTGCTGTTGATTTTGTTCAAGACGGCGGGTCCTGCCATATGGTGGCTGATGACTGCCTCGGCACTTTTCTGTCCAAATGGACAAGCCGCGCTGCTTTGCTTGCGATCTTAGCAGCAGCCAGACAAATCGGTGGGAGCCGCGACAAGCGTCGTGTCTAGGCGCCCGAACACTGACTGTTGGAACAACACTGCCAATGTCGCTCATGGGTCATTAGCGGACCTTTGCAGTGCACCAGCCCATGTCCGCTTTGTGCCAAAACCGGTCATCTATCTGAGCCCAATTTGAGTTGAGACGACCCTGAAGAATCTGCCAAGTTCAACGGGTCAATGCATAAGCGGTGACATTAGGAAATTTGCGTGGCACCTGACGGCTTCCTGACACCGGGTAAAAACACGAGGACGATAGAATGCGCACCTCGACCAAAATCGCCCCTCCTAACTCACTGCTTTTTATTGCCGACCCCAACGGTGGAACCACCCCGCAGATCACAAACAAAAGGCCGAATATATGGTCAACGCCCTCCTGCATTGCCGTGGGTTGTTTGGCGTTCATTAATGGCAAAACCGATGTGACGCTCGGCGACAAGCGCGAGGTCGACCCAGGTGATCTTCCTGCGTTCGACGGCCAATTGGAGACGCCTAATCGGGAGGTTCTTGTCTCAACAGCCGAGTGGGAAACGGTACTCAAATCGAATGTACCAAATATAAGTACACGCATACGGATTTGGGTGAATCATCCGACGGAGCCAGATAAAGTAATTATCGGCTTGGGTTAACTAGCGGCGCGTTGGTACGTAATTCACACTGAGAGAGCGGTCGGCTCCAACTGAGTGGTCCGGGTCGAATGTTAGATTAGCGTAGCCTTTAGGCCAAGGGCAAAGCAGGTCGGATACACGCTTGCACTACGAATGTCCGCTTTACCTCGGTGAGTTCAACCGGTCACTGCAACACCGCCCGTAGTCTATCGGCAGGGGTTTCGAATCCCAAGGTCTGCCGCGGGCGTTGATTGAGGCGCAGGGCGATCTTGTTCAGGTAGGCCTGAGAGAAGCG
>Ga0307434_1001567_pt1 | contig 12147 bp, 13 predicted proteins | sample SalMarWE160220MG_FD_202156 | JGI IMG/M metagenome (GOLD analysis project Ga0307434, IMG submission 202156) | Salt marsh sediment microbial communities from the Plum Island Ecosystem LTER, Massachusetts, United States - WE1603-220 | ecosystem: Environmental > Aquatic > Marine > Intertidal zone >... | reverse complement strand
AACCAAACCAAAAATCCAGTAAATTCTTTGGAAGAAATTCTTTTTTGATTGACTTGGCAGGAAACAAGTTAAATTCTTGTTCACGATGATAACAATCAAAAAATTGTGAAAATAAAGTAGTATTACCTAAAAGATAAAGCAAAAACAAAATTACTTTAATAATCACTACCTCTCCACAGAAAATCAAGACTACAAACTATTTACTATTTACTATTTACTATATAAATTTATTCCATTTCATCAATCATCTTAATACGTTCTGCATACCGTCCCCCCAAAAAAGAAGCATGGCGCCATGCATTTACCATTGAAATTGCTTCTTGCATTGAAACATAATCAGAAGGAAGTACGATAACATTTGCATTATCGTGCTCTTTACTTTGGCGTGCAACTTTTGTATTCCAAATCAATGCTGCATAGATATTTTTATACCGATTAGCAGTAATTGCCATGCCAATGCCACTACCGCAAATTAATACGCCGAAATTAATGTTTTTTTCTTGCAGAATCATTTTACAAACTGCGTGAGAAAAAAATGGATAATCAGAACGCTCTGTATCAAATGTACCAACGTCTACCCACTTAACTTCTGTAATGTATTGTTTAATGTATTCTTTATGATTAAATCCACGGTGATCAGCCCCTATAGCAATTTCCATTTAATCCTTAATCTTTAGACTATCATATTCATATTTTCACTCATGTGCCATACTAATTGCGTACCCTTATCAACTGATCTGAAATAAAGTGAAAACTGATCAACGTCAGGAGAAAAAAGCAAATTATCCTCAATATCTAATGCATCAAACTTTACTTGATAAGCTACTTTAAAACGAGTAAATTTTTTACCAAAAAATTCTATATATTCTGGCATTAAATCAATTGATTTAACTTCTATTGGAAGATAATTTTCATCATTAATATTTAAAAATAGTGACCACTCAGCATTGGCATCACCCAGTGGAACTTCATATAAACTTAATACATAAAAAGTAATAAAATGTTTATTTTCTTCTAGCTGTCTTCGTAAAAATACTTTCTTTTGCTCATCATTTTTACCATATTTAACAGCATAAATATCTGTATATGCACTACGTACCTCATCTGAAAGCCATAATACATCAAAAATAGCCTGGGTTGTAAACTGATCATAAATAGTAACAGAGCGAATATATTGTTGTACAACAGGTTGTTCAGTTGGTAATTCTTCACCTTGATAAAAATTACTCTCTCCCCATTTGACTAGCTTACCACAATTACATAAGCAGCATACAAAAAATAACAATACCTTTTTATCAAATTTTGTTATCATAGCTTCGATACACTCCTTATCATTTTTCAATCATGAGATAACAGTAGTAGCCTAAAAAAAACAACATTATTTTACAAGTAAAAGGTAACAACGGTGAATTCTATTGTCTTTACGATTGCTTGGCGTTTTTTATTAGCAAGTAGATATGAAAAAGTTATTTCTCCAATGGCCCTTATTTGTTTTATAAGCATTTTTATTGGTTCATTTTCTTTAGCACTTGTCACTGCAATTATGCATGGTTTTGAAGTAGCGGTACATGAAAAAATGCAAGGGATACAGGCACAAATAACTATTAATACAACAAATAATCAGCAACTTAATATTAATGCACTTCAACCAGTACTTGATAATGAATTTCCAGAAGTTGCTGCATGGAGTCCAAGTGCAACTCGTTATGCAATCGTTCAAACTGAAGATGGGGACCTTTCTGCACCAACTGTTGTTATGCTCAAAGCTATTAATCCTTTTACCGCCCGACTTGTCACTCAATTACAAAATAAAATTAGTACGCCAAGCTCTCCCTCATTAATAAAGCTTATTCAAACTAATCAAATTATCATTGGAAAAGCACTTGCTCAAAATCTTGATCGTATGGTTGGCAACCCAATCGAACTTCTTTTTCCTGATGAAAAACAATTACCAGGACGAAAAATCAGGTTCGATTCTACAAATGCAATAGTAAGTGGTATTTTTGATTCCGGTATTGATGAATTTGACAGCAGTGTCATATTTTGCTCATTTGATTTTTTAGAAAAACTTTTCCCAAATAGTGGCGCTACCCAAATTAACCTTGCACTAAAATCTGGAAGTAGCGAAGAAAAACTAATAAAAAAATTAAAAAAAAGACTTAATCTTCCTGTTTATTCATGGAAAGATCTTTATAAACCTCTTGTTTCTGCACTTAAATTAGAAAAATGGGCAAGTTTTTTTATTCTTGCACTCATTACACTCGTAGCAAGCATGAGTATTATTTCATTTTTATTTATGCAAATCATACAAAAACGCCCAGAAATTGCCATATTAAAAGCAATGGGGATGTCAAACCGTATCCTTACTCATATTTTTTTGCTCATGGGCATGAGTATTACTATTATTTCATCCATCTGTGGTCTTATATGCGCTTGGTTGGTAAGCTGGCTCCTTGCTTGTTATCCATTCATTGAACTTCCTGATGTTTATTATGTTTCTCATTTACCCGTTCAAATGGAGTGGTATATCCTACTCACGGTATTCGCTGTTGTATTTATTTTAGGTTTTATTGCAACTTGGCTTCCAATACAACAAACAAAAAATATAAATATAGCAACGGTTTTACGATTTGAAAGATAACTTTTTTCAAATCCTTATTCTAATAAATGCCTTAATTCAAAAGGTTGTTGTAAGAGTTCAATGACCCTTTCTTTCCGTGGATTTGTTGACAGACACTCTGTTAAATCTTTTCTATTTTTTTTGAGTATCGCAACTCTCCATGCAAGTGCTTGTTCCCCTCCTTCACCATAAATTGTTATTGCCTTCATTGTTTTTTGTACTTCATCACTATGACGAATTAATTCTTCCTGCATTAAATGATAAAGATAGATATTTTCTATTTTTTCACTCGAACAGGAAGCAAGGTCAATGGCTTGAAACGTTAATGTTTGTTCTTGGCAAGAAACCGACTCACCAAATAGCGCATCAAAAGATACGGGCAAAGGATTGAAAAACTGTAGACATTTTAAAAAATCTATTTTGCTTGCTATTTTTTGCTTTGTAAATGGCTCTTTGAACATCAACCGCATTAAGTCTTCAATTTCAACCCTATACTTCTGATTTTTATTATTATAATGAGAACAATTTATTTCGTTATGTTCAAAATTAAAATTGCCTCTATAAAAAGCAATATAAATAGATAAATCTTTTTCCATCTCCTCTTCATCTATTGACTCTTCTTCTATCGGTTTTTCCAACTGAAACGTATAACTAGTAATAACTACATTTACCATCAAAATAAAGAAACAAATTCCTCTTTTATTCACTGTAGTCCTTTCTTCGCGTCTTAATTGACGTTCGTTTGATTAATTTATATATCTAAAACAGTATCTTTATATTAATAAAATCATTACGAATAATAACTATGGCAATTTGTTCGCAACTACAATCCTTTCCCCTAACAAATAAACGTGTTTTTTTACGTGCTGATCTTAATGTTCCTCTTAAAAATAAAAAAATAGTAAATGATTTCAAACTAAAATCACTGCAAGAAACAATTAATTATATTCTTGAGCATGGTGGTACTATTATACTCGCTACCCATATTGGCAGACCACAGCAGTATGAACCCAATCTTTCTACCCAATTATTACTTCCATGGTTTGAAAAGCGTGGCTATCCTATTGTTTTTGCAAAAAATTTAGATGACGCTTATAAAAAAAGTAAAGAAGCAAAAAAACAAATCTTATTATTAGAAAATTTACGGTTTTTTCCTGGAGAAAAAAAGAGAAATCTTTCTTTTGCAAAACAATTAGCCCGGCTTGGTGATTTCTATGTTAACGATGCTTTTGGCACATTACATCGTACTGATACATCAATAACATTAGTTCCTCAACAGTTTTCTCCTGAAAAGCGAACAATTGGTTTTTTAGTTGAAAAAGAATTAAAAATGCTTACTAATCTTCTATCTGACCCTGCTCAGCCATTTGTCTTTATCATTGGAGGTGGAAAAATTGCCGATAAAATTCCACTTATTCAGTATTTTTTAGCTAAGGTAAAAACTATTTTACTCTGCCCAGCAATTGTTTTTACTTTTCTCAAATCAATTGGTAAACCAGTCGGTAATTCCCTGGTTGATAATGATATGCTTAAAACATGTAAAGCCATTTTAACAAAAGCAAAAAAAGAAAAAGTTTCTGCGCTCTTCCCAGTGGATTTTCAAGTTGCACAGGAGACGATTTATGGACAGTTAACTGTTATCCCCGCTAATGAAATAACATCTGAAGATGTCGGTATTTCAATTGGTCCAAAAACAATTGATCAATGGGAATCAGTGATTAAACAAGCAGGAACTGTTTTCTTAAATGGTGTTATGGGTTTTGCAGGAAAACCGGCAACATTAACTGGTATAAAAGCACTTTTAACAACAATGAGTAAATCAAAAGGAACAAGCATCGTAGCGGGTGGTGATTCAGTAGCAGTTGCAACTAACCTTGGTTTTTCCTCAAAAATTGATTATTTATCAACAGGAGGAGGGGCGACATTGACTTATTTAAGCGGAGAAAAACTACCAGGGTTAATCGCAATAGATCAAAATATTAATAGAGCGGACAAAAACTAAGTAAACAAAGACCATCTACTAAATAATCTTCCACATAATCATTATTTGTTGTGGATTCTTCATAAACAAAGTAACCATGGTTATTATGTTTTATATCCCAAATGCGCAATTTTGGTTTTTCTATTCCTAGGCTATGCGCAATATTTTTAATGACTATATCCTCAGATTCACCTTTTTTTTTAAAGCTTTCTTGCGTAAATAATTGTACTTTTTTATTAAACGGCGCTGATTTCATATGAACACTAAATGACTTTGGATTTTGCCAAATATCACCATCAGCATATGCTTCCTCTCGGCAAAAACCCGCTACACCTTTTAAGCAATTAAAGTCTGGATTATCAACAAAATATGCTGCTTTTTTTAAATCAAAGCAATATTCTTGGCATAATTCGTGCAATACAAATTCAGTAACATTTTCTTGCCCATATAAAAGTAAAATTTTTTTAGGTAAACTACTTAAACAATTAAGTAATTTATATTGTTTTGGTAATCTTTGCTTCATTCCATCCCTTTCTTATAGAATAGTTGCTACCTAATATTCATTACATTATAGCTCTTTTCTATAAAATCATACCCTACTCTTTTTACAACATCAACTAACTTCATATTCACATATTTAAAAGGAATAAAGCAACAAATTTTCATTGCTCATTTTGCAATTTTATCAATTACCTAGTATATTTTTTTTACTATCTAGTAGTTAATACAAAATTAATATATCTAGATAAAAATTATATTATTCTTGTATAGGTTAAAAACCTTTACTAAATTACATATAGCTTTTGGTTACCACAATGAAGAATAAACAACCCTTCATTTTTAGTATTATTTTATTTTTGTTGCTTTTAGTTAAAACACCTATGAAAGCACGAAGCTTGCATCGACCTCCTGATCCACTTTCTCCTTATATTACCACTCGATGGGATGGGGACAAAACTATTTATACTCATAGGAATTTTTGCTATGAAGAATACCCTATTTTTCGCGTATTTGATAGGAATTATTTTAACAAACATAAACTTCCAAATTTTATCACATACGATGAAAACAAATTGGTTGATACTCAAATCTTAAACAAAACTTCTTACAGAAATACATCAAAAGAAAAAACGGTATAGTCATTTTATTGTTCTTCAGCATAAAAATTTCAATAGAAAAAAAAAATGTGGGCTTATTGTACTAAAGTTTAAAGATTATCCTTTTGTCGTAAAATTATTTATTGAAACACCAAAAACATTTATTAACCCGTATTGTAAGGGATTTGAACCCCGATTTTTCTTTGTAATGGCGGGAGGAGTAAATCGACATATTTCTGGTCTGACTCGTATTAAAAATCTCGAATTACTTAACCAAAAAATTAGTCATAACAAGAACTGGCACGGTAGAGTAAAAACGCCTCGCAAATGGTTTTGGCTACCAAAAAATAATAAACTACTTCACATTACTGGTAAAAATATTGGTAATAAAAAAGAATTAGCAACAATGCTCCCTGGCACTTACGCAATTATTGCTGATGCAATCAATTTTGACGAAGAAATAAAAATATCCCATAAAAAACGTAATAAAATTATCATGCAACTTTGTAATGACCTAGAACTTATTATTGACCCACATTCTAATAATTTCATATTTAAGTACGATGAAAAAAAGAACAATTTTTATATTGTTATTATTGATACAGAGCATTTTCCAACAATTGTTGGTTTAAAAGATAAAAAAAAATTCCGAGACCATTATTCATGGTATCTTTATCTAACAAAAAAATGCTTTCATGCTACTTTTCTTTTTACGAAAAAGCAGCGCCTTGCTCTTCAAACTGCCCCTCATTATTATGCACTTAAATAGTTAATTCATTATTTCTTGTTCTATGTGGTGAAGTTTTTTTTGAAAATCTGCTTGGTCTTTTGCTTTTTTTTCTACTTTACTAATTGCATATTTTACTGTTGAGTGGTCTTTGCCACCCAAAAAATCACCAATGCTACGCAATGATTTATTAGTTAATTTTTTCATCAAAAACATCATAACCTGCCGAGCTAACACAAGATTTTTGCTTCGTTCTTTGGAACGTAATTGAGCCAATGAGTAAGAGTAGTACTTCTCAATACCTTTTACAATTTCTTCTACCTTCACCATACGATTTTCATTTTTGTTTGTATGAATAAGTACTTTTTTGGCCAATTCAAGTGAAATAGGCTGTTTCGTAAGATGAGCAAATGCAATAACACGAATTAACGCTCCTTCCAATTCTCGTACATTAGAAACAACTTGAGAAGCAACAAAATGAGCAACGTCATTTGAAATAACTTCATTGCTTAAGTCCGCTTTTTTTTTCAAAATTGCTATTTTTGTTTCGAGCGTTGGTATATGAATATCAGTAACCAGACCTGCTGCTAATCTTGACCGTAATCGTTCCGCAATACCTCCCATATTTTGAGGAAACGTGTCACTCGAAAAGACAATCTGTTTATGGGAGTCATAAAGTGAATTAAAAATATGAAAAAAAGCCTCTTGGGTTTGCTCTTTATTCGAAATAAACTGGATATCATCAATTAACAATACATCAATAGTCTTGTATTTTTTCTGAAATTGATGAATTTTATTAAACCGAATAGCATTAATAAATTCATTTACAAAGCGATCCGCTGTCTGATATAAAATTGACATATTTTTATGATTTCTTTTAATACCATTGCCAATTGCGTGTAAAAGATGAGTTTTGCCTAATCCTGATCCACCATAAATAAACATTGGGTTATATAAAAAACCGGGTTTTTCTGTTATTGCATGTGCAGCAGCACAAGCAAGAGAATTATTTGGTCCAACAACAAATGTATCAAACAAATAACTTTGGTTTATGTAGCCATTTTGTTTATAAGTAGACGATTTCTTTAATAGTGCATGATTAGCGTGAATAGCATTAAATGGAATAAGGTGTGCCGCCTTATACATATTACTTTCTTTTTTTTCCAAACCATTTTTCGATATGTCTTTCTTTTTTTTTTCTGATGCCGGCACCGTTGAATCAAAAATAACTTTTGGTCTTTCAACGTGTAAAAGCCTTCCTAAATGTATTTGAAACAGAGAAAGATAATGTTGTTGAATCCAATTACGCACAAAAGTATTTGGCGCCTGCAAATGTACTTCTTTATGCAATGCATCCCAACGCTGTAATGAGACTGCTTTAAACCAAGTTTCTACCACTCGGCTCCCTACTTCTTCTCGAACAATCTTTAAAAAATCTTGCCAAATATTTTGTATCACCAATTCATCCAACTAATAAATGGGAAAAAGGATTAGTTTAAAAAAGAATTTGTTCAACTATATTATCACCTTTTTATCTCTTCAACAATAAAATATTATGCCTCTTTTATTACCCCTTTTCTAATGAATATGTGCATAATATTAATCAATATAAAATTCTTTCGGCTACAAAAAAAGAAAAAATTAAACTTCCTTTATTTATAACAAAGAAAAAGCAAATATTTTTCAAAATTATTGCAATAGCAAAAAATTAATTACTATAATAAAATTAAAAAAATAATAAAAAATTTTAATTTGATTTTATAAATAGGAAGAATATGATTAACTTAAATAAACAATTGTTGTTAATCCTTCTTTTATTCACTAGTAAAGTTAATGCTGAATTTAAGCTTGGTCTTGAAAATATCTCTCATGAATTATTAACACAACTAAAAACACAACGTCTTGGACTTATCACCAACCAATCAGGAGTAAATCAGCAAGGCAAACGTAATATCGACGTTTTGCAAGAACATAATCTTACTATCACCTATATTTTTGCACCAGAGCATGGTTTTAAAGGGACAGTGGGGTCAGAAAAAGCAATTAATGATAGTATTGATACTACAACAAATATTCCTATTATCAGTCTTTATGGTAACGGAACAGGAAAAAGTATTCATCCAAAAAAAATTAACAATATTGACACCTTGGTGTTTGATATTCAAGACTCAGGAATGCGTCATTATACTTATATTTCTACATTACTGCATACTATGCAAGATGCTGCAGAATTCAATAAAAATTTTATTGTCCTTGATAGGCCAAACCCGCTCGCTACTCGTATGGAAGGCCCTTTAGTAAGCAAAGACCTTATTTCATTTATTTCTATTGCTTCTATTCCGCTGCGTCATGGGATGACTATTGGAGAGCTTGCCCTCTATTTCAATAAATATGTATTAAAAAAACCAGTAAAACTGCAAGTTGTTAAGATGCATAATTACAGCCGAAATAACGGGGCTTATGACAAACTTTTAGCTCCTCTTTCACCTGGTATCCGCTCAATACAATCATGTTATAGTTACAGTTTTCTTGGATTATTAGGCGAAATAGCCCCTTTTCATGTTGGATTAAAAACTGATTCCCCATTTCAATGTATTCTTCTTCCTAAAACAATAAAGTTTTCAGAGAACAATTGGCGAAAACTGCAAGCTTTGCTCAAATCCTATAATATCGAAAGCAAACGGCACACTATTTTTAATAAAAAATTGAATCAAAATTTTTCTGGTCTAAGATTACATATTAAAAATATTAATACCGTTAACTCTTTTTCTACCTTTCTTTCTGTTTTAGATTTTTTTAAAAAAAATGGTGTAAAGCTCTTTTACTCAAAAGCATTTAATCTAGCAATTGGCACAAAGGGTTTACAGGAAACAATAGCTGGTACTCTTTCAAGAAAAAAGTTTTTGGCAATGACAGAACAGGATTTAAAAGACTTTTTTAAACAAGCAAAGCCATTATTCATTTATAAACCATTACCAATAGTAAACTAACCTATTAATTTGTTAAATCGAGGCAACTGTCAATACAGGTTTTTCTTTGTTTAAGCGAATTTTGTCAATAACCTCTTTATTATACAACCGAAAGGTTACCCCATTTTGCAAATTTATTGATTCACATTCTTCACAAGCAAGATCAATTTTATTTCGATCATAACGAATAGTTAGTTGAACGCCACACTTCGGTCTATTAACCATTGCAATGTATACATTATATTGCTTATATTTTTTATTTAGCTTTTCAACTATTCCTTTTAACTTATTTTTTAATTCAACCTGTGGAAAAAAAAATATTCGTTCTTCATAATCATCTTTTTGGTTTACCTTTAACAAATTAATTTTTGGTTTTTGCGTAAAAAAGAAACTAAAATTACCAATTTCAAGAGAGCAATTGTCCTTTACTTTTAAATCACTTTGCTGCTGGCATACGTCACTTAACAAAATACCAGATTCTTTTCCAAGTGTTTTTACCGCGTATATTATACTAATAACTGCAAGTAATGGTATCAAAAATTTTTGCAATAATTTATTTTCCATTCTTCCCCTTTGTACTATAAATCAAATTTTTTAGTTTTATCTTATCATCGCATAATCCAAATTGTCAATAATAAAATCAAAAATAAAAAATTTAAGCTTATTTTGATATTGGCTGTGCCCAATAAGTAAGCCGATGTGATCGTTCCCAGGCCAAAAGAAAACTTTCAAGCGGATAACGACACAATACCTGCCACTTATTTTTAAAAGCTGGATCATGGCATATGACTTGTTTCTTATTTTTATCCCAGCCTACAACGAGCAATAAATGGCCGTAGGGATAATCTTTTGGTGCTCCTTCTAATTGGCCTCGCACACTAACAACAGCAGGTATTCCTCTTTGTAGTTGCTTGTATAGCTCAGTAAACGAATTTAATCGTGTGGCAAAAAAATTTATCTTGGTACACTGTTCAAAAGCATGTGCCATATTAAATGGCCAACTTCCATAGGTATCTAGCCCATTATCAAAAACCTGAAGTGCAAAATCAAGAGGATTAATTCGACAATTATTTAAAAAACATGTAAGCATTGTACAAGAAACAGGGGAACAAATACGATTATTATGAACATGATTAATTGCAAATTGTGCAATCCGTGGTACCCCTTTAACATGAATAGATGTCAACTGATTTAACTGCGTTGTATTTTCTCGTTCTGAACGAAAAAAATTAAAATTAACAAGAGTAATAAAAATACTATGCAGCAATGCTAGGTCCGCTCCATTATGGGCAATAATTCGCATATTAAAAGCATCTGCCAGTATATTTTTTTTTATTTCAAGTCGTACATGTGCATAATGACTAAAATTATTATCATTATTACTACAATAAGAACGTTGAATTTTTTCTCCCCATTCAATCATTTTATGCCACTCTCCCCATTCTTTTGTCTTTGAATTTCGAGCTTGTATCCAAAATGAAAAATAACCAGTTTCTGGTCGTAAGGAATTCCATGAGAAAAGTAGCTGTGAAAATGGAGCTATATCCTTTTTTCTAAATTTTAGTATTTTTTCTTTTTGCTTTTCTTCTTTCATTAAAGCAAAATTTTTATGATACATCCTTACCCATGAAGATTTAGCAACAATAATCCCTTGCAAACAACTTAAATTGATAATAAAAATCAACCATGCTTTTTTCACTAGCCTATCCTTACTGAAAAATACACTTTCTGATTATAATATAATTAAAAAATAATTTTCAATATTTGAAAATTATTTTATATAAAATTAATATAAAAAATTATATATAGAATATAAATTTGCATACTTTTTTCATATTATTGCGACAACTTAAAACAATTTATTACAATAATAATTTTAATAATAAAAAATAAAAAATTTATATACAAATTAAATAGAAAGGAAAATAATATGAGAAAGGTAAAAACACTTTTATTCTACATAATATTATATTATTTGCTATTAAATCCCAAAATACAAGCGGAATACAAAAAAGCAGTTGTAATTGTCCCAGTAGCAGATCTTGTTGGAGAAAAAATTGGACAATTAGTTGATCCAGAACAAGTACGGCAGATTTATAAACAACTACCATTTTCTCCCGATATAAATTTAAAAACCTATTGCCCTCGTATTCAACAAATATTATTCAATGAAGTAGTAGAAATAATTAAAGAAAAAGGACAAGAAATCTATATTCGAATACCGCATCTTTTTTATTTGTCACCAACCAAAAATAATGAACCACAAGTAAATTATTGGACACTAAGAGAAAATATTATGGAACTTGATCAGATTAAGCGTCATACACAAGATCTTACCAAAATTCCATTACCAATATCTTTTAACAAAAGCCAACTCAACAGTAAAAATATAGTAACATTAATTGAACCATGGTTTAATCAAAAAACAAATCAAATATTTTCAGCAGGAACACGGTTTGTCTGGGCAGAAAAAAAGAAAAATAAAACAATGGTACATATTTTTAATCCACTCATTAAAAAATATGAAAAAACAGCAATACCAAATAAAAAATTAGCAATACATACAAATCAACAAACTGCACAACAACAAAGAACAAACTTTATTAAGATTTTGCGCAAATGGGTGGGTAAAAATAATGGTTTTATTCCTTATGTTTGGGGTGGTTTTAGCTTCACTAAACGAAAAACAGATTTTTATTCTTCATTAAATGAAAAAGAATTCTTACCAAAAACAGGATTTGATTGTGCCGGTA
>Ga0307434_1001566_pt1 | contig 12154 bp, 18 predicted proteins | sample SalMarWE160220MG_FD_202156 | JGI IMG/M metagenome (GOLD analysis project Ga0307434, IMG submission 202156) | Salt marsh sediment microbial communities from the Plum Island Ecosystem LTER, Massachusetts, United States - WE1603-220 | ecosystem: Environmental > Aquatic > Marine > Intertidal zone >... | reverse complement strand
GGAATATTGAAAATGCTAAATCACTTGGAAAGAAAACTAATAAAACGGTTGTTAATACCAAAGCCGACTACCGGGCCGAAATTAAGACTCAATTAAGCATATTAAAAGCAATCTTAAATAATGCTATTAAAGAAATTAAAGCAGGCAATATAATCGATGTGAACAATACAGGCCAATTAAAAGATATAGTTAATTGCTATGAAAAATTAGGTAAACTTGACCTGCTGATGATGGGTGAGGCAACAGAAGAAAAGGACCTAAATATAAAAGTGGGATTGACTGAATGAATGTTAATATACAAATTTCTAAAAAAGTCTTTAATAAAGTTTATATCCCTTACCTGGAAAATAATACCAGAACACAAATATTCTTCGGAGGAAGCTCTGCCGGGAAATCGGTATTTATTTCTCAAAGGTGCGTAATTGACCTTTTAGAAGGTGGCAGAAATTATCTTGTAATAAGAAATACGGCCAATACCCTGCGAACATCGGTATTTAATGAAATCAGGAAAGTTATATTAGAATTCAACCTAGTAAAGTTATTCAAAATTAACAAAACAGAAATGACCATAACCTGTATTACCGGATATCAAATTCTTTTCAGGGGGCTAGATGATGCTGAAAAACTTAAATCAATAATACCGGAAAAGGGCGTTATTACCGATATCATAGTGGAGGAAGCAACCGAGACAAAAAGAGATGATATTAAGCAATTATACAAAAGATTAAGAGGTAGATCTAAAGTATTAAAACGTATGACTCTATGTTTCAATCCTATTATCCGGAGCCACTGGATATTTAAAGAATACTTCCAAAACTGGGTAGAAGGGGAATTTGAATATCATGATGAAAGGTTATCGATTCTAAAGACAACCTATAAGGATAATAAATTCCTAGAACAAGACGATATAGACGAATTAGAAAATGAGCAAGATCCATATTATAGAGAAGTTTATACCTTAGGAAACTGGGGAATTTTAGGGGATCTGATATTTACTAATTGGAAAATTGAGGATCTTTCCGGGATTAAAAATACTTTCGGTACTTACTATAACGGTCTGGATTTTGGCTATTCGAATGACCCGACAGCGGCAGGGAGACAGGCTATAAAGGGGAAGAAATTATATATTCTGGAAGAGATAATTTACGAGTTAGGCCTGACCAATAATCTTATAGCAAATAAGTTAAAACCTACAATAAACAAAGAGTATATCAGATGTGATAACGAACCTAAATCAATAGCAGAATTAAGAGGATACGGCATAGAAGCCCTGGCGGCCAAGAAAGGTCCGGGAAGTGTCAATTTTGGTATTCAATACATGAGACAATTCGAAATTATAATTGACAGGAAATGCCAGAATGCAATTAATGAAATTCAACTATACCAGTGGAAGAAAAATAAAGACGGAATAGCCATTAATGAACCGGTGGATAAAAATAACCATTTTATGGATCAGATCCGTTATGCCCTTAACGACAGGATTTTCGAGAAGGAAGAAGAAAAACCTTATACCGCCCAGGAACTAGGAATATTTTAAAAAATAAAAGAAAGGAGAATATCATGAAGATAGAAGATATTTTAAAAATGTATGGCAAGGATTTTAAGAAGTTAACAGAATTATTATGTAAGGACCCAAAGGAAAGAGATCTCGAATTATATGAAAAACAGTATACTGGTGATCATAAAATCAAAGAACGGGAAGATAAAGTTATCGGTAAGGGATCAACATCAAAAAGAATCGTCCAGGCAAAAGAAGTCATCCAATTTCAAAAGAAGATTGTCAATATGGCCGTATCTTTTTTATTCGGAGATCCAGTGAAATTAATATTAGGGAATAAAGAGGATAAATACCAGGAAACTTTTTCTCTAATAGATGATATCTGGAAAAAAGACAAATTAGATTATTTCAATAAAAAGCTGGCGCGCAGGTTATTTGTGGAAACAAAAGTGGCCGAACTCTGGTATACAATAATCGATAATGAAAATAACAAATATATTAAAGTAACCCTGCTATGTAAAGAAAACGGCGATGATATATACGCTCATTTTAATGAAAATGGAGATCTGGATGCCTTTACCCGCCGGTATAAACTTGAAGATATTGACGGTAAATCCTACGAACATATCGATATTTATACCGCTGAAAAATTTTACTACGGGATTAAAAAAACTGATTGGATAGTAGAAGAAAAAGTGAATCTATTTAAAAAGATCCCGGTAATTTATTACGAACAGGATGAGCCGGAATGGACGAGTGTTCAGACTGAAATTGATAGAATCGAAATGTTAATTTCTAAATTTGCCGATACAAACGATTATTTTGGAGCACCCATTATAAAGTTAAAAGGGAAAATAAAGAACCCACCGGAAAAGGGGGAAATAGGCAAGACCTTGCAATTCGAAGGTGAGGCTGGAGCCGACGGCAAAATAGAATATGGAGATGCCAAATATTTAACCTGGGAGCAAGCCCCGGAATCAATAAAAATTGAATATGACATATTGAAGGACATTATTTATTCTATAACTTCAACCCCCGATTTATCCTTTAGCAATGTAAAGGGGTTTACTAATCTTTCAGGTATAGCACTCAAAATGCTTTTTTTAGATTCTATTCTGAAAGCAAAAGACAAAGAAGAATTATTCGGAGAAGCATTAACCAGAAGAATCAATTTATTAAAGTCAATATTATCAGTAACCGATGTAAAGGAAGCAACAAATTTACAGGAATTAGATATATCAGTTAAATTCGGAAGTATCTTACCGCAGGATATGTCGGAAATTGTAAAGGCACTATCAACAGCCCGGGGTGGCGATGTCACCATGAGCGAGAAGGAAGCAGTAAGACAGAATCCACTGGTAGAAGATTCAGAAGAAGATATCAAAAGACTGGAAGAAGAACGGGGAAAATTATCAAAATTAGGTGAATCATATGAAGCATAAGGATATAAATTTTGGTGTAGTCGGTTGTGGAGTTATCGGAAACAGCCTTGCCAGTCTATTAGAAGATATGGGCCATACAGTTAATCGATATGATCCACTTAAAGGCCTGACTGATGATATATCTGAATGTAAAATTGTATTTGTATGCGTGCCTACTAAAGCCGATATGAAATTTGAAGATGTCAAAAAGGCGGTAAGATATATAAATAAAAAAAACAAAAAAGGAATAATCGCTATAAGGTCAACTATTATACCGGGAATGACTGATGAATTTACAGAAAAATATAAAAGAGAATTTGTCTATCTACCTGAATTCTTGCGAGAGAGGACAGCATTTTTAGATGAAATTTGCCCCGATAAAATAATCATAGGAACCAAAAGAAGAGAAGTATTCGAGATATTCAAAAGTTTATTCAGGAGTGTGCCAGACAATAAAAACAAAATAATGATGATGAAACCGGTAGAAGCAGAATTACTAAAGGTAGCCTTGAATAGTCTATATGTAATAAAAGTAGTATTCGGAAATGAGCTATACGATATATGCCAAAAATACGGGGCAGATTACTATAAAATATTCGAGGCCTTTAAATTAGATAAATATATTAACCATATGCACCTTGACCCACTATTCGATGGCTACAGGGGGGCAGGGGGTAAATGTCTTTCTAAGGATATTAAATTTTTGATCAGGGCAGCTATAAAGAAAAGAATTTTTCCTGATGTAATGATAGAAGCCGACAAAGAAAATAATAATTTATTGGAGAAAGGGACCCTAAATGGGAATTGAAGAACAATTCGAAACTAAAAATCTCCAAAATATAGTAAATTATAACAGAAAAATACAAGCGGCATTGGACGAAGCATCTAGGAATTTAGCGATGAAAGCCGCTATTTTTGAAATGAGATACCCAACTAAAATATACCAGAGTGCCTTCTATAAAGTAAATAGAGGATTGGAAAAACAGATAGATTTAATATTAAACAGACTCCATAAAGATATACAGGCTAATATACAAGAGGGGATTGTCAGTAATTGGGATATGGCCAATCTAAAGAATAATAAAATGGTAGGGACCTGGGCCGAAGGAATAAAATTAAATAAAAATCTTATAGCACCTTCATTTAATCAATTAAACCTGTCAGCCTTAGAAACTTTCATTAACCGGACAGAAGCGGGAATGAATCTAAGCGAAAGAGTTTGGAATTTAACCAATGGAGCAAAAGATCAATTGGAACTTTATCTCGCTTCCGGGATATCTACCGGAGAAAGTGCAGCCGAAATGGCAACAGAAGTTAAGCAATACCTAAACGAACCGAATAGATTATTCAGGAGAGTCAGGCAGGATGGGAAACTTGTTTTGAGCAAGGCGGCCAGGGGCTACCATCCGGGAGCGGGGATATACAGAAGCTCTTATAAAAACGCTTTGAGACTTACCAGAACAGAAATAAATATGGCCTATAGGATGAGTGATTGCACAAGGAGACAACAATTACCATTTATAACGGGAATAGAGGTTCATTTATCAGCTTCTCATCCTCGGCTTGATATGTGCGATGATCTAATAGGGAAATATCCGAAGGGATTTGTCTTTATAGGCTGGCACCCGCAATGCTTATGTTATACAACTTCAATTATGCTAAATAAAAAGGATTCTCTTAAATTTATGAAAACCGGTAAGATAGATAATTCAAATTTTATTACCAAAATACCCAACCGGGCCCAGGACTGGCTAGATATAAATGCCAAAACAATAGCAGGATATAAGAATATACCATATTGGATCAGGGATAACTTTACGAAAGATCTTATACTTAAAGAAAATATACCAACCCCGGTTGCAACTATACCTGGGGCTCCAAAAACAAACATGCAATTAATTAGAATAAAAGAATTTAATAAGAAATACAATGGCGCAAAAACAGAACATTGTATAGCGGTAGATACAAAAGGTAATATATTGCTTGAGAAAACTGGAACCTATAATCATATAAATTTCACAGCGGAAGAATTTAACCGAATGAATGCGGACAATATGATATTTACGCATAATCACCCTTCCGGCAGCAGTTTTTCTGGGGATGATCTTAATATGTTAGGAGCATATAAAAGAGGATCTGAAATAAGGGCAGTGGGGACAAGATATGAATACAGCGCTAAAATAACAGATAGCACGAAGTTTCCAACTAGAGGAAGCGAAGTAAAAGATTTTTGGAAATTGGAAAATAGCATATTACAGGACAAATATCAGGCAATGTATAATACAGAACGCGATCGCCTAGCAAGTAGCGGATTTAATTATACGGAAGCAACAAAACTTGCATCAAGAGTAATAAGTCAAAAACATACTCATGAGGCAATGGAAATATTTGCAAGGAAATATGGAGTATTATATAAAAGGTGGTTGAATAAATAATGGTTAAAATAAAAAAAGAGAAAAATAAAAATCCTTTTCTAAAACCCGATGGCAGTTTAGAACTCGTTGAAAAATTCCCGGGTATTGATTTTATGCCTTACGAAAAGAAAAAAACTAAAAAACCAAAGAAGGCGAAATAATATGCCATTAATAAGATGTAGAAAAGATAATAAACCGGGCTGGAAGTACGGAAGAGATAATAAATCTTGTTTTACCTATACCGCTGGCAATGAAAAATCAGAAGCAACAGCAAAGTTAAAGGCTATTAAACAAGGGGCTGCTATCAGCCGGGAATCAGGAGAAAAGTTTGAACCATAAAAATAATAAGTTTAAAAAAATGAGAATTATATCGAGTAATTATATAATTACCTACCACAAAGAATTAAAAGACAAGAAGGGCGATTTAGATGGTAGGATATCTGAAACCTTAAAAGAAATTTTTGTGCGCGATAGTATGCCTTATCAGAGAACACTACAGGTTATTATGCACGAATCTATGCATGGAATAAAATTTGAAATGTGTCTTAATGGTAGTGAAGAAAATATGAATATTTTACTTACTACAGGCGTTACCTGCTTTATTCGGGATAACTCAGATTTTATTATGGAATATATAAAAATATTAAATCAAGAATATAGAAAAGAGGAATAAATGAAAAAAACAAGCTCGGAATGGATCAAAAAATATGATTGTAAAATTATAGATCCAGATGGCTGGGATAGAACAAATTACAATTATTCATTTAATAAGGAAAAGATAACCCGCAAAGAATTTGAATTAAGATTAGTAAGATCAACGATTTTAGGTTTTGTTTTTAAAGGCAAAATATTATATAAAACGAAATATAAAAGAGATAAAATCCTATTTTGAGAGGGGAGAAATAAATGAAAAAAATATCTTTTATATGCCTGGCGGGACTTGACCAATTCATAGATCCGATAATCGAAGGATTGTCAGAAATTTATACCACCAGGAAGTTTATAATTAGAAGTAAACAAGATATATATAATGCAATAGACTGGGGCGATATAATATGGTTCGAATGGGCGAATGAGTCGGCAATTGTCGGCACTAATTATGAAGGGATTAAAGGCAAAAAAGTAATAGTAAGGCTTCATAGCTACGAAGTATTTATGGATTTCACTAAACGGATAAACTGGACTCCGGTTGATAGATTAATCTTTGTGGCCCCCCATATCAGAGGAATTTTGAGAGAATTTATACCAGATATTGAAGAAAAGGTTAAAACGCAGGTTGTTTATAACGGGATCAATTTAGATAAAACTACGTTCCAGGAAAGAGGACCCGGGCATAATATAGCCTGGGTAGGATTCATTAATTACAAAAAGGATCCACAAATGGCATTGCAAATATTGAAGTTATTAACCGAAGGTATTTATAATACCGATCAAAGATATACTTTGCACGTGGCCGGTTCATATCAGGACTCACGATATAAGATATACTTAGAATATATGATTAAAGAAATGGGCCTACAAGATAACGTGATTTTTCATGGCTGGATAGATGACATGGAGAGCTTCTGGAAAAATAAGAATTACCTGCTCCATACATCATTACAAGAAGGCCATTCTTACGCAATAATGGAAGCGATGGCCAGGGGAATTAAACCGATTATACATAACTTCAGGGGTGCTAAAGAATTATACTCCAATGTAGATTCTTCTTTAAGAGTCCTTTTTAATACGGTTGAACAGGCGGCCGATAAAATAATGATTAAGGAATATTATTCTAAAATGTATAGAGACTGGGTAATCGATAGAGGCTGGACGCTTCAAAATCAATTAAAGAAAATAAGAAAGATCATAGGTGAATTATAAATGAGCTCAAAACCCACGACAAGAGAAGTCAGAAATTATTATAATAATTTTCTCGGCCATCTTAAATATGATCATATCCAAGAAAACTCGCGCCACATTAGGATAAAGAATGACCTAAAGAATATAATCAAAGAGGGCATGAAGGTTTTAGATTTAGGTTGCGGGACCGGAATAACTACAAAATATATTGCCGAATTAGGAGCGAAAGTAACTGGCATAGATATATCACCTAAACTAATTGAATTTGCGAGAGAAAATTCTAACCATGAAAATATTGAATATTTAATACACGATATAACCGATTTTAACCCTGGCAAGAAAACCTTCGATGCAATATTTCTAATAGATATAATGGAACATATTCCAATAGAAAAAATCCCAAAGTTATTGAAAAACATTAAAAAATATTCACATAAGAATACAATTATTTATCTCAATATACCTGACGCCAGATTGCAATCCTGGATGAAGAAAAATAAACCCGGGAAACTTCAAATTATAGATGAAGGATATTCTATATCTAATATTTTGAATTGGTTTAAATCAATTAATTTTGAGATAATTAATATTAAAGTTTACGGTATAGATTTTCCATTGCAATACACTAGTTATATTTTTGTGAGAAAAGGTATAATCTACTATAATTATAAAAAATATCTGGGAGGTGAATCAAATGGCCAATATAGTAAAAAGCGGTGAATGGACTGCTCCTACTGAAAAAGAAAGAAAAACATTACCACAAAATTATTTCTTAGGGGCGGATAAATCTTTTCCCTATAAAGTATGGAAAGGATCTAACAAAGGGGCAATATCATGCCCGGCGCTTCGAGCCGTAATTGCCCGGGCGAATACTTCAGGACATAGAGCGATAGGATTAAAAGGATCTGCTTTATACCAAAAATATTGTAAGGGAGAAGAATAATAAAATCAATATAATATTATTAAACTTGCCAAATATAAAAAAATAGTGTAATATAAATAAAGAAAAAACAAATAATTAAATAGAGCTCCAATACAGAGAGCCAATCTGAAAGACTTTATAATTAAGTTTTTTAGGCTGGCTCTTTTTTTTATTGAAAAATAAGAAAATATGAGGATAAATAATGATAACTAAAAAAGATTATGAAACCGAATATGCAATGGACACTCTGTTAAAAGCTGAAGAAATTAAAAAAGATAAAAAACTAATGACCGGAATATCAAAAATGCTGGACAGGAAACAGAAAAATATAGCCAATATTTTAAGAAATTCAGCACTTAAAGCAAGTGAAAAATAAGGAGGGAACTTATATTGAAAATTAAAATTGAAATTGGGAAACTCAAAATCGAAATTGGTTGGATGCATATAATATTTCTTGGTATATGCTTATTTATAGGCTTTTGTTTATTTGTAAATTGGGGCCTAAATTTGTAAAAAATAAAATTACAAAAAAGAGGATGTGTAAATTTAATGGGGAAAACAATAAGAGGGAAAAGGACTGGAACAGGTCCATATAAGGGAAGTTATCAAGACAGAACTTCTAAAGTAGGTAGAAGGCAACAAGCTGGAGAACCGTGCCCTAAATCTACAAAAAGTAAAAAATAAAATTATAAAGGAGATTAATAAAAATGGCTGATTTAACAACTCAAATTAAAAAAGCACTGAAGAAAGCAGGGCTTGATGAGGAGTTAGCAGAAAAAATCAAGGTGACTGATGAAAGTCAAATTGAAGCAGAAATCGAAAAGTTAAAAGGGAAAATTGATCTTAACCCGGAACAGCTTATCGCTGCCGTTAAAGAGGCTGGGCTGGAAGAAAGTTTTAATAAGTACCTGCAAAGCGAGACGGACCGGAGGGTATCGCAAGCTATTACTACTCATGATCTAAAAACAGCAAAAGAAAAAGAAGAAGCGGCCGCAAAGGAAAAAGCAGAAGAAAAGAAAAAGAAAGAGCAGGCAGATATGAGCGATTCCGAAAAGAAAATATCAGATCTGACCGAAGAAGTTAGTAAATTGACTACTTTAGTAAAGGATTTGAGCGGAACAACTGTTAAGACAAAACGGGAGACTTTAATCAAAGATGCCCTAAAAAAAGCAGATTTGAGCGAAGGATTCTCAAAATATATTACAGTTGATAAAGACGAGGAAATCGAGGAAAGTGTAAAAAACCTAAAGGATCAAGTTCTGGAACACAAACAAGCCGAAATTGATGAGAAACTTAAAGGTGGAGAAGTACCTCCGAAGGGTGAACCGGCGGGAACCGTTGGAGAAGAAACAGCGAAGACTTTTGCAGAAGAAAAAAATAAAGGGGCCAAAGGAGAACCTTTTCAGGGACTATCAGAAGAAGAAATCAAGAAAGGCGAAGAAATTAAAGAAAAATAATATATCAAACGAGGTGAAAATATAATGAGTTTACAAATAAAAAAAGAAACAGGATCTGTTTATGATCCTGTATTCCTAAAAATATTAGAAGATATTCCTGGCGGAGTAACAATAAAAACAGATAGATTCCCGACCACTACTAAAGAAATCAAAAAAGGAACATTATTAAATGCCGATGCTTCCAGTGCGGGACTATATAACATAATTAAAACCGTAAGAGCAACAGCCGAAAATACAACTTCAGTTACTGTAGTAGCGATTGAACCTACCGACCATTTGTTTAAAGCGGGCGATATCATATTTCTAACCGCTGCAGGGCCAACCGCTACAACTATTACCAGAGTGTCAGCCACTGCCATTGCCTATGCAGTAACTGGTGTTGTAGTCGCTTCGGGTGCGGTTTTATACGAAGCCCTTACTGTTAATACTGTAACTGCTCTGTATGACGCGGATGCTATTTTACGGGATAATGTAGAGGTAAGAAAAGGCGGAGTAGCAACTCTACTGGATAATTTATTTGCGGGTGCTGTTGTTAGAGGAACCGTAGACGAATCCGAATTACCTTATTTCGTTACAACCCAACATAAAACTGACTTAACTGCCAGGATAAGATTTGCATAAAGATTAAATAAAAATATCAAACGAGGTGAAATAAAATGGAATATAGTTTATTAAAAGAAATAGACAAAAAAAGTTTGCAGGCCTATCTTATTGCCCGTGTATTCGAAAAATTATTTTGGCCTACATTTTTTCCTTTAAAATCAACACCCTTTTTAACTTACGAAACCTTAGTCGGGAGTAAGGGAAATAGGGTAGCTGCTGATGTAGTTGCATACGATGTGAGTGCACCGCTAAAAACTAGAAGGACCGTAAGTAAATTATCCGGAGATATCCCTTCTATTAGAATGAAAAAGAAAATGACAGAAAAAGATTTAAACACCTACAATATACTAAAAGCCCAGGCGAGACCAGAACAGAAGGCTCTACTTGACCTTGTATTTGGAGATGTAGACGATTGTATAGATGGAGTAAATGCCCGGTTGGAGTGGATAATATTCCAGGCATTATCTAAAGGACAAATAACACTTTCTACTGTTACAAATGCTGCAGGAGTAATAACAGAAGAGGCCATCGATTTTGGACTTCCTTCAGCTAATAAAGAAGTCGTTGTGGGTGCTAATACTACTAAATGGACAATTGCTCTTGCTGCAACTTCTAAACCTATAACTGATATAGAATATGTCCTTGAGCAGGCCCGGGACGCCGGAGTAGACCCGAAATATATACTAATGAATCGTTCTAAATGGCTGGCATTTAGAGTATCAACCCAGGTTAAAGATTTCGTGCTTCCATTTGCTATTTATGGCGGAACAAGGCTAAAAAGAGCTCCTACAATTGAAGTGGCAAATAATGCTTTAAAATCTGAAGGACTCCCTCAGATAGTCATAATTGATACCAGGATAAGCTACGAGGATGCAGATCATACTATTACAGCAGTTGATCCCTGGTTAGATTCTGCTGGCGCGGACAGATATGTAACTTTCATGGAAGATCTAAAGTGCGGAGATATGCTCTACGGACCAATAGCCGAAGAAACCAATCCACCCAAACAAGTGGTTCAAGCCAAGAAAGGACCTATTTTGATTTCCAAATGGTCTAATGTAGATCCTGTGGCCGAATATACCAAAGGTGAACTTAATGCATTCCCATCCTGGCCCACAATAGATAGAGTATTTTCTCTTGATACCGAAATGTCGACTACCGGAGCATGGGGTACATAATCTAAATGACTAATAAAGAGTCTCTACAATCATTAACTGAATATGAAAATGATGATTTATTGGAGAAACTTCTTTTGGATCGAGGGGTTGCAACAGGGGGAACTTATTCGGCAGCTAATGCTAAAGATATAGATTTATGCGCGGCCGATTTATACTTTACTCTTGCAACCCATCCCGACCTGAAAGAAGGATCTTTTACCACAAAATATAGTGGGGCTCAACTTATAGCAATGGCCAAAAGGATCTTACAGAAATACGATATTGACGAACCGACAGTTAACGGGGAAGCGGTATGGTAATAAAAAGATATCCTCATACAGCAACTTTAAGTTATTATGGAGCCGGGACTACCAGCTCAATTGGAATATATACTCCCGGAACTCTAGTAACGATAGGGATTATATGTAATGCTCAACCGAATTCAACTAAATATATTATAGGGGAATCCGGTAATATGATCGGATATAATTGGTTTATTTCTTCTCCATTATTCGCTGGTGCGGGAAGCGTTCCTGATAGCGCAAAATTAGAATTTTTTAACAAGGAACATATAATTTTACAATTGTTCGAATATCAAAAACATATAGAAATGAAGTGTTAATATGCCTTTAATTCCTGGATTTAGCCAGGGTGATATAGATAGAAGAATAGATAGGTTTAAAGTCAGCATCGAACAAAGAATTATCTGGACCCTGGCTATGGCAGGCGAAAAATTTGTCAATGACGCTAGGAGTACAAGGACATATCAAGATCAAACTGGGAATTTAAGAAGTTCGATCGGATATATCATCGCCCGGGATGGAAATATTATTCAGGAAA
>Ga0307434_1001565_pt1 | contig 12160 bp, 12 predicted proteins | sample SalMarWE160220MG_FD_202156 | JGI IMG/M metagenome (GOLD analysis project Ga0307434, IMG submission 202156) | Salt marsh sediment microbial communities from the Plum Island Ecosystem LTER, Massachusetts, United States - WE1603-220 | ecosystem: Environmental > Aquatic > Marine > Intertidal zone >... | reverse complement strand
GGATATAGCCGGCAACAAGGAAGGCCAGGCCAACCAGGAGCAAATCAATGGAAAAATAGATATCCTGTTTTTGCCTTGATGCCCTTTTTGTTGCGGGGAATAAAAGAAAGGCAAGGGTCAGGATCAGCGTTATATGGATGCATCTCTGGTATATGGCTGAGAGGGGTTGGATTCCGGCCGAATAAAGCTGAAAAAGAGAGAGGACAACCGCCACCGTCGTAAATACTAGGGAAAAAAAACCAACCAGGTTCCTGGTCTTAGTCGATTGAATGGGTGTTTTTGATTTTTTCTCTTGATCCTGCATGTTCTATTTCCCCACCTGCTTTATATAGATACGGACCCTTGATCCAGGGATCATCCTGCTTAACTGTATCGCTTGGCCCTTAATGAGAAGGGTATGATCAACCGATGGCGCTCCTATCCTGAGATAAAATTCCCCGATCGCGATATCCATGTCCTTGATAAAGATCCATCCATTCTGTTCTACTATGGTGCCCCGCCCAGGCCAGTGGCCCATTCCTGCCCCGAACATCTTGAAATAGGTCTCTTTGATCATAATGCCTTTTTTCTCGTCCGCATAAAAAACCTCATATACGGGAGAGATATCAACAGAGTGGATATAGCGTATGGTAAAACATTCTCCAGGTTCTATTGGTATGGAGATCAGGTTGCTGCCATCGCCGTTTTCAATGATTAATAAAAGGGGATGAATGGCCTTTGCTGTTATTTGAGAGGCAAGCAGATGCAACAAAAGGACGATGGGCACTGCTGTCTTCAGGAACTTTGGCATATGGTTTGTGCTCGGCACTATTCAGAGGCCGTCATGTCTTATGACGGCCTCTGGTAGGACAGTATCTTGTTATTTTTGCGGCAGCAATCGTTCAGGAATCGTCAATCCCAGCTCCTTATAATATTTCACGGCGCCTGGGTGAAGCGGGATGACCGAATGTGTAATAGCATTCTCAGGGGTGGTGTATTTTGCAAAGGGATGGATTTTTTGCAGGTAGTCTGCATGCTCAAACACCGCCTTAACAAGTTTATACACCAGTTCTTCATCAAGGGATGCCGTGCATGCAACAGTGTTCCACACTGATGGGTTAGGAATCGGTTTGTCCTGCCCCTTGTATATGCCTGCCGGCATCTCAAAGGGAGAGTAAAAGGGAAATTTCTCACAGATCTTATCTACTTCCTCCTTTGAAAATGGGATAACCTGTATGTCTCTTGTCATGGACAAGTCCATTATAGAAGATGTAGGAGCTGCCACATCCCATATGCCCACATCGATTGTTCCGTCTTTCAGGGCATTTGCATTTTCAGTAAATGAAAGCCGAAACACCTTAAAACTCGAATAGGGTATTCCCAAGGCCTCTTGTAAAACCAGGTTAGTTTTAAACTCTGTTCCGCTTCCCGGTGCACCTACAGAAACTCTGTGCCCCTTTATATCATTGATAGTGTTGATTCCCTTTCCTTTTAGGGCGACAATGTGATAGTGATGAGGATACATTTGGAACATTGCTAAGATTTTTTGGGGTTTTCCCTCAAACTTTCCGATCCCGTTATAGCCCTGGTAAACGACATCATTCATAGCCTCAGCAATAACGGTTTCACCACTATGGGCCAGCTTAACATTTTCAACAGAGGCGCCCGTTACCTCTGCAACGGCCTTAATGCCTTTTACGTATCGGGTAAAAATCTCTGCCAGTCCGCCGCCATAGGGGTAGTACACCCCTCCTGTGCCGCCGGTACTGATTGAAATATATTCTGTTTTTGCCTGAGCTGAGGTTCCGACTGAAAGAAAAATGAAGAAAGAGATCAAAATTGCTAAAATAATTGTTTTGGTATTTTTCATGTTATATATCCTTTTCCTTTATGGTTATTAATCAATTGATATCGTATTAATAACTACTTCCAGCCTTTTTGGAAGTTGGTTGGCCTTGGGTACCGGATACGTAACTACCTCTTCCTGGCCTGGTTTAAGAACCGGCGGTTTCCCCTTTACCGGAACCAGGCCGCCTACAGCCTTTCCTTCATCGAGGAGAAAGATCTGAACCCTGAAGCGCTGGGCTTTGTCTGAGACGTTCTTGACCCCAACCTTCACTATAACTGCCGGTTCTTTCTCGAATTCTCCCATGGTGCATGAAAACGAGGTAACATCGGCCTGGGGGATCACATTCCATGCAATATCAGCCGGACAAGCTACCTTCCCCTTGGGGACATACTTTGCCGCACACCCTAATGCTGCCACGATAGCCAATGCCCCAAGTAAAAGAATGAGGATATTACTTTTCCTTTTCATCTAATCCCTCCTTTCTGCTCTATCTCTGATGGTTATGGATACTGAACTTCACCTCCTTCCCATTAAAAAGGCGTTGGTTGGTATATTGGTATCTAGGGGCAACTTTCAAAAAATGGAGCGCTTTTGTCAAGGAATTATTTTCTTATCATGCCCATCTGTAGCGATACCGATGCCGGCTGAAGTTCCACGTCTTGAATGGCATAGATGGATTTAGCCTCGATTACAAGGATGATTTTGACTATTCAAAAAAGGAAATAGGGTTGGGTAAGGCTTGCTTGACAGGCATGGTAAAGCCAGCGAATAGTTTTTCCTTCAAGAATGCCGGTGAGCTTCATGAGGAGGCGCGAACGCCGATTTCTTTGCTGTCCAGGATAGCAAGAGAGGGCTCGGGCGTTTCCTAAAAATTGGTGACCATCTCTGTCAGGTATGATTTCAAACGGTTAAAAATCATCTCACCCTTTTGTGCCGTGGCTGACAGGGGGTCCCCCATGATCCCCGATTCCGTCAGTGTCTTTGCCCCCTCGTATACCTTTATCTCCATCCCTTTGAAATCAGCAAACCCCAGGCTTGATTTTGCCTTGAAAGGGCCTTGGCCTGATTTCACGTACTCGACCCTGGCCCTGTCCATGGTTACCATATCAGGGTGGAGGTAGAGCATGACCGATGTCATGATCTCTCCGGCGTGTTTGAAGGACTTTTCCTTTAGATCGGGGATGTCCGCGGCCATGAGGTTGGCGAGTTTCCATATCTCGACCATAGCGATCCGTGCGCTTTGGCTCAGCGTGCATTCCCTGGCAACCACGTCCACTGCCGTTGAGTTGCCCGCATGACCGTTGATGAAGATGAGCTTTCGAAACCCGTGACGGATGAGGCACGAGGTGTATTCCCTCAATACCTGGGTGAGCGTCTCGAGCTTCAGGGATATGGTTCCTGAAAACTCGAGAAACCACTCGGAATAACCTAACGGCAAGGCCGGCCCTGCAAGGGCGCCCGTTTCCTTGGCAACCTCGTGTGCGAGGCTCTCAGCCACAAAGGTGTCCACACCGAGGGGGAGGTGGGTCCCCTCCTGTTCGGTTGAGCCGAGGGGGATGAGGATTGTGGTGTTCGCCCGATCCATCTCCCCTACCTCTTGCCAGCTATTGGCTGAAAATTGGTGCCGTTTCATCGGTATACCCCCTCTAATTTGAATAATTTCTTTTCTAATTTGACAGGATTTACAGGATTGTAGAATTTTTTTTCACCGTTGGAAGCGTCGCAGCAGAGCCCGCCCATTTTGTGGAAAGAAGCTCCCTCCTGAAGACAGGCATCACTGAAGTCGTTGATGCCGATAAAGGGCAGTCCTTTTTCCTTGGCAGAATCACAGGCCCACACGAACTTCGTTCAGCAGGGGAATAGTCGCTTTTTTTATCGTACACAAGAGGCAGAGGTATGTGTGCGGCAAGGGGTTAGCCGGCGACAATCAGGCTAACCCCATTCTCTGCATTATCCTTTTATAAGCCTTGGAATCATCAGGTGGTGATGCGGGCATATTGAGGTAGGATTCTGGTATGAACAACCCGCAAATGCCACGATATATTTTCTCAAATCCTGAAAATAAACAATTTCATCCACGTAGCCTCTATGTGCGCAATAGATCGGCCTGGATTTCTCATAATACTCATTGGCCAGGGCATTCATCTTATCAATGACAGGTTGCAGAGGTCGTCCCCCATCCTTTTCCTTGACCAGCCTCCTTGAGAATGAGGCAGCAGCAGCTGTTTCGCCGTGCATGACGTAAATCTCGGTCGTCGGTGTCCCCAGGGTGAAGGCATTGTGGTTGTTCGCGGTTGGACCTCCCATGATGTAGTGGGCGGCTGCTGTTCCCTTTCGGATGACGATGCATATCTGCGGCACATCAGTCTGTTCTATGGAATAGATCAAAGACTGTCCAAGGCCAAGAAGCTCTGCTTTCTCTGCGATATCCCCAACGTCGATTCCGGAGGTATCTTGAAACCAGACAATGGGGACCCTGTCACGGCCGCAGTGGGTGACGAATTCATTCATTTTAATCAATCCCTGCCGATAGAGCTTTCCGCCGATGCCCGGGTAAGGCGCATATTCCGGATAGTCTTTGCCGAGAAATCCCTGGCGATTCCCGATAAAGCCGATCAGAAGGCCGTCGATTTTTGCAAGCCCTGTATAAACCTCCGGTCCGTAGTCCGGCCTGAATTCCATATGCTCGCTGTTGTCGAAGATCCGGGCCATCATTTCCTCAAGGCTATAGCTCCTCTTCTGGTTAAAGGCTACGATGCTGTTGATATCATCTCCTGAAAACCTTGGTTCATGCGGCTCTGCCACACGGAAGAAGTCTGGGTTATAGGCAGGGCACATATCCACGTATCTTTTTAATGCATCGAGGACCTCGAACTCGGTATCATAGACCTCTTTAAAGAAGCCCGTCTCATTATAATGGATGGGGACGCTGCCGGGAGGCACCTCCTTAAAGTGGCGGGTTGCCTCGATGAGCTGTTCCGCCCCTTCTTCATCGAAATAACCTTTGGGGCTCATACCGCCAACAATGCCGCCGCCGCCCACTGCGATATTGGCATCCTTGTGTGCCAGCAGGATGGTAGGGCTGATTCCCTGATACCCGCCGCCGGCCGGATTCGTTCCATATATGCCGGCTAAAACAGGGACACCCAACTTCTCCAGCTCAGCATGCCGGAAGAAGGTGGTACCGTTTCCCCTTCGATTTGCATAGACCTCTTCCTGCTCGGTCAGCTTCACACCGCTGCAATTCACAATCCATACCAAGGGCACATGCAGTCTTTTTGCCATGTCAGTGACCCTCAGCTGGTTGTCTGCCTGACCGGCAATCCAGGCACCGGCCATGACCTTATTATCAAAACCGATAACCACGGTCCACTTGCCGTTGATCTTGGCAAGACCGTCGATGACACCCGTTGTTCCCTCCTCGTTAAACAGGGGGTTGTAAAGGGTATGAAGCGGGCACCAGGTTCCGGGATCAACGAGATGCTCTATCCTCTCCCAGACCGTTGTCTGGCCTCTCTGTTTTATCTTTTCCGCAGGAATGCCCGCATTTTTTACCGCCTCAAGAGCAGCGGCAACATCATTTTCAACCTCCTTAATTTGGGCCACATTTTCCTTTGCGCTTTCTTTCTGGCTGTTGGAAAGAGGATTTCCAAAAGGTGTCATCTTTTCAAAATAGGGTTTCATTCTTGCCTCCTTTATAAATTAAAATAGAGATTCAGCGTCCGGCGCCGTTTCCTGGATGATTTTAAAAATCTTTTATTGCCATGGATATCGCATTGTCAAATAGTATTTGCGGGATCATGTATTTCATCCCAGACATCCGCCTTCCTATAACATCTATACCCCATAACTATAGCGAGCTAGAATATCAGGCTCAATCAGGTACTTTACCCAAAATCCCTCAAACAGGACCTATTTTTCTATGGGGGTGGTACGCAGTGCGCCTATTCCCTACCACAACTAGGGCGAAATACCTAACTAAAAAATGCCATCAAAGATACTATTCATCAAGATTTGAAACATGAGGCCATCCCACGATAACATTCCCAAGGCTCGCGGCTAATCTTTCTTCGAAAGCTTTTTTATAGCACCGTGAAGCGATTTCTTAACTTATTGATTTTTATAGGTTATCTAAGTTTAATAGTATCCGGATAACCCCCTTTTTGTTTGACACTTTTGGGGGATTCCCCTAAACTCCCTCTCGAACACGATAAGCCCTGGACAGGCACATTCCTTTTTCCTGTAAGGCATTGTATCTATCGAGGAAGAGCGGAGAGGTTTCGGCATGGAATTACCCAAGGTGGCCTTGATTGAACATAGCTTTGATCCCCAGAGGATTGAGGATATTCCGGCTGAGATGAGCAGGCAGTTGAGAGTGCTCCGGCTTCAGGACAGGGTAAGGCCAGGTGATACCGCGGCCGTTACTGCCGGAAGCAGGGGCGTGAGCAACATCGGCATCATCACCAAAACCATCATTGACGAACTGAAACGGGTAGGGGCTCGGCCATTCATCTTTCCTTCCATGGGAAGCCATGGAGGAGCAACCGCAGAGGGACAGATCAAGGTTCTCGAGGGATATGGCATTACCGAATCCCAGATGGGGTGTCAAATCCTCAGTACCATGGAGGTTGCCTATCTGGGCGATGCTGAGGATGGCTTCCCCATTTATGTTGATAAGTACGCGATGGAGGCAGACCATATTGTCGTTGTCAACCGGATAAAGCCTCATACCAAATTCGATGGCCCCATCGAGAGCGGCCTCATGAAGATGATGGCTATTGGCATGGGGAATCAGACGGGGGCCCGCTATTACCATCAGGCGGCAGTGAGATTGACCTTTCAGAGGATTCTTGAGACGGTAGGCCGCGAGGTTTTGAGGAAATGCCCGGTACTGTGTGGGGTGGGGATTGTGGAGAACGGCTACGATCAGACCTGCTTGATCAAGGCCCTGCTCCCCGAAGAGATTCCGAAGGGAGAGGAGACATTGCTCGTGATTGCGAAAGAACGGATGGCTCGTCTGCCGTTTCATGATATCGACGTGCTCGTCATTGATGAGATTGGCAAGAATATTTCAGGCACGGGCATGGATATCAATGTCACGGGTCGCAATCGAGACATCCTCGGTGATTATACGACGAGCCCTCGGGTGGGGCGTATCTTTGTGAGGGATCTTACCGGTGAGACCGAGGGCAATGCCTTGGGTATCGGGCTTGCCGACTTTACAGCCACACGAGTTGTGGAGAAGATGGACCGCAGGAAGACCTACATCAATTGTCTTACCGCGGTTAGCCCGGAAAAAGGGGCGATTCCCCTGTATTTTGATACGGACCGAGAGGCCCTTGAGGCCTGTTTCACGAGCATTGGCGATAGAGCCCCGCAACATGTTCGGTTGGTGCATATAAAGAATACATTGCTTCTTTCAAGGCTTTCGGTTTCCCAGGCCTTTGAAGGAGAGATCACCGCGAATGATAATCTGAGGAGACTCAACGAGTGGGAGACCATGGCTCTGGATACTCAAGGGAATATCATAAGCCCTTTTGATTGAGTTTATGAGCCTTTATTCTTTACTGAATGATAAAGCCGGCATATCCCACCACGTAGCTATAGTCACCGCTCACATCTCCGGATGTCGCATACTGGATGAGACGGGCCTTTGTTGCACCCATCTCTTTTGCTGCGACGAGGGTTATCGTCGTCGGCACCACCCCGCACATGGTGATGTTATTCCTGGTGACGGTATCCAGAAGGCCTGGCGGGTCCATAGAGAGGATCCTGTCGATTGCTAGTTGGTCCTTTTGCTTGGCGCTTTGCTGAGATTCATAGTGGCTCATATCCGTACTGGCGATAAGCACTACGGGTTTTCCGTATCTCTTGATGGCCCTGGCAACGGCCATACCTATCTCCTCGCAGATTCTATAGTCGGCCCTGCCCAGCACAAGGGGAACCAAGGCAACGCCAGGCATAACGTATTGGGCAAAGGGCAGCTGTACCTCTATGGAGTGCTCATGGATGTGGGCCTGCGTATCCGACTCGAGATAGCGGGATTCCTCTATCAGAAGGGCGGCCAGTTTTTCATTGATGGGAACCTCACCTCCAGGCATCCGCCATATTCCCTGTGTCATGACTGCATAAGGGGATCCAAGGCCGTGGTGGTTGGGGCCCATGACGATGATGTCTGCGGGAATCTCTGCCACGGAAAAGACTGCGCCGGCCACATCGCCCGAGTATATATACCCCGCATGGGGGGATACAAGGGCCATGACCTTTTCTTTTTTTTGTCCCTCTTTGATCCTGGCTGAGAGCTCCCTTCTCAGGCTCTGCTCATCGCCTGGATAGAATTGGTTGGCTACTGCTGGTTGGCGTATCATGGTAATCACCTCGTTATGTGTTATCGGTTATTCGCTACTCATGCGTATGTCAGCGGTTACATCTTATAGCCGTTTTCATGAGACCAGTGCCAGCCTCTCAGGAGTTCAATGCCTATGGTTACGATCTCACAGTTTATTTCATCTCAGAAAACCACGTCCTCTGGGCGTGGATTCTATATTTGTCAAGAGCAACATATGGCCTTAGGTACCTGATCCGAGGGGGGCTTTCAGGCCTCATCGAAAGAATGCTTGCTCAAATACCCCCATAAGACACCTCTGTAATCGGTGGCCATGGATACGATACGACATCCGGATCTGGATGCCCGGACCTTTTTGCTATCAGCAGTGGTGAAACCTTTGGTCCATTTAATCATGGCTTCACCGAGAATAGTGTCATTTCCAATCCTCAATTCAAACCGAATGATGTCCCCGATCCCCAGATCCTTAGGGTCTCGCAAGCGAAATCCATGATTTGAAGTCTGAGAGGCCGTGCTCCCGTACAGATCCCTGCTCCTAGGTCCGTGATATGCGAGGGAAAGACTCACTTCGTATCGTGGTTCACCCCGTCTTTCCCTCTTCAATCCTTTCTGGGAAAGGGCTGCGATCTCTCCAATTATTGTGGATATTTCCGGCAACAGCCCGGGCATGAATCGAAGGCAGCTCTGAAAGAGAAGCATGGTCGGCACCACTCCCAACAGGAACGAGGCCACCGGCCCTATTTCGTAGGTCCTGGAGATGGCAACGGCTGTGAGTGCAGCGCAAGGAATACCCCACACGATCAGACGATACAAGAGCCTCCGGCCCTCGTAAAAATATCGGATCAATGCAAATACCTGGCTCACCGCACCAAAGACCAGGCACACCATGAGAACGGTAAGGATTACCTCCAGGGAAAGCAAAAGGAAGTTTTCTGACCGGAGCTGCTCAATCGCGCTGATGTCAACAATATGGCGAGCTACGAATCGTTTCCCTATAGGGGTTTCAAGGTAAAGCATCCAGAAGATATTCACGAGATAGAGAACGCCGGTATACAGGGCTACCGTTGCCCCAGAGGCCAAGGCAAGGGCTACGGACTTACTCCACAACAGGCGGAGCCATTCAAATACAGCGTTTTTCATGTGCCTTCCTTTTCGGCCAACAGATCAGGCTTTTCATTTTGCGATGTATGCTCGAAGTTTTGTGTGTACACGCCGCCACCAGAGACCTCAACGGTGGCATTGATTGCCTCGTAGCCGTCGGCATCAACCTTCAGACTCCATTTGCCATCTTTAAGATCAGTCAACTCATAGAACCCTGAATCATCTGTCATGGTGCTCTTTGCGGCAAATCCGGTGCACTTTGCAGAGACCTTGGCATCCTTTACGGGCTCGATTGGTTTCTTGCCTTCCCCGGCATGGTCAGTGTCATTGAGGGGATCACAGGTGACCATGCCCTGAATGGTGCCAAACGATGAGGGGACGTAGTCTGTGTGCTCAACTGCCTTTATCACGTCCAGTTTCCTCCTGTCCGGCTCTTCTTCCCGGTACATGCGACAATTTCCCTCGAAGATGCCTCCTTCACCTATCACCACGGTGGGCGCCTGAATATCTCCAAAGGCCTTTCCAGAAGGATGGATCTCGATTCTTTGATCGGCGATGATGTTGCCGTGAATCTCCCCGCTAATAACGATATGAGAGATATGAATATCGGCCTCAACCGTAGCTCCCTCGCCAACAATAAGGGTTCCAGCGGCCGATATCTCGCCCTTAAAATGACCGTCTATCCTGGCAGTCCCCTTAAATGTCAGCCTTCCCTCGTACTCCGTACCCTTCCCTAAAAAGGCGATCATGGTCTCTGTTTTTTTCATGGTGAAGGACCTCCCGTCAACTCTCATTACCCCTGTTCATCAATCCTTTTGATCCTACATCGAAAGAAGCCCGGCTATCCGTGATTTCCTCTACTTCTTCTCCTTCATTCCTTCCGGTGGATACCATAAAACTATGCGGCCTTAAAGGCCTATTGTTATCTGCGGCTGGTAACAAGGCAAAGGCGTCATAGAACCATCAATTCAAAATGATAAGGCTGTCTGTGAGATATTGGCTCGTTGAACGGTGCAAGCTGACCCTTTTCTCTTTTCAAGGTTACCAAATTAACTTCCAATAATCTCATTGAGGCCTTCGATGACCTGATCCAATTCCTCAGGAGAGACTCCATCAATCTTTTTCCCAATCCGTTCGATTGAAAGTGTTCTGATCTGGCTCATCTTTACCCATGGGCGCTTTGGCAATTCAGCGGAATCTAGCTCAAGAGTAAGAGGAAATCCTGCACGTTGTGGTTGGCTTGTAATCGCCATCGCTATTACAGTGCCTGAGCGTTCGTTGAACACGTCATGGCTAAGAATAAGAACGGGGTGGAAACCAGCCTGTTCACGCCCCCTGACAGGGTTCAAGTCAGCCCACCGAATTTCTCCTCTTAGTATTCGGGCCATTGACCTAACTCCTCAGACATTCCCTCTTCGGCCATCGCCTGCTCAAATGCTGGGTCCAGCTTGGCACATTGCCGAGCCAGCCTGCTTCGTTCCAAACGATCGAGCTTTTCTTCAACTGCTTCCTGGATTGCCTTGCTTCGGTTGGGGAAGATACGGTCTTTGACAAGACGATCGAGACGAGCGAGAGTTTCTTCACCAAGTGTGATTGCGATTTTCGTTGTAGTCATAACGCACCTCCGGTATGATAATATATCATACCAAATCAAAAGTCAAGATCATATGATCAAGGAAAAGGAAGTGCACACAATCTTATAATCTGATGTCCATCCCCTGCTACAAGAAGAAAAGGGGGCACATCGTTTTAGATTTGCATGTTAAGGCTGCTCAACCTGTCAGTGCACCAGACACAGTGAAAAATGGGACCTCCTACATAAGGCAGTAGGGATCACGGTCTTCAAATATGTTCAGACCGCATGAGTAAGTGACAGCGAGACAGCCGCCGCAGACAGGGCGAATGTTACAGGAGCGACATGCGTTTGTGCCGTTCCGATAGCGACGCGCGAGTTCTGAGTCATAGATCTCACCGATGCTCTGCTCATGGATGTTGCCAATGAGAGAGGGGAACTTCCGACAGGCGTGGGCCTCCCCGTCTGGTAAAAGGGCAATGAAGTTGAAAGCAGCCCCGCAGCCATACCCGGTACATCCACCGAATAGCGGAAGACCTTTCTGAAAGAGCAATATATTGAATAGATTATCCTTCAAACCCAGGATTGGGTTTCTCTCTGCTGCTTGCCTGTACTCCTCTAGAAAGGCCTTATAGTCGTCGTGTGAGGGGAGTTCGAGGTTCGCGGCCTCTCCGACCATGGAGAGACGATTGAAGGTGAAGGCATCTGTGCGGTCGTGAAGTATGTCCGCCAGGGGCAGGACGTGATCGATGTTATCCTTTGTGAGGGTGAGCATCACCATTGAGGGGACCTCAAGGTCTTGAAGTATCGAGAGAAATTCAATGGTCCGATCGAAATGTCCAGGCCCGCGCATCATATCGTTATGATCAGGCAATCCCTCAAGGCTTACCTGATAGTGAGTAAGTCGCTGGATTTTCAGGAGTTCCTCAATCTGCTCTCGAGGGGATGGATTGCCCAGAATTGCAAGGGCAAATCCCCGCTCTGACGCGGCACGATAAAGCTCGAAAAAGTATGGGTACAGAAGTGGGTTTCCCCCGGTGAAGGTTACCTGTCCACCTACATACCGGCTCCTGCAAAATGAGCGCAGGTCATCGAGCACCCTCAGCCCCTGATCCAGCGTGAGAGGAGATCGTTTGCTGCGGTCGTAACAGTGCTTGCAGTTGAGATCACAGGCCTGCGTTACATGCCATTGAAGCACGAAGACAGGACACGACAGAAAACACTCGTCTGTGTTTTCTCCAACCGGAAAACTGCCGGGATCTCGTCGAATCCCTGATCTAGGAGTAAGCACAATTCCCCGCGCCACAGACCG
>Ga0307434_1001564_pt1 | contig 12194 bp, 10 predicted proteins | sample SalMarWE160220MG_FD_202156 | JGI IMG/M metagenome (GOLD analysis project Ga0307434, IMG submission 202156) | Salt marsh sediment microbial communities from the Plum Island Ecosystem LTER, Massachusetts, United States - WE1603-220 | ecosystem: Environmental > Aquatic > Marine > Intertidal zone >... | reverse complement strand
GGGCCGACAGTGGAGCGAACGCATCTGGACGGTGAACGCCACCTGCAGTCAACAAGGCTCTTCCGTCTACGCCTACCTCCGTGAAGCCATCGCCGCCCACTTCCGTGGCCAACCCGTCCCATCCCTACTCCCCGCCAAACCGTGAACGGTTACGTTTTGTGCAGATCGCGCATCACGAGACACCCCCGAGACAGACTCAGAACGAGAAGAGGTTGTAATTGCGTTTCAATTGCTCTTCCGCATGTTCAACGTAACTGTCGACAGCGTGTCTGATTAGAATCTGCTGCATCGACGGCTCGCCGATGATGTCTACATGATTCGAAGGCGTTGTCTGCCATCGGGCAAACGAGCCGATTCTGTTGTATCCCTTCCAGCCGCTGGTGATCCAGAGGAACGGGTTGAGCACCGGCTTAACGGCATCTTGATAGAAGACATCGCCGTTCCTAACCAGCCATTGCCCGTTCATGTCCAGTGATCTGCTACTGTATGGAGATTGGCTCTTATCGAGTTCACCTAGTCCCTCGGGTACATGCCCTCTAACCATGTCGATCATGCCAACGTACGACACGGCAGCGAACAAAGGTGGCTCAACCAATTCAAGGACACCGGGCGCACTGTCTGCCCATACCACATCCTTGGCCTTGAGGGCATAGTACGCCAGATTGTCGTTGAAGAACTTATAGATGGAGGTGGCACCATCGCTGTAGCCAAAAAGCACAAAGCTTTCGACATGGCATCTCCGCTTCCCTTCAGGCGTAAATCTGCGCAAACGATAAGCCGCGGCCTCGCGGGCGATGTCATCAGCACCCTCGCCGGCAAATCCTCTTATGAATACGTATTTGTCAGGCTGCAGGCGCTTCTGCCTTCGCCAACGGTTCACTTCCTTCTCGATCTTCTTCCCGATTGTGTTGATGTGCCCTTTCCCGCTGATCGGTAGCACGTCCCACCCATCGAGTCCGACGATGATCGTTCCAGTCGGATCCTGAGCGTGTGTTGGCATGTTTCGCACATACTCATACAGAGTCATGCCGTCCGTGTACTGTTTCGGGACGTCGATGACGCCCGTCGGCGGATCGGGTCGTACCCCAAGCGGATCCCTCTGCAACCACCGGCCATGTTTGGAGTTGTACATGCCGTTGACGGGAAGGGGGCCGCCCAGCGTAGTGGCAATCGCCAGGAGGGTAAGAATGATGAGGCTACGTCTGGACCTGTCCGTTGACGCTTTCATGACGAACCTTTCTGCTCCGGGTGGGAGCGGTTTGAGTTTACAGGTTTTCCCATCAATCCGGAAGCCAGCCGGTAGACCACGGACCAGGGGTAACGGTGGGATTCGTCCAGGATCTGGCTGGCGAGGATCTCGAAGATGGTGCGGCTGGCAGGACAAAGCCGGTGGGCCAGGGCATAGGATTCGATGGCCTCGGGCCAGGTATCCTTTCCCTTGTGCCAGTAGTAGTCGCCGCGGGAGGCGAGCTTGTGGCCCAGGAACTCACGCATCGTCACCACCCGCACCCGGAGCCTTCCAGCAACCGTTGCCTGTGCACCATGACAGCGTGCCCTCGGTGCCTGCAGCTTGTGCCGTGGTGATCTGCCTTGCAGATGTGTTGTCACGCCGCGCACGTACATCGGAACGTTCCCCACGAACGTTTCCCTAGCGGCAATTCCCGACCAGATACGCATCACCGTGCAAAACCTGCGACTGGATGATCGCTAGCTGAGCATCCGTGGATTGACGACATCTCACCGTGACGCGGAGACCATTGCTGCGAGCCTGCGGCGGATCCCCGGGCTCGATCCGCGACCTCCACGTAGTGACACACTCAAAGAGGGGGGTGTCAGTTTCTCAGTCCGCGCGGACCGGCATGACACGCGCGGACCTGAAACCAGGGAGGTACCCATTCGCAAGGCCGAACTCCGAAACCCCCGTGCCGTGCAGGCAGCGATGCATACGTCGAAATGACTAAGGGTATCACGAACACGACAGTCATCGCATCCTCGCATCCGTCGTACTCCTGTGCGAATCAAAGCTTCCCTTCGCATTAGAGCAGACAGGTACTTGCCAAAAGCTTGCTACGTGCGGCAAGAAATCGGCAAGGTTACATCATTCGGCAATGGAGGCGGTTGTCGGGGGATGTGGAGAAGCCCCTTACCCGGTGTCGTTCCCGGGCTTGAGTCTTGTGGTATGCGGGCGCGGGATTGCTCGGGAGTGCCTGTTGGCAGTTCTGGATGATGTGTCGAACCGGCTTTCTTGAGAGCGAGAGGGCGTCTCAGAAACGACAAGAATGCCGTCGTGCTAAGTCTCGCCTTTACTTAGAGCCTATCCCAAAACCCCTGCGGCGCGGAAGGTGATCCACGCGCAGGCGAAGTGGAGTAAGGCAACGTAATTGCCAGCGACGCTCCCGCCGCCATTGCATCAGCTCTGCCTCGTTCAGGCCGTCTGGCGGTGGAAATGCGAGGTCGCACGCCCTCGCAATGGCGCGGCGATAGCTGTGGGTGGTGTAGTGCTCCCGGGGCGACCGTCTCCGATTCCGCTTGCGCCGGCGCCTCGCTTGGCTTGGGGTCATGGGCGACTTGCGACTTGCCCGGCGCCGGGCGTTGCGATCGGCTTCGGCATCGCCGGGACTGAACAGGTAGGCCGACAGGTCCGGCTTCAGAAACGGCTCGATGATCGACTGGGCCCGGGGGCCAATCGCGATAACCCGCTCCCGCTCAAAATGCTCCCCCTTGTGCTCCGCGGGCCGGTACTCCCACAGCTCGCCGGACATGTCCAGGTCGATCCCTCGCATGATCGTAACCTCACCGGGCCGCATACCGGTTAGTTCCTGGACCTTGATCATGCCGCCAACCTGGGAAGAGACGAATGGAAGAATGGCTTTGACATGTGCGTCGGGCACCGGTCTGACCGGCTCCGATTCGCGAGCGTCGGATCGGCCGCGACGTAAACCACCGACGGCCTGAAGTCCATGCAACACGGAGGGAGGAATCATCTCATTCTCCGCGGCCCACTTGAAAGCCCGTTTAATGCGGTTGATGCAGTCGTTTGCGTATGTGCGACTCAGGTCCGCATCGATCAGTGCTTGCCGAATGGTCTTGAGTCGGAGCGGGCCAAATTCACGGGCTGGGGTCTGGCCATATAGCTTCCTCAGAGGGCGAAAAGCGGCGTTGAGGGCGTATTGCTCGTCGGTCGGCCGTCCGTGTTTCACATAATAGCCTTTCGCGAATTCCCAGTAGGCTGCGATCAGCTCGCTGACCGTCAGATCGGCGGGGCCGCCGTTCAGCCCGCCGGTTGGCAGCCGCCAGCCATTGGCCTGCCACTCGCCCACCAACCGGTCATACTCTTGCTTGCTGGTCTCGGTGTCGAATTCGCCCAGGTAGAAATCCCGGCCGTTCAGCGTGACCACGGCTTGTCGGGACGGCTTGTGGAGACGATAAGAAGGGATGCGTGAACGTCGGTTTCTCGCCATGTTGTGCGACCTCCAAGCTTAATCCGGTAGACTACCGGCTTTTCCGAGCTTCTCAGGCCGCACCACCCGACGCAGGCAGGTATCCTAAGTCCAGGATTCGGCGTCTTTTATGTTCATTCGGGGCGACTGGATTTGAACCAGCGACCTCTGCGTCCCGAACGCAGCGCTCTAGCCAGGCTGAGCTACGCCCCGGGTCCGCAAATCATCATACGCCTCTCGCCGGGAGAAGCAAGCCGCCGACTCGCTTTCCCGGCCTGGCCTTGGCAATGGGCAATAACGCCCGTTGCCGCTAGAATCCGCGATGTCACGAGGACGCCGTCGATCACGGGGGTTTGAATGATGGCAGCACACGCAGGTGCCGGAATGGCATTGCTCGGGCTGCTCGGGGCTTTTGCGAGCGCGGGCCTGGCAGAACAAGGGAGGCGCCCGCTCGTTTTCGGTGTGAACCGCGTGGGTGACGGGGGCCTACTCTACAACCCGCCGGACTACCTCGAACACATGTATCAGCGGATCCGGGAGGCAGGGGGGACCTGTGTCCGCCTGGCCGCCAGCCCGCGGGACATCGAGGCCCGGCGCGGCAAGCGAGACTGGCGGGAGTTCGACCGCGACCTTGACCTGGCGATCAGGTACGGCCAGGAGCCGATCGTCTGCATCGTCAACACGCCGGCCTGGGCCAGCCCCACCGGCGAGGCAACCCACTTGTATCCCTATAAGACCGAGTTATTGGGCGAGTTCGCCGACTTCTGCACCGAACTTGCCCGGCGCACCCGCGGCAGAGTCAAATGCTTCCAACTCTGGAACGAGCAGAACGGCTGCAGTTGGCATTTCCACGACGGGTTCAACCATGCCGACGAGTATCTGCCCGTCCTGAAGGTATGCTACCACGCACTCAAGAAGGCCAATCCGGATTGCGTGCTCTCGCTCGGCTCGCTGGACGACGCTGAGGGCAACGCCCCCATCTTCCTCCGCAAGACTTACGAGGAGATGGCGAAGCAGTCCGTCCGCGGCCCCGTGTTTGACGCGGTCAGCGACCACCCCTATAGCGACAACGCGGCGATCGCACGCGGCAAGCTCGACGCTTTGCGCGAGATCATGATCGCCAGCGGCCATGGCAACAAGCCCTTCTGGATCACGGAATACGGCTGGCACACGGGACACATGAAGCCCGCCGACCAGGCGGCCAGACTCGCGGAGACTCTTGAGGCGTTCATCCAGCCGGCGTGGGGCGATCTCGAGGCGGCCGTCTACCTGTCCATTGCCGATTTCGAAGGGACCACCACGGGGTTCGGTCTGACCGACGCGAATCTCAGGCCCCGGCCGGCGTTTTACGCGTTCCAGGCCGCATCGCGGTTCGGGGCTTATCCTCCGTACCAGATTCAGCCGGTGTTCCTCGCCGCTGGTTCGCTGGCCATCTCATGGGAAACGCTCAAGCCGACCACGGGCCTGGTCACTATCGCCCGGGCGGGAGATGGCACCCGAAGGATGCAGAAGGCCTCCGCCCGCGCGACCAGACACCGCGTCGAAATCGGTGGTCTTAAGCCGGACGCCGTCTACCGCTTCTTCATCGAAACCACATGTGGGCGGGGCGGTCTGGCCAAGACAACCCGTTCCGCGGGGTACGAAGTGCGTTGCCCGGGCCGACAGGTATTCAACGGCAATTTCGAGAGCGGCTTCTTCGCCGGGATCGCCAACGGCTGGGTGATCAAGGGCGACGGTTTCTGCACGGACGCCGCCCTCATCCCCTTCACCCGAGTCGCCGAGGACCAACACGCACAGGTGGTCTTTGCTCGTGGCGACAAGAAGCACGAGAAGATCGACAGTACGCTCAGCACCGTCGTTGCCGCCACTCCGGCCAAGCCGATTCACCTCTCGCTTTCCTGGGCGGGCACGGCCACGAAGACCTCGGCCCGCGTCGTCGCCCGGGCCGGGATCGACCCTACCGGCGGGATTGATCCGAACCGTCGCGGGATCGAGTGGACGGCGTGGCATCAATTGGGGCGGCTCTGGGAACAACGCACCCTTTCTGCCAACGCCGCCAACAGCGTGGTCCGGCTCTTTGTGCAGTGCCGATCCGAAGGTACGTTGGACAGAGGATCGGTGGCGTTCATGCTCGACCACGTGCGCGTCGTCCCCGGGTCGAGATGAAATGGCGCACGCGATGCTGCGTTCTCACCGCGGTTTGCGGGAGGACCGTCTGCACTGCCAGGTCCGCAGGATAATCACGGCTGCGACAAGCCCGACCAGGTTGGCGAGGAAATCGTCAACGGCGGGGACCCGATCCACGACAGCCTGCGAGGCTTCGTCGAAAATGGCGTAAGCCGTCCCCCCGAGGACCAGCCATCTGATCGCTGCCGGGCTCACCTGCCGCCCCCCCGCCGACAGCAACCACCACCACGTCGCCACCCAGCCCAAGTACACGCCTATGTGCATGAACGTTTCGAGCTCCGGGACCGGCCACCCGCCCTCGGGCTTGTATCTCTCGATCCCCGGCCAGTGGGTGGCAACGTACATCAGAATCCAATAGAGGATCAGTGCCCACCGGCGAATTGCATATGGCTGACCGGGCCGTTCACTCATCAGGCGTAGTGTATCCGCGCTGACCGCTCACACAAATCCTCACCTCGCCTCCATCGCTGCTCAGCTCCTGATGCCCATCACGTCCTTCTTAAATATCTTGGTGCCCAGGTTCCGGACATACTCGGTCCATTCGCTTGTGTGATCCGGATCGTCACGGATCTTCGTCAGGTACAGGTCGAGTTTGGCGTCCAGGTTATCCAGATGATGCAGCGCAATGGCCTCGGGCGTCGCCGGCAGCTTTGGGCTGCCGAACTCATACTGACCGTGATGCGACAGGATCAGATGCTGCAGTGCATGCTTGATGTCCTGTGGGAAAGGCTCACCGGTTTCCGCCTCGACCGCCTTGGCCTTTTCCTCTATCCACAAGGTGGCCTGGACCAGATGGCCGATCAACTGCCCCTCGCTGGTGTACTGGAAGTTGGTCTCATAGCGAAGCTCGGCCGTCTTGCCGATGTCGTGCAGGAACGCGCCGGCCAGCAGCAAATCCAGGCTCACCTCCGGATACCGCGGGATCACCGACAGCGTCAGCTCCAGCACGTTTCGCGTGTGCTCCAGGAGGCCGCCGATGTACGCGTGGTGCATTTGAATCGCCGCCGGCGACTTGCGGAAACCCTCCATCAGAGCCTTGTCGTTGATGAACTGCTTCACCAGAAGCAGCAGGTGCCGGTTCTTGATCCGGCGGAGCATCTCCTTGACCCGCTCGAACATCTCGTCGATGTTCTCCTTCGTCTGCGGCATGAATTCGGAAAGCTCGACCGAGCGGACGTCGACGGGCCGCATTGCATCGACGATGAACTGCAGGGACCCCTTGTAGTTCTCGGCCCGACCCTTGAAACGCAGGAACCCGCCCTCAGGCATCTGCTCGAACATGGCCTCAGTCGCCTGCCATATCCGGCCCAGAATCTGCCCCGTCTTGTCGCACAGCACGCAGTGGATGTACAGCGAGCCGTTCGACGTGGTGCGTAGATCCTTCGATCCGATCAGGAATACCTGATCCTCGATAACCTCGCCGGCGGTAAGCTCCTTAACGTACCGGCGCGGTCTGTGTGTCGTGCTTTCGCTCATGTTTCTCCCCAGAACGGAGTTGTTCGGCACCCTTACCGGAGTCGGGGCCTTGATTCCAGCCGAAAGCATAACCGGCATCGGGCAGATTGCAAAACTGCCGCCGAGGTGCCACGTTACCACATGGAGGCCGCCGTCCCGTGGACGCACCGGAGGTGATCGGATAGACAGGAAGCAATACCGCCCCGGTCCCGAGCACGTGGCCCAATCGGCTCGTCTCTCGCCGGAAAGCGGGTCAATGGCCGCGCCGAAAGAACACGCGACTCGTACGAGTGGAGAGCCGCCGACCCATGGCCATGCAACCATTTAACCCGAATAAGGGACTTACTTGTCTCACTGCCTTCGCTGGCTCCCTGCTCGGCCCGGGAGTTTCCGCCGCCTCTCCCGCGGCCGACCAGCCCCGGGCCCATCTGCTCCAATCCGCGGTTGACCTTCTGGACCTGAGCCGGCCCGACCTCGCCGCGGTCAGACAACGCGTTGATGCCAGCGACTACCAGGGCGCGGCCAAGGCCTGGCTGGCGTATGCCCGCCAGCGCCACCAGCCACGCTGGTACTGGACACGCCAGGAGCGCCCGGGCATTGCCGAGATGATCCGTCAGGAGCTGCCGGCCGCATACGAAGCGGCATTGGCCGACGCCGAAGAAGCCATGAACCACCGCTTCCCGCACTCCTGCGCGCCAACCGTCGTCCGACGCGTACAACTGATGCCCGACTTCAGCTTCATGGACAACCCCACCGGCGATCGCCAGTTCCTCTACACCATGCATCGCCATCTCTTCTGGGAAGAACTGGCCATCGCCTATGCCCTGACCCAGAACCAGCGCTACGCCGAAGAGTGGGCCGGGCAGTTGGGGCGGTGGTTGGACGAGCTGCCCCTGCCGGTCACGGACCCCAGCGTACGCAAACACGAAATGTGGTCCGGCCTGGACGTGGGTATCCGGGCTTACCGCTGGGCCTGGCCCTACTTCTGCTTCCTCGATTCGCCCGCCCTCACGCCCACCCTGCACGCCCGCTGGCTCACGCACTTCGCCCAGCACGCGCACTTCCTGCGCCGTCATCATGCCCCGCCGATCTCCAACTGGTGCGCCATGCAAATGTACGGGCTCCTCAACGTCGCCCTCACTTTCCCCGAGTTGAAAGACAGCAGCGAGTGGCGAGACTACGCCGTCCGGACCCTGATCAAGGCGATCCGGACCCAGGTTCGCCCCGACGGCGTCCAGGTCGAGCAGAGCCCGAGCTATCACGTCGGCTGCGTGGGCTGGTTCGCCGAACCCATGCTCCTCGGCGAGCTGAACGGCATCACCTGGCCCACCGACTACCCCGACGTGCTCGAGAAGATGTGCGAATTCATCCTCTGGATCACTGCTCCCGACGGTCTTCTGCCCGCCCTGAGCGACACCGACCGCAGCCCGGCAGGCAAGTATGCTCTCGCTGCCGGGGCAATGCTCTTTGGCCGCGGCGACTTCGCCGCCCCGGCCGAACTCACCGTACGTCACGTATTCACCTACGGTGCCAACCGCGCCCGCGGGCTCCGCAAACTCCCACCCCAGACGCCGACCCGGCGGGTGCGACTCTTTCCCGATGCCGGCTACGTCGTCATGCGATCCTGCTGGGACGATAAGGCCGGCTTCGCCGTCTTCGATTGCGGGCCCCGCGGGCACGGGCACGGGCACTACGATCTGCTCAACCTCGAGATCCACGCCTTCGGCAAGCTCTTGATCGCCGACCCGGGGCGCTGGTGGTACGACGAGAGCGAGCTTCGCCGCAACATGCTCAGCACGCCTGCCCACAACACCATCAGCCTCGACGGCCGGAATCACACGTCATTCGAGAACAACCCCCACAAGGAGTACGAGCTGGTCAAGGTGGAGTCCCGCGATGGCTGGACCTGCATCCACGGCCGACATCGGGCCTATGACACCATGGAAGGCCCCCCCGTGTGCGACCGCCAGGTCTTCTATGACCGGGCCCACACCTGGGTCGTGATTGACCGCGTGGATGCTCCCAGCCCTCACGACGTGCTGGTCAACTATCAGTTCGTCGAGCAACCTGTCAGCCGCGTCTCGCCGATGGCGGTGGTGGCCGGCACACCCGGTCTGCCCCAGGTGGTCGTCGTGCACGAGGCCCGAGAGGATTTGGCCGCCGGGCTCGAGCCCGCCACCCTCTCGCGCGTTTACGGCCAGAAGGAGCCCGCCACGCGACTACGGCTCCGCCAGCGCGGACGCCACGTCCGCATCGCAACGGCGATACATGCCTTCATCGGGCCACCGACCCCCGTGATCTCACTGGCGCTCCAGCCCGGCGAGCCGGCGGAGATCTGCCTGAGCGCGGGCACCAGCACAACCACCGTTATCTCCGACCGCGCGGGCCAATGGTCGGTCCGATAGGGACCACGGATACCGGCTTGCCCGCCTTATCGGCCGGGTAGCGCGCAATCGCCAGACGACGGGCCCCACGCGACCGGCAGAATCGGCCGGACACCTGGCAAAATCTGCAGAAGCACTCAAGAAAGAATCACCGGAGCGCCGATGACATGTTCGCTAAAGACGCCAGCTTGCCCACATTAACACAAGGGGCTGGCAAACTGGAGTACAGGGCAAACTGGCCGGGCGCGCTGCAGTGCAGTACCCGGCTGGAATCACGTCATCACGGTGGCCGGTGTGGAGCGACCGGCCGAGGCTGGCATCGAGGCAGTACTCCCCTTCCAAAGCATGAGGCACGGGACGGGAACGCCAGAGACGGGCTCGGGATCCCTCTTGCGGAGATTCCGCGGGGACGTCACCTGCCCGAATGGGAGTTCCTCTATGATGACTTCCGAACGCTTGCTCCAGCGGTTCCTCCCCCCCCTGTTGGCCGGGCGGCGCAAAGAGTGTCGGGCTATCGTGGCAGAAGCGATGGCCTCGGGGACCAAGGCGGTCCGGGTCTACCAGGCCCTCCTCTGGCCGGCCATGGAGCGAGTCGCTCAGATGTATCGCGAGGACCAGATCAATCTGGCGACGGAGCACATGGCCACGAGAATCAACCGGGTCCTAGCCGATCAGCTTCAGGACCACCTGCCGGCGAACCTGAGCAACGCGAAACGGATTCTCATTGCCTGTGCGAACGGGGAGCCCGAGGAACTCGGGGCTCAGATGTGTGCGTATCTCTTCGAGTCGGATGGCTGGGATGTCTACTTCGTCGGCGGCGGGGTGCCCAACGACGAGTTGCTGTGGCTCGTCGGGCAACTCAGGCCCGACATCTTTCTGATCTTCGGTACCCAGCCGGCCGGTGTGCCCGGCGTTCGCAAGCTGATTGACCTGATCCGCGATGTGGGCTCGAACCCCACCATGAACATCATGATCTCGGGGGGTGTATTCAACCGTGCCGAGGGGCTGTGGACGGAAATCAGGGCCGACCTGTTCGCCCGGGATGTGGGGGAAGCTTTGACCGTGGCCGCCAACGCCACCCCGCGGAAGCCGGAAATCCGCATTCCCGGTGCTCCGAAGAAACGGCGGCGGCGGCGGCGGCCGCCTCTCCTGGCTCAGATTGAGGCCTGAGTGTCCACGCCCGGGCACGTCACACGAAGCGAAGACCAGGACAACCACAATCACTCCGGCAGGAGCGCGCTGGGGCAAGCACGCTGGCGTGAACGCCCTACCAGCTTGGCACGGCGGCCAGTTTCCTTGACGCCGGGCCCACGCTTTGAATAGACTCGCACCTCTCATGCAGGCGGGACGACCGGGATGCCGATGTATAGCCAGGGCAATAGCGCCCGGCCGTGGGCAGCCGGTTCACGTTGTTCCTGCCGATGGGCGCGGGCAAGATGATAGATGATATAGGGAGGACAGGTTCCCCGGGCCCCATCCGGAGCCTCCGATGAGCAACCTGCGGCCGGTCGAGCGATTGCCCCGTGGCAGGATGCGGTTTGCCGGCGTCGGCGTGGAGTTGGCAGCCACGGTGGGAGGTGCCTGCCTGGTGGGCTACTGGATCGACCGTCGTTTCGGCACCGGCCCGTGGGGTCTGGTGGCCTGCGCGGTCGTGGGGGTGGTGGGGGGACTGTACAACATGATCCGGCCGGCCCTTCGCGAAACGGCCAGGACGGCCGAACGGGAGAGGGACCAGCGCCGAAGACGACCCGATGACAAGGCGGATGGCTGATGCAATCGGCCGGTCAGATGACCCGAGCGGGGCGGTGGCTGGTGTTGCTGCCCTTGGGAGCATGGGCGGTCATGGCGGCAGTGGGTTATCTCCCGACCAAGTCCCTTGGGGGTAGGCCCGGTGTCGAAGGCATGATCGTCGGGCAGGCGGTCGTGCTCGCGGTCGTATACGCGACCCTGCTGCCCGCGGTCCGCCGGATGGTGGGGCTGGATGCGCCGGGACGCCTCCGGCTCGGGCTGAAGGCCGGGGCGATACGGCTCATTGTGACGCTGTCGGTGATTACGGTGATCGCCTGCGTCGGCGGCGTGGCCCCGGTGTCCTTCCTGGTGTGGGTGGCGATCGCCTACGTGGTGATCATTCAGGTCGAGACGCTGGCCCTCGTTTACTGGAACAAACCGCCCGAGAACGAACCATGACGATGGATTGCCTGGCGAGTGGGCTCAACCCCCTGCCGCACGTCGTTGACCATGCCTGGCGAAAGACCGGCGACGGCGCGTTCACGATCTTGTCGAATCACATCATCATGATGGTGGTTGCGGCAGTCCTGCTTATCCTGCTGCTCCCGCGTCTGGTTCGGGCTCACGAGGCAGGCGACGAAGTGGACCGTTTGACCCCGCGGGGATCCCGCAACGTGATCGAGGTGATCTGCCAGTTCCTGCGTGATTTCGTCGCCAAACCGAATCTTGGCCCGTATACCGACCGGTTCATTCCCTATATCTGGAGCGTGTTCTTCTTCATCCTGGCATGCAATCTCCTTGGCCTGCTTCCGCTGGATCCGATCACCAAGCCGATCATGCGGTTGTTCGGCCAACATCACGGCATATACGGCACGGCCACCGGGAATATCTGGGTCACAGGGGCACTGGCGGTATGCACCTTATTGATGATTATCATCAACGGGCTTCGGCTTCACGGCATGGCCTACGTGAAGCACTTCTTCATGGGCCCGGTCCCGAT
>Ga0307434_1001560_pt1 | contig 12211 bp, 15 predicted proteins | sample SalMarWE160220MG_FD_202156 | JGI IMG/M metagenome (GOLD analysis project Ga0307434, IMG submission 202156) | Salt marsh sediment microbial communities from the Plum Island Ecosystem LTER, Massachusetts, United States - WE1603-220 | ecosystem: Environmental > Aquatic > Marine > Intertidal zone >... | reverse complement strand
ACAAGCAGATGCTACTGATGATGAAAGAGCTAAAAAGATTTTAATTGATATAGCAAATGAGGAAATTGTTCATGTAGGTGAGTTTCAAAAATTGCTTGTTCAGTTAAGTCCGGAGGAGGTTGAATTATTGAATAAAGGTGCAGGAGAAGTGGTTGATAAAGTAGGGATAGTAGGGGTTCCTGAATCAAAAGTGAATGAGAATAATGATTGGAATAAAGTGTATCTCACAAATGAGAAGGAAACGGTTTCTTATCCAGTACTAATTAATAAAGATCAGGAACGTTTAAAATCTTTCCCTAGTTCAAGAAAATGTGATTTTAATACTGTTTCTGAAGCAGAGGAGAATGGTTGGTTTATAGATTACGTAGTGGAAGAATCAAAAAAAGGAAATAGAAAAATGAATATATTTGAAGCAAAAGATTTAGATACTTATAAAAAACTTTTGAAAGTCCTGGGAGAGTATTCTGATAAATTTCCAGGGACTGGAGTAAGTCAAATGTTTGACCAGGCTTTGACAAGTGGTAAGAAAATACTTCCTAAGGATAAATTAGCTATTGAAATAATTCATCATTTATTAAAAACAAATTCAGTAGCTTCAGCAATCCATAAAATATTAAACCTTCGGTTCTCAAATCTTCCAATTGAACTAAGACCACTGGTAAAGAATGGAAGAAGTAAGCAAGTAGCTCATTGGACAAGAGAAGCATTGGTTAGTGATAAGATAAAAGACTTGATTGATTGGTCTGGTTTAGGTAAAAAAGGATATTGGTCAGATACAGATGGTGAGAAAGTTAAATTGCACGATCTAACACAGGAGGAAAAAGATGTTTAGAGATGGAATTTTTGAAAGTTTTGGTGACTTTTTAGATAGTATAAATGAAAGAGTTGGGAATATAAATGAAATTTCAGATCCTCAAGATCCATATGGCGGAAAGGAATCACCTATGGAGCATGAGAAAGGAATGTCTCCACCAGAAGATAATATAGAAGTAGGTGATGAAATACAAATTCTGGATGCTGAAGGAAATACTACAGTAGTACCCCATGCTATAGTTTATGATGTGAGCACAACTGAACCTTCAGGTGCTTTGGCTGTTGAAATTACTGGATCTAATAATGAGGATGAACTTCAATGGTATGATGAGGATGAATATGAAATAGTTCTTTTGAAGAAGGCAAACGAATCCAAACTTTCTGAAACAGATAGAAAAGAAGCAGAACAAACAGAAATGCCAAAAGAGGAAACTCCAAAGGATGATGCTGAAAAATTAAGTATGGAGGATTGGTCTGATACTGATAAAGATGGAAAGCCAAAAAGAAAGGATAAAGTAGAATACCCTTCTAAACTTTATGAACCTACTGATAAAGAACTTAGTGACGAGATCAAATATGAAAGAAAGTCAGACCCGCTATATTTATGTAATGAATGTTTTAAGACGTTCAGATGTAATGAGGCTAGGTGTAAATGTGGTAGTGAGAATGTAGAAAGGATAAGTAAGGTACGAGAACGTGAAAGTAAAATAAAAAAATATAAAGCTATAGTTGAAGCAGAAAATTTTGAAGTTGAAGATGCAGTGCAGCTATCTCATAAAAGAGATATAGATTACAAAATTCCAGGTTTTGCAAAAGGGACAATTAGACAAAAACTTGAGAACGATAGATTTTTGGTGTTTTTTACATGGAATATACTTGGTAAATCTTTGAGTCAACTTACAAATCTTGCTGCTGATGATATTGAAAAAGTAGAAGAACTCAAAGTAAAAGAGGGAAATGACGTTTTTAATAAGCATCAATTAAAAATAGCAAAGGATACTTTAAGGATGTCGGATGCTGGTGCTAACATAATGGGTGGGATGACCAAAGAAGAAGCACGGGCTTTCTTGAAAAAACAAGGTTGGTCAGATGAAAAAATAGCAAAACTAGAGGAATCAAAAACCAACGAGGAAAAAGGAACTGTCTCTTTTCTTAAAAATCCTTATAGGATAAATTACACAACTCGGGATGGAGTAGTTGTAGATACTACAGTTATGGCTTTTGATGAAGCAGATGCTAAAAAGTATATAGAGAAATGGAAAAAGGGTTCTACAGTAAATAAAGTAGAAAAGGTAAAAGAGTCAAGAATAAATGAAACAGTTCAGGAGTTAATAGGTGAAACCCCTGGTATAAATGATCAAGAACAGGAAATACTAAATTGGGCTATTGATCAAAGTGTCATCCCAAATGTATGGCCTAGTGATGAAGTAATGATTGATTCTCTTGCTGATGAGGGAATTCTTCCTCGGACACCTTCAGATGTGGAGGACGAAACAGGACTAGATTTAGGGGAAATTCCTGCAGTATACTTAAAATATATTTTATTGCCAAAGGCAAAAAATGAGTGGGAAAAAGCATCTGCCCCTGCTGAATTAGAATCAAAAATAAAAGAGAAACTTTCCCCCGAAGCTATGAAAGAGTTAGGTGGGCCTAAATTAAAATTTGATTATGGTACTGTTGTGGAGCATAAAAAAATAATGGAGGATTTATCCCAAACAGACTTCTTTAAGACTACTATGGTAGGCACACAAGTTACTTTAGTGGATGCAAAAGGACTTCCTGTAACGTATGCTAAGGATGATGATTTGGCTTGGAAACCTTGGACTGATATGGGTTTTGTGGGAGAATCCAAACTCGATGAAAAAGCCCCATATGTTGCTGTGAGAAATTATGAGGACGGCATTGCATTAGTTATAAAGGATGGAGGTCCTGAAAGAATTCTTACAAAGTATCCTACTAATGAGAAGGAGGATGCAGTTACAAAAGGACAGATGTATGCAGGGAGTTGGGATATAGAGTTTAAGGATTTAACTGAGACTATAATTTCTGAACAAGATGAAGATAATTATACAACAGTAGCCAAAGGAATAGAAGATGAGGCTACAGCAAAAGAAGTAGCACAGGACAAAAAAGGACAAGTTATTGCAGATCCAGAAGACCCCAAAAAGTTTGCAGTTATTATGAAAAAGGAATAAGTAATGGATATATTTGAAAGTATTTCTAAAATAAATGAACAGGAAGAGTCGTATACAAATAATGTTCCTCTTTCTATACATTTTGAAACACCTGGGTTGGATGATGACAATTATGTTGAATCCCCAGATAATATTGATCTTCAATATGATATAGAAGTAGAGTATCGTAGTTGGGGCATTAAAGATATAAACGTTTCTCTTAGAGGAGTTTTGGATTTTGAAATTATTATAAGAAGTGAACTTCCTGAGGAAGAGGGCAAGGAAGTAGTTGTTCCAGTTCATATAGATTTTGTTGAATTAGAGCACGAACAAGTTGAAGTAAGTTGGTTAGAAGGAAGTGGAATAGCCCCTGCAGAATTACATGTAATACTTGGTGGGACAGAAGGAAAGGGTGTTGTAAAGGTAGAAGTTGACTTTTATTATTGGAAGCCATAATGTATAGTAGATTATTTGATACAGTAGTTTTTGAATCCAGTATTGATTTTCCCCAGCCAGATTTAGACCCTCAGATTTGGAATAAGGAAAGGAATGAATACAGAATTCGAGAGGATGTACGTGGAACTATCTTGACTATAGTAGATCAATATCCTGATGAAGATTTAATACAGAACTCACAGGAAATTAGACTTGTAGGATCAATGGGTACGAATTTATATGTGAAAGATTCAGATATCGATGTTCATCTTGTCCCTAAAGATTTTAGTGAATGGAATGAGAAAAGAGTTAAAGAAGTAATGGATTGGTTTGCACATAATGACAAATTGGATAAGTTTATAGGGAATCATCCCATAGAAGTTTATGTTCAACTTGAACCAAGTCAGGATTTATTGTCAGCAGCAGTATATGATCTTGTTAATGATAAATGGCTTGTAGGACCAAAAATTGTGCCGTTAGATTATGATCCATATGTGGAATTTCAAAATGTTGCTGGGGAAGTTAAAAAGGTATCGCAGGAAGCTGACCTTCTTATGGGAGAATTAAAAAGGGATGTAACTGATTTTGATGTTATTCGGGCAGCTATTCAAAATCTTCCAACAAGTTATAAGAAAAAATTACATTTGCGATTAAAAAATAAATTGGTAGAAATAGAAAAGGATATAGAAAGATTATATTTGGAACGAAAGAAAATGGTGGATGTCAGATTTAAACGAGAGTTTTCTGGAGATCCAGAAAAGGATATGGAACAAGCTAAAAAATGGAAGGATGCAAATGCTATTTTTAAGTTTGCAAATAGATACCAGTACTTAAAAGTTATTGGAGAGTTGGAGGAGCTTCTTAAAGATGATGGAGAAGTAAAACCAAATGAAGTTGACATAATTAAAGGGGTAATGAAAAATGTCTGAATTTGAGAATATACTAAAACGAACTAATGAAGCTAGAAGTGAAAGTCTAAATTTAGAAGAGTATACTGATGGCCTTGTAAAAATGTTAGGTATTAAAATAAATAGTATTTTTGAAACCCATCAACAAGATATTCTTGCTTTAGATAAAGAATTGAGGAATAGATTATTTAAAGCTGTAAAAGAAAATTTTGATGCTTCTCTTATTGAAGTAGAAAATTATCCTAAGGAAATAGATATATAATGTCAAAATTAATTCCTCGTAGAGTAATAGATACGCTTAGAAATAATGTGGATATTGCTTTGGATATAGCAGGAATAGACTGTACTATTTATATTCCTACTACCACTTCATTAAATACTAATGAAGGAAATGATATATTTGAGCAACCTAGTGATCTTACTTACGTTTCATATTCTGGAATGTGTTTTATTGCTTGGAATTTAAATAAGTATAGATTGAGGAAGATTGGGATTTATACTGAGGATGAACTCCCTATGTTGATTTGGCTGCCTAATAAAGCAACAGCCTTGGAAGGTTCGGAGATAGGGACAGAGGTGGATGTGGATATAATACAAAGAAGTTATATTAGTGTGGAACCAGAATTTATTCCAAATAATGTAACGGATGTTACAGAATATGAATTAGTGGATTTGAAGATAAAGGGCACACATGATAGTGTACTTGTAAAAGCATATAAAGGCGTGCCACGAAGAATAGAAAGGGAGTAGAATGTTTGGCGAATTATTTGAAAATATGAAGAATTTGAGTGAGAGGTTTAATATAATGGAATCAGTTTGGCTAGAGGTTCAAAACAAGATTTCCCTTATGTCCCAAGAAGAATTATCCAATTATATTAATGAATTGACGGATGAACTTGCACATGAACAAAGATTCTCCGGAGGTGGTTCTCACATATTTCAAATGGAACAACAATTAGATAAAATTCAAAAGTTCTATAATCAAAAATTTGACGTAGATTTAGAGGAACAAAAGCCGTCTCATACGGATACAATGAAACAAATTCCCCCCGAAGAGGAAAATTATAATGAGGAAGAAGGAGATTATCCCGAATGAGAATAAAACAAATTGAAAATATTTCACAGGAAGATGTTCAACTTAATCTTGGAAATGGTTCAACTTTGACTTTACAACCAGGTGCATCATTTAATAATGTCAAAGTTGAAAATTTGGATCAAATAAAAGAAAAAGTAAAAGTAACATCTGACCTAGGGGAGATTCGTGAGAATAATCCAATTACAACTAAATTGTACGACTGATGTAGAGTTTTATAGATTGCTTGGGTTTTTAATAGTTGTGCAGAAATTACTTAATGACTATCTTTCTAAAGTGAAAGAAGAAATTAGTGAACCTGAGAATTTTGCTGAAGAGTGGATGGAAGAATTTGAATTAGATTCTGAAGCAAAGGATGAGGTTTTGAATATGTTTTTATGTGCCCTTTTAGCTATAGGTAGAAGTGAGAACAATGGCTAGTATCGGAAAAGAATATGATTTAGGAATAAAAACCCTTTTATATAATAGGTTTAAAACTATTTTAGGTGTAGCTGATCTTGCTCAGAAACATGCAATAGTTCAAGCACCTATGGAAATAGCTCTTAGGGAAATGGCTGAGAGAAGGCAAGAAAATTTTCTTGATTTTATTTCCATTTATAGATCATCCTTCGGCCCCAGTTGGTCTAGACAAAGAACTCCTTTAGCACGAAGAGGCATATGGTTGGATCAAACTACTCACGTAAAAGCACAACCTATTGATATAAATTATGACGTATGTTTCTGGTCAAAGGATGCTGATAAACTTTATGAAGCTATTGAAGAATACATCTTTTGGCAACATGACAATCCAAAAATTACTTTAACTTATTTGGATACTTATGAGATAACTCCAGATTTGCATTTTGGAGATATTGTTGATGAATCAACTTATGATGAGAAATACGATACAGGTATTATTTTTAAGTTTAGAATGCCAATAAAAGTGGATGGTTGGATATTAAAATCTGAAACAGTGGGGATTATTGAAAAAATACAGTTAACTGTTTATGATAAAGATGATTTGGGAAGCACTGATTATGAATCAATAGTAGTAGAAGATTCAGGTCAAAATACAGAATTGGAAGAAGCACTTAAATTTTTCAGAAGAAATCTTTATAATATTTATTCAGTGGATATTGATAGTAATTTTGTTTTAATTGAAGGGGACTGGACATCAGAACTATCTTCCGGGGATAATATTATAGTTCAAGGGAGTACTGATAATAACGGGTTGTATACAGTGTCTGCAGTAGTGTTAGAAGGGGAGTATACAAAAGTAACACTAACAGAAGCATTGACAAGTACAACAGCAGATGGTGTTATTTATAAGGCAGAATAGAAAGGGAGTAGAATGTTTGGCGAATTGTTTGAAAATACAAAGAAGTTGAATGAAGCTGAAGAAGTAGTTTTTCCAGAAATAGATTTAAAACCACTAGAGGAAGAAATTACAAAACGAATAGGAGTGGTTGTTACATTAACCAAAGAAATTAAACAAGGACGAACTGGGACACCTTATTTAGTTTTTGAAAGTCAAGAGTTAGTAGATGAAGCAGGTGTTCTGTCGGCAGGATTGGAAACCTTACATATTGTAAGTTTTGGTGGCGGAAAAGTATCTAAAGAGGAAGGCAATTCGGTTTGGTGGCCAGTCCATTTTTCATTTTCGCTTAAGCGAGGTGGAAGCAATAGTATTGATTTTATGAGTGCATGGTATACATTGTCTTCTGGGAAGTGGACATTCCGTGGAGCAGGTGAGTAAAATGTTTGATCAAATACTACAAGAAATAATTGGAGCAAATGAAACCAAACTTTCTGAAGCTCTATCTGCTAAAGAGGTAGAAAAAATACGTGGGGAGTTAGCTACTCCGGACATTCGTCCAATGGACTTTGACCAGACAGTGGAAGGGTGGGTAGCAAGGATAGAAGTTTGGGGAAAGGTAACTTATTACCATAAAGATCCAGAGAATCATTGGGGGAAGAGAAAAGTAACAAAACAACAATTTATTAACAAAATAACGGATGAAAATTTAAATAAGATGTTTGGGATTTGGCAAGTAAAGAGAAATAATATCACAAAATGCACCCTCAGGAGAGATTATGTGGCACCAAACGGGAAACATTATGTGGAACAATTTATAGTGGATATTAAATTACGTAAAGAATTACGTTAATATATTTTATTAGAGTAAGGAGAAAGAGTTATGGCAATTTATCTAAGCCCAGGAGTTTATGTTCAAGAACGAGATTTGAGTGATATAGTACCTCGAATTGCAACTGCTCCAGCGGCCATTGTAGGTTATTCGGCTAAAGGAGATGTAAATAATATTAGGTTAATGACAAGTGACCAGCAGTTTTTGGAGGAGTATGGAGAACCAGATCCTAGTTCGGGACATTACCTTCATTATTCTGCATTAGCATACTTAGCAAAAGGGAACGCATTATATTGTCTCAGAGTTCATAATGGGGCTCTTTGGGGCGGTGCTAATATAATGAAGAGTACTTCTGAGTATAGTAATGCAGCTTTAAGTGCTGGGCAATCTAGTGATAGTTTTACTGCGGCTTCTGGATATGAAGAAGATACACTATTTCAAATTCTTGGGGCTAATCCTGGAGTTTGGAATAATAAAATTGGGATCAAAATACAGAATGTTAAGGATGGCACAGATGAAGTAGCTACAAATCAATACACATTTGAAATAGTAGTGTATCATCAGGATGCTGATGGCAATTGGTCTCAGGTTGAATTATTTAAAGTTTCCAGAAAAACTAAAGTGGATGGATTTGGAAAACAACTTTATCTAGAAGATAAGATAAATGGAATAAGTAAATATATTATAGTTAAGGACAATACTGATATTGCCAATACCGCAGTCCCTTCTGCACAGGCAACTAGGTTAACTTTTTCTGGTGGAAGTGATGGTAGTGATATTTCTTCTTCCGATTTAGTTACAGGCTGGGAAGAATTTGAAAATCCAGATGATGTAGATACTAGAATTCTTATTAATGGTGGGGAAACAGATGTAGTTGTTCAGACTGCAATAAGAGATGTTGCAGAAGACAGGTTAGATTGTATTGCAATTTTGGATATGCCATATGCCAGCACAAATTCCTCTACTAGCATGTTGACGTTTAGAAATACTACACAGAATTTCAATTCAAACTATTGTGCCTTGTATACTATTTGGCCAAAGATTCATGATGCATACAATGATCTTTTACTTCAGGTACCTCCTTCAGGATATGTTGCAGCTCAATATGCTTATAATGATTATGTAAGTAATGTGTGGTTTGCCCCTGCGGGTTTTAATAGAGGAGTTTTGGATAGTGTTCTTGAGTGTACCAAGACAGATGGTACTACTTTAACTCAGGGGGAAAGGGACGTTTTGTATGCTGCCCAGATAAATCCGCTACAAACCTTTCGGGGAGAAGGGCATGTAATTTGGGGACAGAGTACATTACAAAAGAAAACTTCTGCTCTTAGTTCAGTTAATGTCAGGAGATTGCTTATAGTTATGGAAAAGGCTATGGCAGTAGCACTTAGATCATTTGTTATGGAGCCAAATAATGATTTAACAAGATTTAGAATAGAAGCATTGTTAAATGAATATTTAGGTAATTTATCTGCCCAAGGTGCTTTTCAAACAGAAGCAGGTGATCAAGGATTTCATGTTGTTTGTGATACTACAAACAATACTTCATCAGTAATTGATTCAAAAGAATTACATGTAGATGTTTTTGTTAAACCTTCAAGAGCAGCAGAATTTATACGATTACGTGTGACTGCTACTACAAGTGGTGCTAGTTTTGAAGAATTAGTTTCAAAGGGATTTTTATTAGGATAAAATCATAAAGGAGAAATAAAATGAGCATGTCTGCGGACAATTTGAAACATGATATAAGTAATCCTGCACGGACGTATTGGTGGGATATAGTTATCCCGAAAGTTATAGGAGGCGGGAATAGAGATCATATGGAGGTTCGAGCACAGAGTGCTGTGATACCTGGAAGAAGTTTTGGTGAGATTTTGGTTCCGTACAAAGGAACAGGAGGCGTTAAAGTACCAGGAAAGTTAACTTTTTCTCATGCTTGGCCAGTCGTTTTTATTGAAGGGACTGACCAAGAAATATTCAATGCTATTTATGGCTGGAAGCAAACAATTCAGAATGCAAGGACTGGAATAGGGAGTTTGGATTCTCTAATCAAAGCAGATTTATATTTAAGATTGTTAGCTTCGGATGAAACAGTAGCAAAAAAAATTAAATTAGTCGGTTGTTATCCACAGGCTGTGGATGATGTTCCGGTAGCTTATGATGATGAAGCTGTTATTTTTTATAATGTCAATTGGTCATATGATTATTGGGAAGAAGGCTAAAATGGCTACGTTTGGGTTTGATTTAGCAAGTTTAGGTTCTACATTAATAACGAAAACATGGCATCTTCAAAGATCATACAACTGGGGATTGTTAATGCCCATGGATTTTGGTGGAACCTTAGGTTATCTTGTTTCTCAGTTTTGTCAGGATATTAGTTTTGATGATTATCGCGTTTCTGAACTTTCAAAGAGAAAGCATGGAGCTTTTGAAAGATTTTATGCCGGGATGCAAAGTATAGAATCTGTAACTTTACAATTTCTTGTCCCTGTGGACAATTCAGTTATGGATTTCTTTTATGCCTGGTATGAGAGGGTGATAGATAAGGATGGATACTATTATCCTAAATCCAATTATAAGAAAAGTATTTTTGTTATGTTTTATGACCAGACAAAGATAGAAAGTGTTAGATTTGAATTGAAGGGATGTTTTCCTAAAAGTCACCCTAAGGTTCATCCTTCTTTTACTGAGGAAGGAGTTATGATAGCGGAGATTATTTTGAGTATAGATTCTGTTGAACCTTCCAGTTTAATTGGTGACATAAGAGCTGGAATAACAAATGCCATAGGGAGTATTGTTGGCGGGTCATAAAAGGAATGATTGGACTTGTTAGTGAAATACTTTTGTAATTTTAATAAATTTATTGGAGAAGAAAAATGAGTGATTTTCTACCTATTACTTTATCATCACGTTGTTTAACATATAAGGATAAATCTGGAAATCCTGTGTCCCCAACTAATATTACAGCTAGATCCTATCAAGGGGGTGACCAGATTTATTTATCACAAATAAATCCTCTTAATCTTGAACGTAATTATTTTGAAGTTCTCAAGTCTGTAATAAAAGGAGTAGATCCTTCCCAGTTAACATTAGGAGATAGGATGTATTTAATCCTTTGGGAGTATGTCAATTCTTACAGTAGAACAATGAAAATCGAAACTATTTGTTCCAATTGTCTTGCAAATATTACAATTGATGTTGATTTGGCTAATCTTGAAAATATAGAACTTCCAGAGGATTTTAAACAGCCTTGTCCAATTACACTTCCTGTCTCAAAAGAAAAAGTGAATCTTAGACTTCTTACTGTGGGAGATGAGATAGAGACAGAAAGATTTACACGGAAACATCCTGATGATGCTATTCTTTATCGATATGCAAGAACAATTGTAACTGATATGGATATAATTGCAACAGTTGAAAAATTGAGAAATATGGATGCTAAGGATTTAATGACAATTATATCTTTTCAGGATACTTATTTTCATGGTCCAGTTATGAAAACAAAATTTACATGTCCTAAGGAGAGATGTGGGGAGGAGGATGAAGTAGATATACCCTTTCACCTTGAATTCTTTTTTCCGGATGTCTCCCAGTTTGCAATCTCTACTGGAGAGGGAGTTTAATTTATTGTACTATTTGAATCTTAGTGTGAAGGATCAAAGAGATATGGATGTTAAAATGCTTGCTTGGCATTCTGATAGATTGTTTGAACAAAGAAAATTAGAAAAAGAGAAAGAGTAACTAATGTACCCTAAACGCAGTTGGAAAAATGAAAAGGATGTCTTTGGAAAGAAACATCGACAATATTTTTTAAATAATGTTTTTGGTGCTGATGTTTATGACATGAAAACTTTTCGTGCTTTAAAAAGAAAGCTAGAAAGAGATTATAAGGGCTTTTTTGGAAGTTTAAACAAATTGTATGAGCGTGGGGAGTTTAAAAATGTTGCAAAAGAGTCTTTATCTTTGACCAATAGAGTAGTAAATCTTATAGATTCTATGATAGAATCTGGGGTAATAAATAAAAAGGAAGTAGATATTATTGTACAACATGTGGGAATGTTAAATGAGAGAAGAGATATTCTTGTTCAAAAATCTGGGGAAGTAAAAGCACTAAAGGGCAAGCTTTCTACTATAGAAAGTTCTACAGGTATACGTCCTGAAGATTTAAATATAACAGGAAAAATTGTAAGGAGTGGTGCACGTAGGGAGGCAAAAAAGGGGAGAGAAGGAGTTCTTCCCTTTCTTAAGAGAACAATGCCTAAAACTTCTGGGTTAGCTGGGGAGGTATTCGGAGGTGTAGCTACTGCAGGGTTTGGGCCTTTTACACCATTAGCAAAAATGGTTGGGGGAGCAGGTTCAGATATTTTTGGATTGGGAAAAGGTATTTTTCAGAAGTTTGGTGAAAGAAATGAAAGGAAGTTAGGCGGGAATTTACGTTCAGTTGCTTCCCAGTTGTCTGAAGGAGAGGTAGGGGGCATAGGGGGAGCTAGAGGAATTGGAACGGGCCTTTCACATTCAGTTGAAACTAAAGGAAGGAAAGTAAATTCTGATGCATTATTTGATTTTTATAACAAAGGAGCATATAGGGCAAAGTGGACAAAGGAATTGTTGAAAAGGACTAAAGAAGGAGAAAAAGGAAAATTAGGAATATCCGGATTAGCG
>Ga0307434_1001559_pt1 | contig 12226 bp, 17 predicted proteins | sample SalMarWE160220MG_FD_202156 | JGI IMG/M metagenome (GOLD analysis project Ga0307434, IMG submission 202156) | Salt marsh sediment microbial communities from the Plum Island Ecosystem LTER, Massachusetts, United States - WE1603-220 | ecosystem: Environmental > Aquatic > Marine > Intertidal zone >... | reverse complement strand
TTCTTTTTTTTTACCTAGCAAGTAAATCAATTGATTAAATTTGTATTTAGCAAAAAGTTGCTAAATGGGTTTTTACTGGCTTTAGGTTGTTTTTGCATTTCGTATTGCTAACTATAAAAATTAGAGGTAGTAAGTCCTTGCTATATAGAAACTTCGTTGCTAATCACTTCATTAAATACAATAATAAAATAATTATTTTGCTAAAAGTTAAAAGCTAAATACATTATAAAACTATTTTACTAAAATGTATATACATTTTTTTTGTTCAAAAAATAGCCCTTAAATCAATTTAAATTATTTTTGTGAAGTTTTACCCATAAAAAAATTTATTTATTCATTAAGGCTAAATTCTATTAATTTTGACTTTTCATCATCAAGTCTTATCAATTTACACCTTGCATAATTTTTTACAGTACCATTAAAGGCATTTTTGCAAGTAAACCAACTTTTTACAACTATGCTTTTATAGTCTGGCTGTTTCCAATATTTTAAATCCACAAGCTTATAACTTGATGGATCATCCAAGACATTTTTAACTTGATCTTTTAAAAGAAAACAATCTCCGTCCCAAGCTGAAAATTGCTTATCAATCCACTTTTGATAACTTTCTTTAAGTTGCTTTTTTTCTGCATCTTGTTTTATTTTTTCTTTCTTTGCTTTTTGGGCTGCTTTTTCTTTGTCTGTTAATTTGCTATATGCTTTGATTTTTTGCAGTTCTTTTTTTGTTTGGGCCAACTGGGCCGATATAGTTTTATTTTTTTCTGTCAATATACTGCACTCTTTTATATAATCGTTGAGATTTTCCTTTAATTGAGTCTCTTTATTTTCCCCATTAAAAATATTGGCCCAAAATGCGATAAAAATAATCATAGCTATTAGGGCCATAAATCCGGCGGTTTTCTTTGTATAAAATTTTTTAAAGTCAATAAATACCGCAAAAAAGGGAATAAAGATATATATTAATAATTTCCCCCATACTTTTATTAATTTTCCGTCATTGTTGATATTGTTTAAATTATCATTCATAATATTTTTTTCTCCTATAATCTATTTTACAAGTAAGTTAAACATATGTTTTTATTGTGGATAATCGAATTTAACAAAATGATATTGTGTTAAATTCAATTGTATTTTGCTACACTGATAAATACAGGATTTTAATTGATAAACAGCTTTAATTTTTAAATTTGGTAATTAATCTTTAAAATTAAAGCTGTTTTTTTACCATGTTTGTAAATTAATGTTAAATACTATCTGGAAATTTTGTCTTTATAAAATCATATGATGAAATTAATTCTTTTTTTAATGCTTCTATTTCTTCTAATTTTATTGATGTAGTTTTAAATTTCATGTCCGGCATATTCTCATATTCATCCTCTAACGATTCAACTTGAAGTTTGGCGGCATGTTCTTTTGAAAAATAAGCATGATCTTCCCAAATTGCCCAGTCACCGTCTTCATCTGTGTATAAAACTAAATAAAATGTCATATTATCACCACCTTTAAAAAAATATTATCGGCCGCCACCTGTTAACGGTTCTACTTTTATAATTTCATACCTAACATTCTTATACTCTTTAAAAATTACCTCTTCTAATAAGTTAGATGCATTTTCGGCATCCAATAAGCTATCGTATTGTTTTGAGCTTTCAATCTCATGTTTAAAGCCATTGACCTCAAAGCTTATTTTAAAAAAATACTTAATCAAATTATCACTACCTTTCAAATTATTGTAATTAAAAGTATATAATAAATGGACTACATACCTTTAAAAGTACCCAGTCCATTTTTTAAACTTATCTACTTTTAAAATCTGGTAAAATTGTTATAATCCCGGCTATAACAAATCCCAATACATGATATTTAGTAATTTTCACATTATCACCACCTTTCAAAAGATAAAATATTTTTCAAAATTTAATCTGAAATCCCATTTTTATTTTGGGTAACAAAGTTACAAGTACCTTTCAAAAGATAAAATATTTTCAAGTTTTTCTTTTATTTCCGATTCTTCTAAGTCTTTAAATATTATATCTTTGCTTATATCAAAAACTCGAAAAGGGCCATAATATATATTATTATCTTTTAGTATTAAATTAAATTCATTGTTATTATCATCTATAACAATGATTTCAAATATTGATATAGCTATAAATGGTAATTTTTTTACACTTTTTATTTTCACATTATCATAACCTTTCAAATTATTTTATTATATTTATGCTCCATATATGATTATCATGATTAATTTTATGTTTGCCTAATTTAAATTTATTAATATATCTATTCATATATTTTATTGATTCTTCCTTATTAAAATATGTAGTATCTGAAAGCTTAATTCTTTTTACATATGAGGTTTGCAAAACAGATAAAACAAAAAATCTATGCGGATTAGATATTTTGTTGCAAGAATAAATTCCAAATATAGAGGCTATATAATAAGCTTTTACATACAGGCCTTTATTAATTAAATTAATGCTTTGTTCTTGTTGATTCACGAATAAACACCACCTTTACGCATTATAATATCAAATTTTGTGTTATAGTGCAAAATATTTAACGTATTTATGATATAACGCATAAAATAGCTAACAATTCTTACATAATTTGTAATATTTAATACTGTTTTACAATTGAAATTCTTTGTTTAGAGAAGATTTTTAATTGCCGTTAGGCAATGTTAATAGTTAAAATTAGTTAAAACATTGATTAATTGTGAGTTCTTTTTAATTGATAAAATTTGCGGGTATTGTAAATCAAGTTATAATCATTATTTATAAGTTTTGCGGGTATTATGCGGGTGTTCATTTATAGCAATACCCGCAAGAAAAAGTCAGTTATAATCATTGTTTCAAGAGTTTTGCGGGTGTTGCGGGTATAAAATCATTAAAAAAAAACATTATATATTTTTATATATTTTATTTTTATAATAATTATATATAATTTAATACCCGCAATACCCGCAAAATATACTTAACACTTGATTAATACTGATTTTAATTTGCGGGTATTAATAAGTAAACACCCGCAAAAAAAAGTAATAAAAAATTGCCCTAACTAGCCATTATACTTGGTTAAGACAATTTATAAATTTTGCGGGTGTTTATAAATATTTGCGGGTGTTATATAAATTATTCACCAATATATTTTATAAAAAATTCATCAATTTTTTTATGTTTGTTATATCTACAAAGTACATTAAACTTTTTTAATTCCCGCCCTAGTGTATGTTTTTTGAATGGATTATCAATATTATCTTTTATTTTTGAAAATATGAATTTTGCACTTAAAAACTCTTCTTCTTCTATATTTTCAGTATTAGGGGATAAGTCAAAATATTGCTCTAGAAATAACATTTTTTCAGATTTTATAAGATATTTTTTATTTTCAATCTCTAGTTCGATTGTTTCGGCTTTATTAAAATAATATGGTTTTTTCATCAAATATAAATTATAAAAATATCCCCATAACATATCTATGTCAATTTTAGTCTCAATGTCTATTGATAAACATTCTAAAACTGCATATCTTCTATTTCCGGTTAAGTCTGCTAAAAATTCTAAATTATTAGTAGTGCCACAAAATGAGCATCTTCTTTTTCTTGTGATGGCTTCTCTTGCGTAAGGTAATCTAAATTTATCTTTAGGAGCTGTTAAAAATTGTTTTAATGCATTTAATTCAGACTTTTTAAAAGTTGCAGTAATTTCCCCAAGTTCAACAAGCCAATTAGTTGTCGCTTGTGCTATGCTATCCCTAGCCGCAGGAGAATTAAGGTCTAAATGTCTTTCTATAAAATAATCGTTTTGCAAATCTTTAGGCAATAAATTTTTTAGCCATGTTGATTTACCTATTGACTGTTTACCCAACAAAATTAAATTTAATGCCGGTGGTGTATCTTTTTTTGTATCTGAACATGCTAAATATACCATTTGTAATAAAAACTTTGATATATATAATTCTTTGAATTTTGATGTTGTTTCTATGGTATTACATAATTTTTTAAATATATCTTTATCATGATTTTTGTTATAATATCTATGACATTTTTTTAGATATTCGCTAATTGGGTTATATTTATTATCTTTTGATATATCAATGATACTATCTGTTATATCAATTTTTGATATTTTATTCCCATGTTTTATTGTTCTTTGATAACTTTTTATTATGATTGATTCGAGGTCTATATCTTGATTTAACTTATTATTTATATATATGTCATGTTCAAATTTAAAAGTATTCAATTTTACATTTGTATCATAATGTTTAAGCAATTCAATAACATTTTCACTAACTGGCAATACTTCAAATTTATCTATTGGCGGTTTTGGTTGCATTATTGAATTATAATATTCTCTTAATGAACATGTTTCTTGTTGCTTATTATATGTATACGTAACTTTGACATAATCTTGATTCCATTTTATTCTTTCAAAATCAGGATTTTTTTTCATTTTTTTTAACATTAATTTTGTCATTTTTTACCTCCGTTTTTTTCCACCAATTGACAAAATAGATTCTACGTAATATAATAGAGTCATACAAGCAATCTACTCTGTCAATTGATTTTGCTTATATATGTATTATGGTATAATACATATAAATGGATATAGATGTTATTTTTTTTATTTATATCTTAATTTTAAGCGGTTGCAGTACTATAAATTTAATATTAATTCCAAAATTGCCGGTGTGTAGTGAACACCGGTTTATTGCTGTTTATTTATTTATTATAACTCATTATGCTATAATCAAGTACAAAATTTAATTTTTTTGTTATATGGCATATATGATATAATAATCATATGTTTGATGTTTGTTTATGTTTTTATCGTATATGTAATTTAAGATTTTTTTTTCATAATTAAGTTTTATTTTTTATATTGGAGTTTATCCTTTATGTTCCGGCCGGGTTTGTGCGAATAGCCCGGCCTAAATAATGTCAACATATTTGTCCCACCCATCACTTAATTTTATTTTTTGATTCTTTAAATCCTGATAAAGTTTATATAGTTCATGATATTTTTTTTCAAGTCTGGGACTAAATTTATATATCCCCTGTAAATCTTTCATTGATAAATAAATTTCTCTTTTTAAATTATTTAAATCATCCATATAGGTAACTAATATTTCTGAATTGAAATAATTTAATAGGGCTTCATGATTTTGATGTGTTTCTAACATCAATTTAAAAGTTGTTAACTTTTCTTCTCTAATCTTCTTAAACATTTTCAAAATCCTTTCTTTGTAAATATTTGTCAATCTTACATAATGTATATTGAACATAAGATTATGTTAAATTGAATAAATAATTTTATTTTTTTAATTTTTGTAAATCGGCTTTAAAACTTGTAATAGTCTAGCTTTAAAGCCGATTTTTGAATTTAACAGAATGACATTGTGTTAAATTCGGTTGATTTTTGACTCAATATTCTTCGGGTAGTAAAACAGTGGTTACGCTTCTATCCCATTCGGTAATAATCCAAATTTTTATATCATCATCAAGCATATATACGGCCATAATCCTGTCATTATTTGAGATTACAGCCTTATCATTTAAGGCCCTATCATCTTTATTGGTGATGCCCCAACTACATGCTTGATAGCTTTCTAAATGTATATCTAAAGTTATTTGTAATATTGGGTTTTTATCCAAAATTTCTTTTATTCCTTGAGTAATAAGTACTTGGCCTAATTCAAAGCTTTTTTTTGTCATAAATTACCGCCCCTTAATGCCAATCTTTTTAGACAAAATAATGGTATATAGCTTTTTCCGCTATCAAGTGAAATGTAATATCCCCTTGACACAAAAGAGCTATATTCAATAGTTCCCTCTTTTTCTTCGTAAATATCTTCCTGTCTATCCAATAATTCAAAAATGACATGAGTACCACAAGATAAAAAACTTATATTGTGGCCGTTGGAATCCTCTAAATAATACCTTCTTGATTTTGAGTCAAAACTCAATTTTTTGTAATCATTTGATTTCATAATTTATCTGTCTCCTTTTCAAAAGTTTTAAGGCTTTAAAGCCATTTATTTTCTAAAAAATTGATGTCTTCATGATTTAAACCTAGTTTGCTTTTTATTTTTCTTTTAGTCCTGGACGAAAAATTATAAATCTTGGCCCAGGCATTAAATCTCTTCTCAATAGGTTTTCTTTTAAGTGATTGGTTTTCTCTGATTAAAGTTGTTTTCAAATTAAACAGCTCCTTTTCAATTAGTTTTTTATTTTGGCCCATTTAGGGTTATTTAAATTGATTTCTGAACGTGTTTTCGAGCGTTTTTTAATATATCCATCTTCCAGAGCTTTTTTTAATAAATCATCCTTATTACGCTTTGATAAATTCAATTTTTCCATAATTATTTTACTGTTTGGTATTAACATATTATCTTGATAATTTTCCAGTAAAAATTTTAAAAGCAAAATGTAATTATCCCCATGATGCAAATATGATTTTTCTATAGAATTATCTATTAAATTTGATTTATTTTTTATGTCTGTAATTTGCTTTTTTACTGCACTAGGTACTATTTTTATATAATCGTGATAATCAATGTAATGAACTAACTTTTTGGTATAACCTTTGTTTAATTTAGTAGTTATTCTCTTCCATAAACTGTTAACATTAGTTTTTTCTTTTTCCAGTACTTTTATAAAAAATTTCTCATTTTGTATTATATGTTTCAGATCTTCGTAAACTATATTACATTTTGGCAATCCGGCCTTTTTGTTTTCCTCAGATAATACCAATAGCGACTTATAAATTTTATTGGTATTGTTCCAGATATTAGTTTTAAATTCACCGGGTTTTAAGTTTTCAGTACCCGGAATTTTAGTCATTCTCTGAGTCTCTTTTGTTGAGATACAAAAACTTATTGCCTTTTGAAAAATTGCCCTTACGTCGGTGTTTACCTGCTCACCGCTGGGCCGTTGGGTCGCCCCAACTATATATATCCCGGCGGCCCTTGCTTTTTGGCCCAGTTGCAACAAATCTGTCTCTTCATCGGAACGGCCTTTACTTGTTGCGTTCAACTTTATTTCTGCAAGTTCATCAATTATCAAAAAGATTTCTGGCATATTTTCGGTATTTTTCTTGGCATTATAATCAAAATAATTCTTACAATTTTCGGTTTTCCTTATCTTTTGTAATCTATCAATCATGATATTTTTTAAAGTTCCTATTACATTTATAAATTCTTCTTGATTACTGACTACGACTGTATTTCTAAAGTTGTCATAGTCTGAAAGCTCGACACCTTCTTTCATATCTACCATTACAAAAATGCTTGAATTAAATACCATAAGCGATTGTATTAAAATGTTTGTTAGGACTGACTTGCCGCCGCCGGGTTCTCCGGCAATAAATAAATTTTTCACTTGTGCAAAATCTATTAATTCTATTTGCTGACTTTCATTAATGCCTAAAATAGCTGGTATTCTCAATTTATTTAGCTCTTTTTTTTCTATAGTGTTGATATACTCGTCTAATCTATAATAATTTTTAAAGGCTGTTTTCTTGAGGAAATATAAGTCTGTATATCTGAAATTATTCTTATGTCTTTTTATAAATGATATCTGTCTATTAAAATACAATTCAATTTTGCCCTTAGATTTAATAATCTCCTCTAATGTTAATTCATTAGAAAACATAGTAATTTTATTATCGTCTACATTCGTTATAGTAATTTTATTATTAAATATTTCGCTGCATAATCGTTTATATTTTCGCTTATTTTTGATGTTTTTATAGTTCTTGATGAAATTCTTAAGGTCTAAATATATCCCTCTTAAAGTAAAAATAAATATCAATTGCAGCCATGCAATATTTATATATGATAAAATAGTTATAGATAAAAGGATAAAGGTGAGTATCCTTTTATTTTCAGGCATATTAAAGCCGGATAAGGTTGCCTTAAATATATACTTTAGGCATATTAGTACCATCTTTAACAGGTATGAAAATACTTTCGACATTTTGTCATTGAGTTTATTTTCATACTTGTTTTTTCTACTTAAAATACTAGTCATTATTCAATCCCCCCATAAATTAGATAAAATATTTTCCCGCCAATATCTTGTATTAAGTGCGGATTAAAGGCCAGATAACTTAATACTGCTATTATTAAGAAAGTTAAAACGGCCGATAATACCTTAAATTTGGCGTTTATTACATACCATGCAATGGCTACAACGCCTAAAACTGCGATACTTAAAGATATTGCCCCGGTCATACTTGATATAAGCTTTTCAATTACATTTGTAAATATTAACATTTAAAAATCCCCCTCATTAAAATAATTTGTTTTTTGTTCTCTGTATGTTTTACCATTACTAAAATAGATAGTCTCAACCGATTCTTTTCTATAGGTTTTTATGATCCTTTTTTCCATCTTATCAATTGTTTCAATCTGATTATTATTAAAATCATCCTCATATAAATCCTGATTTGATTGTATGCTTGGCATAGTGTTTTCTTTAACAGAATTTTTTTGATGTACCGGCTTTTCATTTGAAATTAGCCCCAATACATATAAATAGATAGGTATAGCTAAATAAAAAGCAAAATAATATCCCGGGTTTTTTTCAGTCTGCAAAATACTGTAAACATTAAACATAAATACAATTATTATAATTAGGAATATTATTTTTATAAGTTTTGGTCTTAATACTAGGCTTTTAAGTCCATTTAATAAAGTTGTCAATTTAATTTCCCCTTTCGTGATATAATTAAAATAGATTTCTTTCATCTTTATTAAGTCCGGGTTTGTTCCGGGCTTTTCCTGTAGATGCATTTAAATTTCAATTTTATAAATCTCTTTCAATCCTCTAATGATACATTCTACGGCTATAGAATTAAAAGTAATCCCAATTTTGTCTTTATCTTTGATTGATTGAATTGCTTCTATTGCGGCTACTGGCATTCTTAAGCTCCTTGCCCTAAAGGCTACTTTCTTATTTTTTGTGTTTTCCATTAAATAACATCCTTTCAAAATAATTTTTTAATTATAAGATTATTATATATTACATTAAAGCTAATTTCAATTTAAATTTAGCACAAGAAAACTTGAATCTAACACAATACTATTGTGTTATATTCGCAAAATCTTTGTAAGTCAGTTAAAAGAAAGCTTACGGCTTTTTTTGCAAAAATATTAAATTTTAAGTTTTGTTTTAATATAACTTTTCGTATTGATCAATACATTATGTTATATTGAGTATTTTTATTTTGCCCATTTAAAACTCTACCTTTTATATAAATTATTCTAAATTTGGTACATTTTGAAATGATATAACTTTGAGTTTTCAAATGTCGAAGTTTAAAGGGAAATTTTTTCCCTTTGATTTGATAGAACTCACAACATTCTTATTATAAAGATGTATTGTCTTATATGCTGACTTAAGATTTGGAGATATCTCCAAATCTTAAGTCAGTAAAAATAATATAACGTCAAAAAAATTAAACATGACTTTGACAACATTGTCAAAGCTAAAAAACTGATATCAGACAACTAGACTTATATTTATTACTTTTAGCAATATTTTCTAACTTTTTAATTTTTAATATATCTTGAAATTCTGAAAGTTTAAATATGATATAATACAAAAAAAAGATTACATTCCATTAAAACAAGGAGACTTTGAAATATAAGTCAAATGTAATCAATTTTTTTTAAAGGAATTGTACATTTTCAATTTAAAAAGCGGTAACACCTAACTAAGTGTTACCGACTTTTTATCCATTTTTGTAAATTTTTTCAATGCACACTAAATTTTTAGAATTAACTTATTAGCTGATTTCAGAAAAAAAACACGCTGCAGATATAAAACTTAGTTTCCGATCCTATACCTTAAGAGGATGATTTTTTTCCAGTTTTAATTTCTAAATTTTCGTTTTGTGGTTTATAAAGTTCCGGCCCTTCATTTCCATTTCTTATTTTTTCTCTTTTGATAGCATTTTGTTTTATTTCTTCTCTGGCTGCTTTTACTCTTTCTTCATGTGCTTTTAATATTTTTTTTCTGGCATTTTCAACTATTTTTGCTCTGGCATCGATTCTATCTGATATTTTTTTGTTTATTTCATATTGCTTATCAGCTAATATCTTTTTTTCTATTTCTTCATGTTCATGTCTTTTAAAATCAAATGGATTTATTTTATAATTTTTCGGCATATATTCATTGTATTCATCTATCAATAAATCTATTTCTGCATAAATTTCCTCTATTTTATCTATTAAAACAAACTTATTTTCTATAATAGGCCTTAATTGCTTATCTACAATTTCAGTTACTACATTTTTTAATATATTACCTCTGTCGTAAGCTTCACTTTTCATATTTTGGAGTAAGCTATCAACTTCTTTTAAGTTATAAAATTTCTGTTTACAACTTAATAGATATTTATATCGGCCTTCTAACTTGTCTAATTGCTGACGATTTTCTTTTAACTGATTTTCTAAATTATCCAAGAAATCATCATCAAGAGGAGATTCCGTCATATCTATTTCAATATTATAAATATCATTTTTTTTACCTGCTATTTCTATTTCTAATTTAGAGATTTTTTCATCAAACTTTTTCTTATAATCTTCATACTCTTTAATAGCTTTAAACTGACTATCCAATTTATTTTCCTCCAATCTTTTTATCAACGGCCTTATTTATCATTTCATCAATTGCATTCATATCAACTGAAAAGCTTTTATTTACATAATTTTTATCTACAAGGCCATGTTTTCCGTCGGCTGCTTTTCTTATTTGTTCATTCATAAATTTATTATAATCTTTAGGATTTTTATTTTTATTCTTATCATCATTATTTTGACTTTCTTTATTATTATTATCATTTTGGTTATTCTCCTCATTGGTATTTATTCCGGCTGCTTGTCTAAACAAATTATTTATTTCTCTGTTTTTTTCATCCATTAAATATTCCCCTTCCATTTCTTGAATTGCAGGATATAAAGCTTTAAAAGCATTTTGCATTATTTCATCTGTAATATTAAGATTTACTCTTAAATCGAGCTTATAACATAATTTATCTTTATCCCATATGATGTATTTTTGAATATCTTCTCTCTGAAAAAAATCTTTTATTTTTCTAGGACTTTTTAAGGCTTCACTCCATAAAATTAAAAGATTTAATTGATTTTTTGGGATAGCTGCATATAATTCTATAAAAGTATTTTCTATACATTTATCATATATTTCTAAGCTATTCCTTCCATTAGGCACTCCATTAGGCACAAGTATATTAAGTTTATCAGTATTATTTTTAAATTTGTTTATCTGATTTTCTAATACATCAAGTTTTTTCATTATTCATCACTACTTAATACTATAAAATCACCTTTGGCAATCTTTTCTTTTTTCTCTTTATCTTTATCTTTATAATAGGCTTTTTCTAATTTGTCTATTCTCTCCTGATTATCATTTTTTAATATGCTTGCAACCTCTTTTAATATTGATAATTTAAGCCTATATAAGATTACTTCATTATCTTTTAAACTGGCTTTTTCATCTATATCCTTGTAGATATCAACCATAAATAATCTTATATTATTGAGATTATTAAAAGTTCTATAAGCTTTCAATTTTTTTCAGCCCCTTTCTAATAAACAGACTTTAAAGACACTATTTTTTACTGGCTTTCGTCAATGTATATTTCTTCCAATTGTCATATGTTACACTAATAATAGCATTTTGCGGCGTATTACATATTTTTTAAAAAAAAGAGTTTACAGAGTTTACAGAGTTTACAGAGTTAAAAGAGTATCTATTCAAATCAAAGCAATCAAAAAAAAGTTTTATAAAAAAATCGGTAAAAATAATATTGTAAGTCACTATTAATCAAATAGTTGTATTAGATTAACAATTCTATTATAACATGCCCTAACGGGCATAAACAAAAGACTTACAATAAACAAAGTATTTTAACATTAATATTTTCTAAATTTGTATTTTATTGGTAATACTCAGACAAAAAAATAAGCTTAAAATAATAATTAAGCAAATAAACATTATTACAATAGGGTTATATGTCAAAATAATTTTAGAAAAATTTAGCAAGGCCTTATTCTTTTTTTTTACCTAGCAAGTAAATCAATTGATTAAATTTGTATTTAGCAAAAAGTTGCTAAATGGGTTTTTACTGGCTTTAGGTTGTTTTTGCATTTCGTATTGCTAACTATAAAAATTAGAGATAGTAAGTCCTTGCTATAT
>Ga0307434_1001556_pt1 | contig 12235 bp, 11 predicted proteins | sample SalMarWE160220MG_FD_202156 | JGI IMG/M metagenome (GOLD analysis project Ga0307434, IMG submission 202156) | Salt marsh sediment microbial communities from the Plum Island Ecosystem LTER, Massachusetts, United States - WE1603-220 | ecosystem: Environmental > Aquatic > Marine > Intertidal zone >... | reverse complement strand
TCGCCAGGTTCGCGGTTGCTAAAAACGAAGCTAATTTTCCTATTAATGTCGCCCCGGTGGCTCTTATCCTGCACGGCTTGCAAAAGCTGTCGGGCAGCTGCATCTCTCCCTGTGGAAAACCAACCAATGTTCAGCAAGAGCCCGCTTTACCTTCCTTGCCCTCTGTCATTCTGAACACAGTGGAGAATCTCCCAATATACGTTTCCTTATCCTGGCCCACGTGCTAGCAAAATGGGCTAAATAGCTGGATTTTTGCCCGAATATTTTGCCCTGAGCTAAAGAATTTAGGAAGTCGTCAGGTCCATCGAATTCGGGCATTTCCACATATGCTCGGCCAATTTCGCCTAAAGTATGGGCATCGCTGCCAGCGCTGGCAGCTTTTTCCTGCTCTTTGGCTAGTTTCCATGCTCTGGCGTTGCCACTAGAAAATGGCGTACGAGAATTAAAAGTTTCGATAATATCGACCTGGGATAAAACTTCTGTCGAGGTTAGTGGGTTAGCATTCCAGGGCAGCGACCTGCCAAATGGATGAGGAATGCCAACTAGACCGCCTTGGCTTCGGATTCGAGATATTGTTTCCTGGGGAGATAATCCCCGGGAAACTGCTTCGCTAAGAAAGAGCCCCATTATTTCACCCAGGGGCGTTAAGATCTCCTCAGCAACGATTACTTTAAACGGGGCAATTTCCCTTAACTTTAAAGCGCCAGCAATGGTGTTGTGGTCAGCTACAGCAATACAATTTATGCCTAGCTCGAGGCAGCGCTCGACTATTTTCTCCAAAGGTGTGAGACAATCTATAGAATAGCAGGTATGGATATGTAAATCAGCTTTTATCAATTAGCTTACCTAATCTTGTTATTGCCTCTCGGGCATTCCGGGCTTTGTCCCTCTTGTCATTCTGAGAGAGCACTTTGGCTGAGCTCGGTGTGAACTCCGCGACCGAAGAGTCTGTCCCTTTCACCTGTTACTTGATTATACCAGATTCCTTAAAGTTTGCAGCTAAATTGATTGAGCCTCAGTATATTGAAACCTTTGAAGAAAGGAGCCAGAATTGCTGATAAGAGAAAGGTGAGTCAAGCGATATTAGCCAGCCTTTTCCACATATTCCCCGGTGCGTGTATTGACTTTGATGATGTCGCCTGTATTAATGAAAAGAGGAACCTGGATGGTTGCTCCCGTTTCTAGCTTAGCTGCTTTAGTGCCCGCTGTGGCCCTATCCCCCTTGAAGCCAGGCTCTGTTTCCGTAACCTGGAGCTCTACCGAAGTGGGTAGCTCTATGTCTACTGTATCCCCCCTGCAGGTCAGAATCTCTAGCATCAGGCCCTCTTTTAGATAATTGGTGCCCTCTCCTATTTGAGCCGAAGTTAACATAATCTGCTCGTAACTTTCGTTATCCATGAAGTAATAAAGGTCGCCATCGCTATAAAGGTACTGGACTGGGCGATGCTCCAGAAATACTGATGTAACTTTATCCCCGGATTGAAAATTCCGCTCTGTGACATTCCCGCTACGAACACCACGGAGTTTCAACTTGACTACAGGCTGCCTTTGCTGCATCTTAACATGTTGGTATTCCAGAATTTGGTATATTTCGCCATCTAGTTCTATGGCGGCTCCCTTTCTCAATTCTCCGGCATCGATCATTTAGTAACCTCCGTGGTTATCGATAATGAATTGTCACTCCGTTCCCTTTGCTCCTTGTCAGAATAACAAATCCTTCTTTGCCTTGCTAAGCACTTTGGCCTTGCCATTTTTCAAAACTACCATATCCTCAATCCTAACACCACCTTTTCCCGCAAGGTAAATTCCCGGTTCTATGGTAAAAACCATGCCATCTGCAAGTGAATCGGAGGAGCTGGGACCAAGCGCGGGAAATTCGTGTACCGCTAGCCCAACACCATGTCCAAGACCATGTCCAAAGGCATCTCCATAGCCAGCTTGTTCAACAACGCTTCGAGCCAATCGGTCTGCCTGCGAAGCATCCATACCTGATTCAATTCCCTTTATGGCAGTGGTCTGTGCTTTGAGAACTATATTATAAATTTCCTGTAGGGATTTGTCTGTCTCGCCCAAGAATAAAGTGCGACTGAAGTCGCTACAATAACCGTTGATCCTGGCTCCCATATCAATCAAAACTGATTCACCGGAGCAAATTATTTTTTCTGTAGGTCGAGCATGAGGTAAAGCTGAATTTGGGCCTGAAGCCACAATGATTTCAAAAGGCAGTCCTTCACTGCCTTCTTGGCGAAGGAATTTTTCTATCTCCCAGGCTGCCTCCTTTTCCGTTATGCCGGGGCGAATTATTGCCCTTGCCTGTTCAAAGGCAGCATCGGTTAGCTCTATTGCTTTTGTGATAAATCCTAGTTCCCCGGGCTCTTTTATGGAGCGAAGTTGCTCTACTATGCCAGTGGTGGAAACAAGCTCAAGGTTAAGTTGCTTGGTCTTTATTGCCTCGCTGAGCTTGTGATAACTATCGTAAGAAATACAATTTGCCTCGAAGCCTAATTTGTGCCACCCCAAATCAGGAAGCCAGTCACGTAACTCTTGCTTAGTCTGAATAATTTCAAAATCTGGTGACTCTCCCTTAGCTTGCTCCACATAGCGAAAGTCAGTAGCTAAAATAGCATTCTGTCCTGAAATGAGTAGCCATCCGGAGGAGCCGGTAAATCCAGAAAGGTAGCGGAGGTTCTCCGGTTGAGAAAGCAGGAGAGCATCTAGTCCTTTTTTGGCGATCGACATTCGCAGCTTCCGCAATCGCTTTATTCTCGACTTTCTCCTTGGGCCTTCGACAATTCTATTCGCCATCTCGAGTTTCCCTTTACCCCCAAACTTCTCTATCTTGCCCCGGCGGGCTGATTACAATCGCAGTATTATCTGCGCAATCCCAAAGTAAACCGCCACGCCGGATATATCCAGAATCGTAGTTATAAAAGGGGCGGACACCAGAGCCGGGTCAATCTTGAATAGACGGAAGATGAATGGTAAAGCTCCGCCTGCCAGGGTCGCCATTACTGAGATGGCCACCAGGGTCGTGCTCACTACGGCGGCCACCTTCAGGTTCCCGCCGAGCGCATAAGCCCAGCCCAGGGCAACCGCACCAAGGACAATGCCCAGGAGAGCACCTATCCCGGCCTCCCGCAAGACCACGGCCAGAGCCCGTCTTGGTTTCACCTCCCCAGTAGCCAGCCCACGAATGACGACGGTGGCCGATTGCGCTCCCACATTCCCGCCGGTGCCAATCAACAACGGGATAAAGGCAGCCAGTATCAGTAGCTCGCCGGTAAGCAGCGCTTCATTCCGGGCAATAATAGTGCAAGTAATTGTGTTCACCACGATAAGCAATAAGAGCCATACCCCCCGGCGCCGGACAACATCAAAGATACGGCTGGCAAAGTAACCCCGCTCTGTACCAGATACCGCGCCAAAGCGATAAATATCTTCGGTGGCCTCTCGCTCTATGATGTCCGCCACGTCATCATGGGTGATGGTACCGACGAGGCGCTGTTCTGCATCTACCACGGGAATTGCCAGCAGGTTATGCTCCCGAAGTTCTCTGGCTACTTCCTCGCGGTCGGTGTGGGTGGAGACAAAGGGCGGGTCTGGTTTCATGATATCGCTTACCCTGGCATTCGGGTCAGCGATGACCAGGTCCTTGAGCGAAACAGTGCCTATAAGATAGCGGCGGCGGTCCATGACATAGCACTCGTATACTGTCTCCCGGTTGATGGCCAGCTGTCGGACCCTTTCCAGAGCCTGTGTCACAGTCATATCGCTGTGCAGGTCTACAAATAGGGGAGTCATCTCACGCCCGGCCGTTTCTTCATCATAGCCCAGCAACTGCAGGGTGACGCGGCGTTGGTCAGGCGAGAGTATCTGTAATAGTCTGCGGGCTACCTTGGCGGGTACCTCGTCCAGCAACTCCGTCCGGTCATCGGGTGGCATTGCTTCAAGGAAATTCCTCGCTGTCTGGTCACTGAACGCCTCAAGCAGCTGGTTCTGAAACGCTCCATCCATATAGTCGAAAACAGAAATGGCAAGACTCTTCGGAAGGAGGCGAAACGCTATCACTGCTTCGTCTGTCGGGATGCTGGTCAGGAGGTCGGCAATATGTGTGGGTTCTGAATCCGCTAGCCTCTCTCGCAACGCCCTGTATTGCTTGTTTTCCAGCAACTCCTTGAATGTGTCTTCATCCAAAACTTCCAATGCAGCCTCCCAAGGAAAATCTTGGGCCATATCACGACAAATAAAAGCCCCACGTCCGGTGGGACGTGGGGCACACACGCCTCAATCAAAGACCTACACTAAAGCAAGCCCCACCACCATCGAACGAAAATGACAATCCGTCGCCGTTTATGGTCTGGGTCTGGAGATGATTTCGTTTCCATACCTTATATCTTGTTCCAGAAAGGATTATAGCCCGCCAATACAATCATGTCAATCTAAAAACACTGGGGTGGCAACAACATATGGTTTATTGCTCAACGAGGATTGTATCGGTTTACTCTAGGCTATAGTTCGTACAATTTGTTAAGAAAAGTCTGCGTGAAAGAAGTATTTCATATTAATTTCTTAACATTTCTGGTATAACATTAGAGGGCTTGAAGAATCTTCAGGAGGCTAGGGATGGCAGGCAAGAAGGTTTTGGTAGTTGATGACGATATAAAAACTGTAGAGTTGGTCAGGCTCTACTTAGACCGGGACGGCTACCAAGTTCTAACTGCTTATGATGGTGTTGAAGCTCTGCGTCTGGCTCGTGAAAGCTACCCCGACCTCATTGTTCTTGACCTTATGCTGCCGGACATAGATGGACTTGAGGTCTGTCGTACCTTGAGACATGAATCCGATGTACCAATTATTATGCTTACTGCCAGGACTACTGACCAGGACAAGCTAACAGGCCTGGACCTAGGTGCCGACGACTATGTGACCAAGCCTTTTAGCCCTAAGGAACTAGCGGCTCGAGTGCGGGCAGTGCTAAGACGTCTTCCCGGGGAGCGTGGCCCTGAGGAGATTAAGAGTGGTGAACTTAGTATGAATTTTACGCAACACGAGGCGTGGCTTGCCGGCAGGCCACTGAATTTGACCAGTGTTGAATTTAAGTTACTGGGAGTTCTCGCCAAAGAGCCGGGTAGAGTTTTCAGCCGGGCAAGCCTTATTGAAGAGGCTTTAGGCTATGATTTCGAAGGTTTCGACCGCACCATTGATGTTCACATACTCAACCTACGCCGAAGGCTGGAGCCGGACCCCAGCCACCCCAGATATATAAAGACGGTATATGGAGTCGGCTATAAGTTTGTCGAAGGGGAACAGTGATACATCGGTTGTGGTTTCGCCTCTCAGTGACTTTCGCAGTGATAATATTGGTGACTGTCGGCACCATATATTTCTTTGTCAGTCAGCGCATCGCTGTCGAAATAGAATATTATAAGACAATAAGTGTGCAATATCGCTCTGATCAAATACAATCCAGGCTATATATCTACTATTGGAAGGAACGAAGCTGGGAGGACGTCCAGTCCGTAGTTGAAGATACAGCGCATGTCTCCGGGACACATATTATATTGGTCGCTGTCAACGGGACAGTCATGGGTGATTCAAAGGGAAAACTTTTAGGGACGAACTATACTGACTCATCAGACAGTCCTCTCGAGATGTTCCTGGGAGCACAGTTTCTGGGAAAAGTTTACATCAGCTCTGACCCAGAGGCAGAACTATATGTTGCTCCATTTCTAAGACTCTCCACGTCAATCAATCGCTCTCTTCTCCTGGGAGGCTCGCTGGCAATCGCCATCGCTTTGCTATTGACTTTTGTCCTGTCGCGGAGAATAACGTCACCTATCGGTGTCCTTGCTAAGGCTGCCAGACGATTGGGACGGGGAGACTTGTCTCAGAGGGTTCAATTAAAGGGCGAAGGTGAAGTTGCGGCACTGGCTCAAGCCTTTAACTCTATGGCCGCCGACTTAGCGCATGCCGAGCAATTACGACGAAATCTGGTTGCTGATGTTGCTCACGAACTGAGAACTCCTATTTCTAATATTCAAGGCTATCTGGAGGCAATTCGCGATCGGGTGATGAAGCCAAATGCCGCTACCATCCGCTCCCTCAATGAAGAGGCAGCTCTGCTTTCACGGTTGGTTAATGAACTCCAAGAGCTAAGTCTCGCTGAAGCCGGCGAACTGAAGCTGGTTTATCAAGCAGAAAACATCACCACGTTAATTAAACAGGCAGTAACTCCCTGGCAGCCCAAGGTAGCAGCAAAGGAGATAGCGTTGTCCCTTGACCTGCCTGATAATCTGCCATTGGTTAACATTGACTGGCAACGGGTCAACCAGGTGCTGCATAACCTTCTGGAAAATGCGGTGGCTTATACTCATAAGGGAGGCACTATTAATGTGGCTGCTACAACACAAGGTGACTGGGTAGAGGTTTGCATATCGGATACTGGCGAAGGCATTCCTGCTGAGGATTTGCCTAATATCTTCGAGCGCTTCTATAGAGTGGACAAATCTCGTGCCAGAGTCACCGGAGGCAGTGGTCTGGGTCTTACTATTGCCAAGCGGCTGGTGGAAGCCCATGGCGGCAAAATCACAGTCCAGAGCAAGCTGGGAAAGGGAAGCCGTTTTTCATTCACTCTCCCTATTGCGGAATAGCATTCACCATGCCGCATGCGTGATGTTTAGCTATTGAGTATAGAACCAATCCTTTCTTTTTGTTTGGCGTTAGAGTATTATAACAAGCTACTTGCTTAGAAAAGATTCTACATATGAGTAAGAAACTATTGATTGGTTTATTAGCTTTGGGTGTGGCAATGATAGCAGTAGGCTTGGTGATAGTGTTTGTGGGCTTGCCTTAGCTTAATCGCTCTTGTAACTTAAGTTCCTGGTCGAACACCAAACAGGTTACCACTGAACAAACATGGGCATGTCTACCCTTCCATGCGTACGTTACGGTATAGTTATTTCAAATTACTATCTCGGCGGCAAATACTCGGACAAGACGCTCTCTAGCGATTTTTTCAGTCCAGCCAGATCTGAACTATCATCTGCAACGAGAGCCTTGTTTACCAGTTTCCTGTAGGCAGATGGTTCAAGGCCGAGAGATTGCGTGGCAATCGGCAGGAAGACCTTACCAGGGAAGAGGGTAAGGAATTGCATTGGCTCTGTTGATGTGAGAGCATTTTCCATAAGCTGACGCTCCTCGCGAAAGATAGCTTCTGGAATGAAGTCCCAGTTGCTTGGTTGAAGAGTATTCACACATTGAGATTCCAGAACGGTAAGGTCACCAATTACCTCTAAATTATTCACTACTGTGTCTAATCCACCACTGCAACGACGTTTAAACCTTTCAATTATTTGTTTAGCAAGCACCTCTCCTTTGAAACGTCCTTTCGATTGAGCAATGAATTCGTCATAAAGATTGTCAATATCAGGTATTTCAAGAGATAGGTGTTGTCCAATGGCTTTAAAGACTCCTGGCAGACAATATATATTTTCCAACTCATGTACAGGGAGCGACGTTACATACGCCGGAAACTTCTTCAAATACTGTTCTGGCCAATAATCTCGGTCAACTATACCGATGGCCTCTACCCCCGATACGATAGTTTGGTTGCAGAAAGCGTTAGCACACTCCAATACATCTTTGCACCCTCCTACAGGTATTATGACAGTAGTGGGAGTGCTGAACCAACTTGTGTAAAATGAGTAGTCGGTATTTTCGTCGCCTTCACAGAAGACTATACGATTTGCAAATATTGAAAACGAAGCAGCTCCAAGGATTGATTCAGCAAGTTCCTTAGGAATCTCGCTTCCTAAGGGAACAACTTCAGGAATAAGGTCAGGCCTAATTATCACAAACTGTGCATTTTGTCTGGATAAAGCAAATGCTAGGTCGTGGGTTAAATATATGAATCTGAGGTCGGGACGCAGATTTTGCATTATATTCCAGAATCGAACAGCTAGACGCGAATGGAAATGAACCTCAGGCTCATCTATAACTATCAGTCCCGATTTCGCGTTTAGAACTCTGGCACCCAAGTAGAGAGCAACACGTTCGCCATCGCTCATCTGCTGAGCAGGATACACAATAGGATTTGATGTAAATCTTGACTCGACTTTAGGAGAATATGACTCGAATTTGATTTCCCTACCGGGAAATAATTCATGCCAAATAGCTTTTAGTTGCATAAGATTTGTATTTTCGATTACAGGTTGCTGCCCGGCCACCATGCTATCACGCAATTCCGTAGCAGAAGTTGCATCTTCCGCAGGTAGCTTTGAGAAGAGATGATTGATTTCATTCGACAATAGCCAATATCGCGAGCGATGGTCTTTCATTTGACTGGTTAAATCCCGAGCAGATCTTGCTAGTGATTGCATGGGAATATCGTCTGCAAGAGATATATTGCGGAGAGCCCCGATGAACTCAGCTTCTTGCTGCCTTGCTATAGCAGCTCCAAATCTTGTTTTCCCGGACCCATTAGGGCCTATTAGCACAACTGGATTAACGCCTTCAAGGGTATTAGTTTCCGTCAGCTTTAATGGAATGTTGTTATCAGTCATATTTGCAGGTCCTTTTATATTCTAGAGCAATTTATACGGCGACAGTGTAATTATAGCATAGAAGGATAAGTCCTATCGTAAATGTTAGAATAGCTGTAGATGGAGAAGAACGGCAAATCAACAGAAAGTTTAAGGGCTATCGAGAATTTAAAGAATGACACATCTTGGTTTAGAGACACTCCTCATTATTGGGCAGAGGCATCGTTGCCTCTGGCTTATGCGGTGGCATGTTTAGAAGTTACTGACGTTTGACGGGCGCTGGTTCAAGATATAGAGAGATAGCCTCCCTCGCATTCTTCAATGCTTCTTCCTCGGTATCACCAGCACTGCAACATCCTGGAAGTTCTGGACAATAGGCGGCATAGCTCTTTGTCTCAGAATCGTATTCCAAAACAATACGGAATTTCATTTCGCCTACTTCCTACTGAATTAAAGCACCTACCACTGCACGAACATAGGGATGTTTGCCCTTTCATGCGTACGTTAGTAGAGGTCTTGTGTAAGATTCAATATTATCACTTTGTGCTTTGTCCTGTAACATAGCTTTTCTTCATGTTTTTAAGTTGCTTGTTACGCTCCTGCAAGTGAATACGGATATCATCCCAATACAAAAAGAGTGATATCTCATCTATTTTAGTTTTGTCATCAAATACGCAGGCATCTAATACCACAAGACCTTTTTTGTAGACTGCTATGTAATCATCTATAGCTGTTTGTATGTGTGACCTTGCTTCGTTGACACTTTTGGTGGTCATTTGTCGAACATTAATGTGAATTGAACTCAATGACTCTATATAACCTCTTGAAGCAGAAATCAAATCGACCTTATCTGGCATTTCGTCTAATATTTGTTTTTTAAAATGAGAGTCTGAAGCTAAGACTTTTTTATCAGCCGAAAAGCTTGAATAAATCTCCACCAGACCGTTAATATGAGGAGGGATCAACCTTTGTCCAAAACTTGTATGATGAATGGCAGTACCGTAGTGTTGAATATAGTTTCTCAAAGCATCCATAAACCTATAGTCAAAATTTCTTTCATATTCAGTTACACGTAATGATTCTACTCGTTCTTTGATTCGAGTCTCTTCCGGTAAACAGGCAAAACAATGGGAAGTTAGCCTGTCACTATAAAGCCTTACTGACGTTAAGAGATTCAAGAGCCGCCTGTTTAGAGCAAGCCGAGCGTCAAAAAAATCAGCAACTCCACGATGATTTAGAACCCCATATGATATTGTGGCGTTTAGTGACTCCTTTTCCAAATCGATATAGTTAGAAATCATCATTTCGTATTCTCCCTCGAACTCTAATGCCTCGGCTAAAATAGCTTTTGATGCTTTGAGAAGTGAGAACCTCTGACGGTCAATAGGCAGTGTCGGAGAATCTGCATCCAGGGTTAATCTTAAGAAATATTGCATTGTATTAGTTAATTAGCCTAGTTTTTATCCGATGGAGGTAGTTGTTATGTAGAATATTATGCAGTGAATGGTAAAATACTTCAACATGGAACATAGCAACCAATTGACTGAGGGACTGAATGAGATTAAGACTGTAGCGAATAACGGTTCCTGGTTTAGAGACACTCCTCATTATTGGGCAGAAGCGTCGTTGCCTTTAGCTTATGCGGTAGCGTGTGTTGAAGTAGTGTCTAAAGGTTCTGAAAAGACTGGGGTACTGTACAATAAGATTATTGAAGCATGGAGTGATGCCGGAATAAAAGCGATTTTCGCCTCTTCTATCGTCATTATCTCGTCTTTTCAAAAGATTCTAGGAGTGGAACTTCTCTTCGGGAATGCCACTCCCTTCAATGATGCTCCTCAGCGTGCCCACTGGCAATTGCTTCCCCTTGTGATAGGGGACAATCACCTGTTTGCCCGTATCGTCATTCCGCCATTTCTGATGGCTGCCTCGTTGCGAGATGAGAGCGAATCCGTGCTGTTGCAGTATTTTGACAACCTCGTTGGCTCGCAGTCTTGGCAACTTCCGAGCCATCAGGCTGGCACTTCCACCTCAAAGACCTTCTCGTCAGGGTTCAGTTTGACTGGTGCTGGTTCAAGATATAGAGAGATAGCCTCCCTTGCATTCTTTAATGCTTCTTCCTCGGTATCACCAGCACTGCAACATCCTGGAAGTTCTGGACAGTAGGCAGCATAGCTCTTTGTCTCGGAATCGTATTCTAAAACAATACGGAACTTCATTTCGCCTCCTCCCTACTGAATTAAAGCACCTACCACTGGACGAACATGGGCATGACTACGTGAACATAATTGTCCACGCCTATGGGGCGGATGGTTCCCGGGCTCGAGGGGGTGGTGAGTTCTAGAGCGACTTGGTCCTGGGAAAGGACAGACAGAACATCGGAAAGATATTTTACATTGAAGGCGATTTTCGCCTCTTCTCCGTCAGTGAGAGCATCTATTTCACCAACATTGTCTCCAACCTCTTCAGCCTGAGCAGAAACGGTTATCTTTCCTGGAGCAAGTTCAGTACCCGGGGTAATGACCAGGCGAACTATGCCACTGGCATCGCGAGCAAATATGGAGGACATTTTAGTAACCCGCAGAAACTCATTAATGTCTAGTACAGCCCGCGTGGTATAGCTTTGTGGAATAACCTGGGAATAATTGGGGAAGGAACCTTGAATAAGCTGAGAAACCAGCTCAGCATTCTTGAGGCGGAAGAGGATCTGGCTCTTTTTTTCGTTTACGGTGATTTCTACTGGTTCTTCCTGCTCCCCAAGAAGGCGATTCAGTTCATTAAGGGTTCTCGCTGGGACGATAACCGTAGTCTTCACGCTGACTGGCGAGCCGAGGGTTGTCTTGTGGACAGCTAGCCTGAAGCCATCGGCAGCCACCAGGTTGAGCTGCTCGCCATCGAACTCAGTGTTAATTCCGGTTAATACCGGGCGGGATTCTTCAGTGGCAGCAGCAAAGGCGACCTGTGTAATTCCTTCCCTGAGGCTAGCTGCCTCAATGGTGGTAGTTATGCCATCGGTTATCTGGGGGATAGGTGGGAAATCCGCAGCATCAATGCCGTGAATATGGGCTTGAAAATGGCCGCTCTTAAGTTCCAGAATGCGACTATTAGCGGGAAGGTTGATTTCAATTAAGTCATTGGGCAAGGAATTAACAAAGTCGATGAGCAAGCGAGCAGGCACAGTTATGTCTCCTTCCTGTTTCACTTCAGCACCAATCCAGCAAGTGGTAGCCATTTCCAGATTGGTAGCTGCCAGTTTGAGACGCGATTTCTCAGCGGATAAAAGGATATTTTGGGTGATAGGTAAAGTGGACCTAGTGGCTACAGCTCTTCCTACGATGCTTAGCCCCCTATTTAGGTTTTCTTGATGACAAGATAATTTCATGGAATACCTCCCCCCTGTGTGTATGATGACAGTATACTATCAACAACTGTAATAATCAATGATTCGATTTGACATAATACTGGCTTTACCGAAGGCACATTACCACTGACTATTATGGTCAAGCTGGCTTACTTGCTTGACTGTAGGCGTCTTTTCAACCTAATAAACCTTTCGAGACAAGACCATCAAGCTGTAATTACCGTCCATAGAATGCAGTTAATTCCTTTAACCTGTCTTTGATTGTTCACGAGAACTTACTGTCTTTTTTTATTATCTGCCCCAGTATACAATATAATATAACTGCAACAAAACCTAT
>Ga0307434_1001555_pt1 | contig 12241 bp, 10 predicted proteins | sample SalMarWE160220MG_FD_202156 | JGI IMG/M metagenome (GOLD analysis project Ga0307434, IMG submission 202156) | Salt marsh sediment microbial communities from the Plum Island Ecosystem LTER, Massachusetts, United States - WE1603-220 | ecosystem: Environmental > Aquatic > Marine > Intertidal zone >... | reverse complement strand
TAGATATTATTGTTATCGGTACACATGGGAGGACAGGGATAGAACATGTCTTTTTTGGAAGCGTTGCTGAAAAAGTGCTTCGGCATAGCCCCTTTCCTGTTTTTATAATTCCCTGCAAGAAAAAGCTCGAACGCTTCTAAATCAGGCCATACCTAAACTCCTTTAATGATATATGGTTCTTGATCAGCGTGGAGCCAATAAGTACTTATGAAACATACATGAAACTGAATCTGACCGTCGTTTATAAGCTGAACGACCCTTGTCTAGAAGACGAGGTGTTCTAAAATCGGTTGATTAAAAACAACTGTTGTGTCATGTAGGAACTGATCCGGCATCAAATACATATCCGCATACCTTGATTCCGGCTCAGAGGCCGGAATGACAAGTCGCAGAGCAACAACACAAACCTTGCTTCGCCTGAAGGCGAGGCATTTCAATCATCCCCGAGAGGGATACGAAGAGAGGCCTCGTTTTGATGTTCATGCAAGATCACGATCAATCCGCTATAGAAACATGAGATCCTTTTCATCGAAAAAGAGGATAGAGAGCGAAAAAGGCCATCTCGTCGACATACTACCTTATGAGGAGGGATATTTTTCATCGTTGGTTCACATGTATGATACGTATGACCCTCTTGGTTCCGTGCAAGGTCTTCCTCCGCTGGATAGACACAAGAGGCTCCAATGGGTTCAAGATATCATCAGTCGCGGCACTAACCTTGTGACCTTGCATGGGGATACGGTCATCGGTCACGCCAGCCTTTTTTCCATGCCGGTAAACTGGGCTGAATACTTCATATTTATTCATCAGGATTTTCAGCGGGAGGGAATTGGCACCGCAATAACCTTTTACGTAATAGATTGGGCACGGCATGAAGATCTATCTGCTATCTGGCTGAGCGTGGAGAGGCAAAACTATATTGCAATCGCCCTGTACCGTAAGGCCGGGTTCGAACGTATCGGGTCAACCGGTGATAGCTGGGAAATGATACTCACCATAACCAAGGACCAGCAATCACCTTGTGGATAAAACTACCTTTGATCGGTGGGAAAGACGAGAAGGAACGAGGAGCACCTTATGGGGCAATGCTTCTAGGAAGAATGATCGAACGATGACCAGCTTTGAAATGGCTGAGGAAAGGAGGAACTATATGAGTAGCGAGATATCCACTGAAGGAAAAGTTTTTGCTGTGACAAAGGAATGGAAACAGAGGGCTTACATAAAGGGCATGGAACAATATAAACAGATATGGCAGCGCTCCATAGACGATCCTGAGGGTTTCTGGGGCGAGATCGCTGATGAGTATGTCACATGGTTTAAAAAATGGGACAAGGTCTGTGAGTGGGATTGGGACAAATCCCCTGATCACCAATGGTTCATAAACGGAAAGCTCAACGTCTCCTATAACTGCCTTGACCGGCACCTTGAGAAGAGGGGGGATAAGATCGCCATTATCTTCGAGGGAAACGATCCATCGGATACCAGGACATTCACCTATAAAGAGCTCCACCGGGAGGTATGCAAGTTCGCCAATGTCTTAAAGGCAAAGGGCGTGAAAAAGGGAGACAGGGTATCTATCTACCTTCCGATGATCCCGGAACTCGCGATCTCCATGTTGGCCTGCGCCCGAATTGGCGCTATCCACAGTGTGGTGTTCGGCGGATTCTCCTCGGACTCACTCCGGGACCGGCTTCAAGACTGCAAGGCAAAGCTCCTGATCTCCTGTGACGGGGCCTTCAGGGGGTCCAAGGCAGTGCCCACCAAGCAGAATGCCGATGAGGCGCTCAAAAAGTGTCCGACCGTGGAGACGAATATCGTGGTAAAGAGGGCCAATGTCGAGGTGAGCTGGAATGACGGGATAGACACCTGGTACCATGAGGAGATGGCAAAGGTTGACGCCGACTGCCCGCCGGAGGAGATGGATGCGGAAGATACCCTCTTTATCCTCTACACCTCCGGGTCAACGGGAAAGCCCAAGGGGGTACTGCATACCACCGCCGGATATCTCGTGTTCGTTGCGGTGACCCACAAGCTCATCTTCGACTATCATGAAGATGATATCTTCTGGTGTACCGCGGACATCGGGTGGGTGACCGGGCATTCCTACATCGTGTATGGCCCGCTTGCTAACGGCGCAACCACCATCATCTTTGAGGGAGTCCCCACCTATCCGGATGCCGGAAGATTCTGGGATGTGGTTGAAAAGCACAAGGTCAGTCTCTTCTACACCGCGCCTACGGCGATCCGGGCCATCGCAAAAGAGGGGGACGAGTACGTAACCAAGCACGACCTCAGCTCTCTCAAGCTCCTTGGAAGCGTTGGCGAGCCCATCAATCCGGAAGCATGGATGTGGTATTACAATACCGTGGGAAAGGGCCGATGCCCCATCGTGGATACCTGGTGGCAGACCGAAACAGGGGGAATACTGATTACACCCCTTCCAGGCGCCATACCGATAAAGCCCGGTTCTGCTACCCTGCCCTTTTTCGGTATAGAGCCCTGCATCGTCGATGATGACGGCAACGAGCTTGAGGGACCGGCTTCAGGCGCCCTGTGCATAAAGCGGCCGTGGCCGGGATTGATGAGAAGGGTGTATGGCGATCCTGAACGATTCAGGGATACCTACTTCATGCAATTTCCCGGAAAATACACCGCGGGAGACGGATCCAGAAGGGATGAGGATGGGTACTACTGGATTACCGGCCGCATCGATGACGTAATCAACGTGTCGGGCCACAGGATGGGAACCGCTGAGATCGAAAGCGCCCTCGTTTCGCATCCCAAGGTAGCTGAGGCCGCAGTGGTGGGTTACCCCCATGAGATAAAAGGCACCTCCATCTATGCCTTCGTTACCTTGAACAGCGGCGTGGAAAAGACCGATCAGCTCAAGAAGGAGCTGGTACAGCACGTGAGATCCGAGATCGGACCCATTGCTACGCCTGAAAAGCTCCAGTGGGCGGACGCCCTGCCCAAGACGAGGAGCGGGAAGATCATGCGTCGGATCCTTAAGAGGATTGCGTCTGGTGATATTGATAATCTTGGGGATACAACCACCCTAGCTGATCCAAGCGTGGTCGATAAGCTGGTGACTGAGAGGGTTGTGTAGCCTTGTTATTTTCGATTTGACCTTTCTCTCCTCTGAGGGCACAATAGGAGCCGACGTATGCCCTATTGCCACTCAGAGAGAGACGACACAATGGCTTCCCCTGATCTGTTGGATATCATCCTCGATTCCGCAACCCATACCGCGATTGTGGTTACGGATCTTGATGGCACCATCATCGAGTTCAATCAGGGAGCAGCCAATCTGTTTGGGTACAGCGCGGAGGAGGCCAAGGGCCGGAGCCTGCCAAAGCTCACCTTCTCAGAAGAGGACCGGAACTCTCATCTCTTCGAATATGTCGTTGAGAGGGTGAAGAACGTGGGTTGGGCAGAGGAGAGGTTGCTCCGCCTGCATAAGAGCGGGCGCCTCTTCCCCGCTATATCTGCCGCAACATCCCTCAACGATTCTAACGGAGGAATCCATGGCATCCTGGAGATTACCCAGGATATGCCGAGCCTCTCCAGGCTCGAGCAGGAACTCAAAAGCTCAAAGAACTTCCTCGAGAACATCCTCGAGAGCTCCATCGACGCGGTAGTCACCACCGATCACAAGGGATACATAACGTATGTGAACCGGGCATTCCGCGAGCTCATCGGGTTACGCAGTCACCAGATTGTCGGCAAGCACATATCCATCTATTATAGGGCCGGGATTGATCAGGCCCGCCAGATCATGGATAAGCTCAGGCAATTCGGGCGCATCCGCGATTATGAATTCGATATAAAGATCGGGGAAAAGGTTATTCCCATCAGGACCTCCGATACACTCCTGTACGACGACTATGGGGAGATCGTGGGAACTATGGGGGTATTTCAGGATATTACCGCCAGAAAAAAGCTGTCTGAGAAGCTCTCCGCCACCCAGGCTGAGTTGATACAGGCAGTAAAAATCAGGGCGCTCGGTGACTTGGTCACTGGCGTGGCCCATGAGATCAATAACCCCCTGATGGCATCCGATACCTTTCTCCACCTTTTGGAGGAAGACCTGGATGATCATCCCGAGCTAAAGAAGCGGGTCCTGCTGATCAAGGAGTGCAACAGGAGGATCCAGGACATCGTGAAGAAGCTCAGGGAGTTCTCGAGGCAGGCGGAAGTTGAATTCACCGATATGGACGTCAATGACGCGGTCCAATCGGTTATGGAAATCACCAGGCAGCAATTGCTGAATCAAGGTATAGAGGTTACGCTCACGCTTGGCAGGGGTCTTCCGAAGGTGTTGGGCGACAAGAATCAGATCGAGCAGGTCCTCCTAAACCTCATCTCAAACGCCCGGGATGCCATGGAGGGTAAGTCCAGGAAGGAATTGACCATCCAAACGCTCCTTAGCCAGAAAGGCCGGCTGGTGAAAATCTGCGTACGGGATACCGGCATTGGAATGAGTAAGGAGCAGATAGAGAAAATCTTTAATCCTTTTTTCACCACTAAGGACTCCGATAAGGGAGTAGGCCTTGGGCTTTCCATCTGCTATCGCATCATAGAGGCCCATCAGGGGAAAATAGAGGTGAAGAGCACGTTGAAAAAGGGCACTGAATTAATCGTCAGCCTGCCCGTTTATCTCAAAAAAGGCAAGAGAGAGGGTAACGCTCTTGAGTCAGGAGGAAAGAATGCCGCATAAAATCCTGGTGGTAGATGACGACATCCTGGTGCTCGTTGCTTTGCGGGAACTCCTTGTTGCTGATGGCTATGAGGTTATGACTGCCACTCGAGGGCAGGAGGCATTGGAGATTCTTCAGCGAGAACATGCCGATCTGGTGGTTCTCGACGTGATCATGCCCAAGATGACCGGCTTTGATGTGTGCAGGCAGATACGCTCGCGGGAGGATGAGAAAAGCAGGGTAAAGATCATCATGCTGACCGCAAAGACCGATCCCAGGGATCAGGAGATTGGAGAAGAGGCTGGATCCGACCTCTATCTTACCAAACCCATCGATCCGCGCAAACTAAAGGAATTGATTCACAGCACGCTAGAAGATCCGCCTCGATAACGACAGAGGGAAGGTTCGTTGCATTCACTCTTTTACTATTCACATGAGTTGACCCGATATGATTTCGGGCCGGATCACCCCTTTAAACCCGAGCGAGCCCAGAAGGCCTATGAACTCTGTAATCGCTATGGGGTATTGAGCCGTCCCCACATTAGCCTCAAATCCCCACCGGAACTGGACAGAGAAAAGCTCCTTCTCGCCCACAGCGACGAATACCTCGATGTCTTAGAGAGAGTCAGCAAGGGAGAGCTCTTTCAGGGCATGCTTCAGTTCGGCATCGGCACTGAGGACAACCCGCCGTTGAAGGGGATCTATGAGTGGTCGGCGCACTGTGCCGGCGCTACCTGGGAGGGAATGGCCTCCCTCTTGGAGGGGAGCGCCGATGTCGCGTTCAACCCCCTGGGTGGATTCCATCACGCCCGCCATTCCCAGGCTGAGGGATTCTGCTACATCAATGACCTCGTGATCGCCATTAAAGAGGCCCTCGCTCATAACGCAAAGATCACCTATGTGGATATCGATGCCCACCACGGAAACGGCGTTCAAGAGGCGTTCTACGGAGACAACAGGGTCCAGGTTATTTCCATGCACGAATCCGGGAAGTTTCTCTACCCCTTTAGCGGTGCGCTCGAGGAATCGGGAGAGGAAAAGGGACAGGGATTCACCATCAACATACCGCTGCCCCCCGGCACGGATGATGAGCTCTACCTCAAGGCCTTTCACCGGGTCGTCATCCCCCTTATCAAGGGCTTCGAGCCTGATTTCCTGGTCGCCCAGATAGGCGCTGATACCATGATATCCGATCCGCTCACCGATTTCATGCTCACCAATAACTCGTACACCGAGGTGGTTCGGAATCTGAAGGGATTATGCGGGAAGATCCTCGCAACCGGCGGAGGCGGGTACGATATCTACCGGACGGCCCGCTGTTGGACCCTTGCCTGGGCTATATTGAACGGTATCGAACCCGAGGATGAATTCGCCGGCCTTGTCGGGGGAATGATGTTCGGCCCCGAGATGGAGGTGAGCAGCCTGCACGACCGGCCCTACGCCGTTACCGGACCTCAAAAGGATCGGCTGCGACAAGAGGTGGACAACACGATCTCTTATCTCATAAGCCGGCACCACCTATGAGGCGTGGCGTCTACCGTTTATACCTGCCCATGAGCTGGCCTTCTGCCAGGATATGGCCCTTCATGGCCTTGAGCAACTCAGCCTTGGTAAGACCCGGTTCCTGCGTGAGCACTGTATCCAGGGCATATAGCTTGAAGTAGTAGCGATGCGTTCCGCCCGGAGGGCATGGCCCTCCGTAGCCGAATTTACGGAAATCGTTTTTCCCGTGTCTCGCCCCGTTCTTAAGCACCTTATCGCCGGGTATGCCCTGGGGAAGCTCATTCGCAGTTGCCGGAATATTAAAGAGCACCCAGTGCACCCACGTGCCCACCGGCGCATCGGGATCATCACAGATGAGAGCAAGGCTCTTCGCGCCTTCAGGCACGCCGCTCCATGCCAGAGGGGGAGAGATATCCCTCCCGTCGCAGGTATACTCCCTCGGGATCATGCCGCCCTCGATAAACACAGCACTTGTGATGGTGATAGCCATGTCCGTACCTCCTCTCGTCTTTGCGTACACCTCACCTATTGTGCCCTTAAAAGGGCACAGACAAACCAATGAAACCAATAGGTAAAAAATCCCTCTCTTTGCGATCATTTCTCTCCTCATTTTACCAAAAGAATCCTTTTCTAGCCGCTATATCAGTTTAATACCTATTTTGGTCATTTGCCATTTGGATGTAAACATTGTTTCGGATTTCGAGATCCGGATTTCGGATTTATTGTTTGTGCAAAATCATCTCCTACCGCCAACGTATCCAATAATTTGCCATAGCCGTATAAAATTTCGCCCAACAAATTACCTCTTGTATCCCACGGACATAACCAGGAGCGGCTCGTGGGTTTCATTGATTCCCATAACCCGAATGAGCTTGTCATCCTCAAAGGCACCCACGATCCCAGCGGCCAGCCCCATCGCCTGGGCCTGCAAGAAGATATTCTGCCCTATGTGTCCCGCCTCGATCATTGCGTATCGTATGCCCCGTTGCCCGTATTTGCCCGTGATCCTGCGGTATTCCGCGGTAATGACGAGGTTCAGGGGGGCCTGCGCCATCCAGGTCTGCCGCAGGCATGCGCCTGCTACACCCCTTCTGACGTCCTCTCCTCTGGCAAGAGAAATGGACTGATCTTCAGGTTCATAGTGGTAGATGCCGGCTTCCAGGCCCTCAACACACCCGGCCCCCACTACTGCGTAGATATCCATGGGGTACAAGGCCCCTGCTGACGGCGCGGCCCGTTTAAATCCCTCCGGTTCGGTGATCCCCTGGGCCGACCACAAAAGCTGTGAAACCTGACGCAGGCTCAGGGCCGTACCCTCAAAGGACCTGACGGTCCTTCTCACTCGTATGGCTTTCTCCAGGGATACATCTCCTTCATACTGTGGATCAGGCAAGCGCATCCTTTTGCCTCCTTTCTTCTGGAAAGCCCGTCCCTTCTCACTGGATCGTGATCGGCACGGGCCGAAAAGGGGCCCAAAAACACAGAGGCCTCCCGCCAATCTGAGAAACGCCCTCCTTGTCAATCCTATGGCTCGCATGATTTTGCTGGGAGTATCAATGTGAACTACGACGAGCAAAAGGCAATCTCTTATTAACTATCCGTTAATGGGGTGCGTATTTCAAGAGAAAAAAGGGGTTCAAGTGAGACAATCTCGCGGAGGTGATTATCCCTTTTATTGCACTCCATAATGGTGTATAGATACCCACGGTGAACCGGGATGAGGATACTGCTCACAAATGACGACGGCATACTTGCCGATGGCCTCCTAGCCATGCATGAGGAGCTGAAAGGGGATTTTGAGCTCTCCATCGTTGCGCCGGAGGTGGAGATGAGCGCTGCCGGCCACGCCATCAGCCTATCAAATTTCCTGCGGGTGCGGAGCTTCAAGAGACGAGGGGTTTTCTTTGGCTATGGGGTGAGCGGGACCCCTGCGGATTGTGTAAAGATAGGGGTCCAGGAGATACTTCCCCACCGGCCTGATATGATCATCTCCGGCATCAACATGGGCTCTAACGTGGGAATAAATCTCCTGTACTCTGGAACTGTTTCAGCAGCCACAGAAGGGGCCTTTCTGGGCATTCCCTCTGTCGCGATCTCGCTCAACACCAAGATAGACCCGGACTTCGGTTTTGCGGCCCGATTCTCACGCAGGATAATCGCCTTTATTGCGGAACATGGCCTCAGTAAGGGAACAGCCCTGAATGTGAATATCCCGGCACTACCCGAGGATCGGATCAGGGGCGTATCCTTTACCACCCAGGATCTCGCCAGCCAGAGGGATGCATTTGAAAAGAGGAACGATCCAAGGGGGAATGTTTACTACTGGCTGGCGAGCGAGATTCCTGTTGAGGAGAGCCTTCCGAATACCGACTTGAAGGCCCTCTCGGAAAACAGGATCACCATCACTCCCATCACCTTTGATCTCACCGATCACAAAGAGGCGGAACGGCTCGCCTCCCTTCCGTTTGAGCTCTGAGATCCTCCAAATGCTCCTCTATTGTCCAGGCAAAGACTACTATCCGTCTATGGATGTGCTGTTGCTTTTCATGAGAGGCCGGAAGCAGCGGACAAGATGATACCCCCCATCCGGGCTGACGTACTGCGGAACTTCGGAAAAACACCGCGGCTCTGCCCGGCTGCACCGTGGTGCAAAAGGGCAGCCGCCCTCTGGAGGCCTTGATGATACCTGAGCAAAACTTTTGCTCTCACCTTCTGCGCTCTGGATCAAGAGCCTCGTGTAGGGATGGAGCGGGCTGCCGAGAACATGGACCGAGGGACCGATCTCTACCATGGTCCCTGCCACCATAACGCCCATCCGGTCTCCGATCTTGCGGGCCAGCCCGATATCGTGGGTCACAAAGAGCATGGTCAGCCCCCTTTCGATCTGGAGGTCCAGGAGGAGCTTGAGGACCTTTGCCTGAACGCTCGGGTCAAGCGAACTGGTCGGCTCGTCCGCCACCAAGAGCGACGGCTCCACGACCAACGCCCGGGCCATGCAGATCCTCTGGACCGCGCCCATGTTGAGCTCGTGGGGATATCGCTTCAGAAACGCAGGTTCCGTGGAAAGATGCACATCAGCCATCGCCCGCTTGACGCGCACACCCACTTTCTCTTTATCACTGCCGATCCCTTGAATCCTGAGGGGCTCCGCCACGATATCGAAAACCGAAAGCCGGTGGCTCACCGCTTCAGCCGGGTTTTGATAGATCACCCCGATCCTCCTGGCCAAAGACTGATAGTCTTTCTTCCTCCACTCATCCATATCCCGACCGTCAAAAATACGATGACCCTGGTCTGGATCGAGCACCCCCGAAGCGATCATGGCCAGGGTGGTCTTGCCTGACCCGGTTTCGCCCACAAGGCAGAAGACCTCTCCCGCGGCCAGGTTCAGATCAGTCGGGCAAAGGGCGGTGACCTGATCGAATCGCTTGCTGACCTCCTTGAGCTCAAGACGGCTCGCGATGCCTCCACGAAGGCAGCGGACCCGGTGACTTCCTGCCTCGAGCATCGGCACACCCTTCCGATGACAATCCTCTATGGCCTGCGTACACCGCGGCTCAAACGGGCAGCCCGTGGGCGGCGGGTGATGACGTTCATGAATCGATTCAGGACCGACCACGTGGGTGTGAGCCTTACGGGTATCATCCATTTGAGCGTGTCTGTGGCGTATTCGATAAAAGGCATCCCCACGTATGCCGCCGAGATCGCGCAGGGCCTCCATGCCCGGATAGGACCGAGCAAGCGCCAGGGTATACGGATGCATGGGATGAAGGAGGAGATCCTCTGCCGGCATGGTCTCCATGATCTGACCCAGGTAAAGCACTGCCAGGTCATCTGCCAGCCTTTGGGCCAGGTCGAGATCATGGGTAATCAGTAACACTGCGGCGCCATGATCGCGCACATCGCGTATTACCTGGGCCACAAATGCCTTGGACATGGCGTCCAGGGCCGAAGTAGGCTCATCCAGAACCAGGACCTCAGGATCCATGATCAGCGCCATTGCCAAAAGCGCCCGCTGGACCTCTCCCCCGCTCAATTCATGGGGAAACCTAAGGCCCTGTTCCGGCAGGATCCCCATGCGTTCCAAGGCCTTTTCGGAGCGCTCCCTCGCCTCGACTTTACTGGTGCGCCCATGCTGAATCAGCGGCTCAGCCACCTGGTCGATAATGCGGTGCGCGGGGTTGAGGTTGGCCGCCCCATTCTGGAAAACCATGGCCACCCGGGACCACCGGATCTCGTTGAACCTCCTTTCATCCAGGCCGGTCAGCTCCGCCGTATCCAGTTTTACACTTCCCGAGATCTCGGCATTGTCCGGCAGAAGCCCCATCAGGGTCTTGGCCAGGGTTGTCTTTCCGGATCCTGACTCTCCCGCCAGGGCAGTGATCCGGCCGGGCTTGAGCGAAAGGCTGACCCGGTCCAGGGCCAGGATAGTGTGATCGCCGTCCCGGTAAGTCACGGTCAATTGGTCAATGTTTGCTGTCACATCGCTTCCTTCAATCGTGGATCAAATACCTTTTCCAGGCTGATAGCCAGGAAGGTGACTGTCATGATCAAGAGGCTCAAAAGGAAAACCGGCGGCAGGAGCCAGTTCCACCAGACATCCAGGTAATAGTACTTGAGGGCGTAGCTGATCATGATCCCCAGGGACTTTCGGCTCGGATCGAACAGCCCCAGGAAGGCCATCGAGGCCTCCATGAACATAGCCATCCTGGCCTTGGTAGCAAAGCCGATGAGATACAGGGGAAAGAGTTCGGGCAGCAGATGCCGCACCACCACATAGGTGCCGGAAGCCCCCATCTGTCTAGCCGCGTGAATGTGGAGGCGGTTCTTCACCACCAGGGCCTGGGCCCTGATGCCCTTGGCTGTGGTCGGCCATAGCATGATCGAAAGCGTCAGGGCCAGCGCCAGGGGAGACGGCCTGAACAGGGCTGCGATCAGAATCAGGATCATCACCGCGGGAATGGCCAGCAGGATATCGGCCAGGCGCATGGTGACATGATCCAGCACCCCGCCGAACCAGGCGGCGGCGAGGCCGATGACCACCCCGAGGACAAGGGAAACAAGCCCGGCCGCCAGTCCGAATTCCACCGTGTTGCGCATCCCGTAGAGGAGTTCGGAGAATATGTCCATCCCCCCGTCATTCACCCCCAGCCAGTGCCCTGCGGAGGGCGGGCTGAGCGGGATAAAGGACATGTCATAGGGCTCGTGGGGGGCCAAGCACGGCCCCAGCAGGACCAGAAGGAGCAGAAAAACGCCAAGGCCCGCTCCCGTTACAAACCAGGGGTCTCCGCCCAATGCATGGTGAATCCTACGCTGCATAACCCACCCTCGGATCGATCCACCCATAGACATACTCAAGGGCCAGATTGACGAAGAGCACCATGAGAGACGAGAAGAGGACGATGCCCTGGATCAGGGGCACATCCCGCATCGAAATGGCGTTAAACAGGAGCGTTCCCAGCCCTGGATAGGCATAGATCGTCTCCACCACCAGGGCCCCGGTGACCATAAAGGCGATGCGCAGGCCGAAGCGTGTGACCATGGGAAGAAGCGCGTTTCGCGCAGCATGAGCGTAGCGGACCCGTGCCGGAGGGAGCCCTTTAGCCCGGGCTGTTTCCACGAACTGCTCCCTGAGCACCATAACCATGCTCCCCCGCGTGAGCAGGAAGTTCCCGGGAAAATAGGCCAGCACCAGGGTAGCAAGGGGCAGGGCCAGATGCTGTGCCACATCCCAGACCCGCCCTAAGGGGGAGAACACGGCATAGGCCGTCTCAGCCCCTGAGGCGGGGAACCATCCCAGGGAGAGGGCAAAGACCACCAGCAGTATCACCCCGGTTCCAATCTCAGGGATCCCCTCCAACACGGTCATACATCCAACGCCGGTTCTCTCAACATAACCCCCTCGACGCCAGGCCGCCTCAACCCCGGCAATGAATCCGACGAGCATGGAAATCACGTGAGCGCCTCCCATGAGCAGCAGGCTCCAGGGCAGGGCCTCCAGGATCAAGGCCGAGATCGGGGTCAGGAAGGCATAGGAATAC
>Ga0307434_1001552_pt1 | contig 12259 bp, 18 predicted proteins | sample SalMarWE160220MG_FD_202156 | JGI IMG/M metagenome (GOLD analysis project Ga0307434, IMG submission 202156) | Salt marsh sediment microbial communities from the Plum Island Ecosystem LTER, Massachusetts, United States - WE1603-220 | ecosystem: Environmental > Aquatic > Marine > Intertidal zone >... | reverse complement strand
ATGCGGCTACTTGCCCATTTATACGCAGGAACAAAGGCGTTTCGAGTGCTTTTTGAAAAAACCGCGCGAAAATCGCAAAGATCACGCTTGGTCAAGGACTAGGCCACGCTGTTCAACCTGACCGGCACGGTCAACAACGCATCGTGGCGGGGTTTTCTGGCCGGCGAAGTCCTGTTCCTGGGGGCCAGTGGCAGCAAGCGCGGCAACGACCTGTGGGAGCTGCAGTTCCGTTTCAGCGCGTCGCCCAACAAGAGCGACATCCAGGTTGGCGAGATCACCGGGATCGCCAAGAAAGGCTGGGAGTACCTCTGGGTGCTCTACGTCGAAGATGTGGACGAGTCGGCCAAGTCGATCGTGAAAAAGCCGATCGGCGTGCACGTGGAGCAGGTCTACGAGAACGGCGACTTTAGCCTGCTGGGAATCGGGACGTGAGTGCCGGATTCATACGTCAAGACGATGTCCGCACATCCTGCGTCGCGGATCGGTACATGCATCTCATCCGCGCCCTAAGCTCCACAAGGTCGATCGTGCAGGGTGAGCCGCTACGGTGAAGGAATTCGAGGGGGGATTGAGGGGAATTGATCATACCGTGAGCGGGGCAAGTCTTTGCCTGAGAAGGCCTGAGAAGCGCGCGGTTTTCAAACCGCGCGTGAGGTATTTCCTTAGCTGGCCCGACAGATGCCCGGTCTGCAAGCCGTGCGCGAGGAATGTCCTTATTAACCATCTCTGCCCCGGTGCCGATACTCACATCGCATTCGCGTGTCCGGAAACGAAACCGAACAATCGAAAGCGTGGCCGAAATGAAAAGCACACGTAAGCCGGTCGCAGATACCGGATTAGTATGGCCCTCGACGAGACGGGCGCCTTGGCGCGTGACACCCTTCGGTGAGATTAGACAATCACCCGTGAAACTAGGTAAATACTCGGATGTTGTTCTTGCGAATCTGTCAACCACCTGCCTGCTATGTTCGATATTAGTAGCGCGTTAAGGGGGAACAGTTCTCCCGTTTTTCTGATGTCCCGTTTTCTGAAAGGACAAAACCATGGCCGTGGAGAAATCAATTGGTAGTTCGAGTCTGGTCGAGGTCATTGACCGCATCCTCGACAAGGGCATCGTGATTGATGCCTGGGTTCGCGTCTCCCTCGTGGGGATCGAGCTGTTGGCGGTCGAGGCCCGGGCGGTGGCGGCGGGCGTCGAGACGTTCCTGAAGTATGCCGAGGCCGTCGGACTCACGCCCGAGCAGGCCGCGTAGGCACGACTCGGCGGTGTGGACCCCTTCCGGGGGGTTGACGCGTCGGGAATGCGAGACATCCCCGTGGCAGGCAGGCTCCGGACGGACCCTGATCTAACGCAGCGCTGCGGAGTTCCCGGGTATGTCTCCTGTTCCCGAATGTGCAGAGGGTTTGCAAAAGCGGCCTCGGGAGGTGCAGTGGTGACGGAGACGGCGAAGGGCGAGTCGGCGATGCAGGAGACACCCTCGATCGAGCGGCTGCTCGAGCGATACCAGTCCGCGGTCGAGACGGTGGCCGGCTACATGGGCCGGGCGGTGGCCCTGCTGAAGGATCTCTACGCCGAGCAGGACGGAATGATCGAGCAGCTCAAGGTAGTCCTTTCCAAGAGCAAGTCCCTTCGTCGCTCGGATTTTGACGCGATCTTCGCCGACCTCCTTGCCCGGCGCCGCCGGACGAGGGAGACACTGCCGACGCTGGTTGACGGATACCGGGCCAATCGTGAAGCGATCATTCGGGAAGTGGAGGAGCTGTGCAGTTCCAACGCGGCCGGGGCCGCCCAGGCCTGGCCTGTCCTGAAGAAGCGGCTACTCGACGGCCAGGACGCCGCCGAGCGCGAGGTCGTCGCCGTTCTGCGACAGGTTCACATGGAACAGGAAGAGCTCTCAGCCGCATTGTCGGACCTGCTGAAGCGGGGAGAGAGGCTGAGGATCAGCGACCTGAAGACCGTCGCCCAGAGGCTTGCCAGTAGAGATTCGCGGGAGTCCGCGGAGCTGGCAGCCATACTGGCAACCTGCGAAGCCGCCGGCATGAACGCCAGTATGCAATGGGAGAAGCTGGCCGGCTAACCCGCGCGACCCACAAGAACGGATCGAGGCAAGGGAATGCCGAACAACGTTTGTCGCAACAGGAGCGAGGAAAGCAACGACATGGGGGAGGACGAAGTCGTTGCCGTTGTGCGACAGATTTACTTGGAGCAGGAAGAGCTCTCAGCCGCATTGTCGGAGATGCTGAGGCGGGGAGAGAGGCTGGGGATCAGAGACCTGAAGGTTGTCCAGAGGCTTGCCAGTAGAGATTCGCGGGAGTCCGCGGAGCTGGCGGCTCTATCTGGCAACGTGCGAAGCCGCTGGCAGAAACGCTGGTATGCAATGGGAGAAGCTGGCCGGATAGCACGCGCTACCCACAAGAACCGATCGAGGTGAGAAAATGCCGAACGATGTGTATGACAACCTGCGCCAGGGAATGAAGGCCATGAAAGAAGAGCAACGGACGCGGATACCGGAGCTCAAGGCTGAGGCGCATCAGACCCGGGTCCAAGCGAAGCAATTCATGGCCGACAAGCATGCGGAGAACGCCGAGCTCAAGGCTGAGGCGCATCAGACCCAGGCCGAAGCGGAGCAATTCATGGACGACAAGCATGCGGAGAACGCCGAGCTCAAGGCTGAGGCGCATCAGATCCAGGCCCAAGCGAAGCAGTTCATGTACGACATGCATGCGGAGAACGCCGAGCTCAAGGCTGAGGCGCATCAGATCCAGGCCCAAGCGAAGCAGTTCTTGGACGACATGCATGCGGACAACGCGGGGCTCAAAGCCGAGGTGTCTCGGACGCTGGGCGAGCATGCCCGGGCCTCGCGCGAGCGGGCCGCGGCCTGGAAGCAGACGCTGGACACCGTCCGGCGCAATCGCTGAGCGGACGCCGTGTCAGGGTCACAGGCTAACGATAAATGGGCCAGGCGGCACGGGAGAGGCCGGGACGTGCGAGCCGACGCCAAGAGGGGCTCGCAGGTCCGGAACCCGTTTGGTGAGAAGAGCCGCGAAGCCAGACAGCCCCGAGAGGGATTTCGCCCGGCGGTCAGTCTGCCGAGACCGGCTGCCGAGGAGGTAAAGAGCCGATGAAGAAGAAGTCGCGGAGTCCCGGGCCAACCTGTGAGATGATGACCGTCGAGTGCACCTTCTGCGAGGGCATTGGCAGGGACCCCTACGGAGTTTTGTCGAGGATGTCCAAGTGCCCCGTGTGCAACGGCCGCACGAAGGTCGAGGTGGCGAAGCCGGCCTGCCCCTGCGCCTACTGTCACGGCACGGGCAAGCAGCGTCACACCCGACTGACCTGCTCAGCGTGCAAAGGAACCGGGCATGTCACGGTGGCGGGGCCAACGGCCCGATGCTCGGAGTGCGCGGGCACCGGCAAGACGCAAGGATCCGATCTGCCCTGCACCCTCTGTCGGGGCGCTGGTCTGATCGCCGAGAAGTCAACCGAGATGGCAGCCGTGTCGGCACAGGAAGACAACACTGCCTCGCAGGGCTGAGCAGGGAGCATGAACCCGTGAAGCATTGAGGCGTCGAAGGCCAGAGCCTTCAGCCCCTCGAGCCGACCCGTGCATAGCCCCCGCGGCTTGTCGGCGGGCGCGAAGAAAAGGAATCGCACGTGTCAACCGCAGATGCCAAAACAGCAAGTCTCCCGATCGACCAGTTGATCACACCAGCAATAACCCCGGGGGGGTATCCTTCCTCACGGGATTCCGTTTGGCACGCCGGGGCGCGCCAGCGCGTGTCACCGACGGCGAGCGGGGCAGCTTCCCGCGCCTCGAGAGGGACGTGGCGCAGCGAGACCCGCGAGCCTTTTCACATAGACGCGCCGTTCGGAGCATCTTTGCGCTCAGGCCGCAGCGAGTGGAGTTGCCCTTCACCGAACGGTCAAGGCGCCAAACGCGCTCGGCCGCGATTGGCGTCTGTCACCTCGGGGACAGCCAGGGCCCTCGTTCTCCCCCTATCCTGCGGGGAGGCAAGGGCCTGGCGTCCCCGTTGTAGGATTGAGAGGCTTCACTTGTCCGGGCGCTCGAGAGCAGAACTGGAACGGGCCAGCTTCCAAGGGATGTGGCGCGCCGAAACTTGCGAGGCCCACACACAGGCGGATCGCGCGACGCGCCCTCGTTGCACCCTGGGACCGGCGGGCGGGGAAGTCATCACCGAACGTGCCGGGCTCCAAACGCGCTTCACCGCGTTTGGCGTCTGGCGCACTAGGGGTGGCAAAGGCCCTCGTTTCCCTCTCGCTCCTCCTTGGAGAGACGAGGGCCTTATCCCCGTCGTCGGATCGAAAGGGCTTCGAGCTACCGCACGTTCGGAATGAGAACAGGAGTCAACGACGATGCTGGAAGAACAGAGACCGGAACCGAAGAAACGTAAGCGGAAGATCGGCACGATACAGAACCTGAAAACCGCCATGACCGCGCGCCTCCAAACCAAGCCGCGCACCGAGGCACAGGAGTACCTCGAGATGTGGACGCTGAAGCGGGACCGCGCCCGGTGGATTCGAGCGCAGGAACAGGCCGTGGAAAAACTCGTAGACATCGACGAGGCGATAGCGAAGTTAGAGCTGCGGGAAGAGGAGGCGTCGAGCCACAAGCCCGGCCCGCCGCCGGTCACCAGGATGCCACCAAGAGAGACGATCGATTTCGGAGGCCTCGCGGGCCGACGGCCCCGCACCTGAACAAGGAGAAGGCTCGTGAGCTGGGACTGGCAGAAGCGCTTGCAGAGCGAAGACCCCGCTCCCGTGTCAGACGATTCCTCGTTCGGGGGGCTGGCGGCAAAGGCGTCCGAGCAGGAGCCGCAACCAGCGGATGCGGGCGTCACCGGCCGGGCCGAAGCCCCCCCAGAAGTGTTGCCGGCATAGTCTGGTAAGCGCCCGTCCTTCGTACCGACGTAGAACGTTCGCCAAACGACAGGAGAGCTAATTCATGTTGCCATCAACGGGCAGGAACGCACGCGCGAGACATTCGACCGCCACCGAGGGAGACCGTGCCAAGCAGAGAAAGGATCGCCATCCCCGCCCGCGTCACTCAACAGGCAGGGAGTCCACGATCAATCACTCCACGGGCGTAGGGTCCGACGTGAGGCGTGATGAGGAACGCGCCCGGACGAAGGCCGAACGGGCCGCGTTTGAAGAGGCAACCAGGTGGGAACTGCCGCCGGCCCCGTAGGGGGGGGCGTACGACGGGCGGGAATGGCCCGCCTGCATCAACCAGGATCGAGGAATAAAAGGAGACGAAACATGGCCACGGACGGCGTTACCCCTATCGAGATTGCCCAGGAACAGCCGGGCTTTGTCAGAACCCCGCACGTGGAGAGTATTGTCGATCGCTCCCTGTCTTATCTGGGCGCGGGCTACCCGGTTCACTTGACCGGCCCGGCCGGGACGGGCAAGACCTGCGTAGCGCTCTACGTCGCCGCCCAGATCGGCCGGCCGGTGGTGGTCGTGCACGGCGACGAGGAGTTGATGACCTCGGACATGGTCGGCGGGAACTATGGGTGGCGTCAGCGGAAGGTCTCGGACAACTTCATCCACTCGGTGAAGAAGCTGGATCAGTCGGTGGAGTCGATGTGGGTGGACAACCGGCTGACGGTGGCGTGCAAGTACGGTTTCACGCTGGTGTACGACGAGTTTACTCGCAGCCGGGCCGAGGCCAACAATGCCCTACTCTCCGTCCTGGAAGAGGGCGTCCTGGACATGCCGGCCGGGCGGGGCGACAAGTCCTTCCTGAGGGTGCATCCGGAGTTTCACGCCATCTTCACCAGCAACCCGACGGAATACGCCGGCGTCCACCCGGCCGCCGATGCCCTCCAGGACCGGATGATCACGATCAAGCTCGGCCATTATGACCGCGAGACCGAGATCGCCATCACCATGGCCAAGAGCGGCGTCGATAAGGCGCAGGCGGAACGCATCGTGGACGTCGTCCGCGGCGTCCGCGAGCAGCAGACCAATGGCGAGAACGGCAATGGGGTCTGTCCAGCGACGGTCCGGGCCTCGATCATCATCGCCACGGTGCTGAAAACCTATGACGCGCAACCCACGGCCGGCGACAAGAGCTTCGTCTGTCTTTGCCATGACGTGCTGGATTCGTCGCGTTTGGGCGGAATGCCCAGCGACAACATCAGGGCCGAGGTCAACGCGCTGATCGAGAAGCACGCGGCGGCGTAAACGTGGAGCGTTCGGGCGCGGGAATCGCCGACTACGCGGCGTTGATGGGCCGACAGACGCTCATTCAACCGGAAGCGATGGAAGGTGTGCAATGACCGGTATGGAAATGCAGATAGTCCGGATTGTGGCCGAGCAGGGCCGGGCCGCCATAGCCTCCGTCGCCCGCCGCATGGGCGTCTCGGCACAGTATATCGAGCCGCGCATTCGAAGCCTGGCAGAGGATGGCTACCTCGAAGATGTCCGAAACGGCGTCTATGCCGTCAAACAGAAAGGGATGAAGGCGCTGCTTCCCTTCGCCGGTCGCGGCACCGGACGTGCGATGCCCGTTTCCAGCTATCCGTAGCGCAGGACGCGGACGTCAACCACAAGGAAAACGAGGTCAAACAGACCCTGGAGTCTGCTATGTCAACGCAATGCAGTTATCTCTACGGTATTATGCCGGCCGACGCCGCGAAGGATTTCGGGGCTATCGGCGTGGACGGCGGCGATGTCCGCGCCGTGCCCTGCGGTGCAGTGGCCATGGTCACCAGCCCGGCCGAGCACGTCGACTTCACCCGGCTTCCCCCGGAAAGGACGCTGCGATACCTGGCCGAGCACCAGCGCGTGCTCGAGCGCGTGATGGCCGACACGGCGGTGATCCCGCTGAAGTTCGGCACATTTGCCGATGATGACCGGCAGGTTCTGGGCATTCTCGAGTCCGGGCAGGCAGAGTTCGGCCAAGCTCTGGACAAGTACGCCGGCAAGCTCGAGCTGGACCTGGTCGCCTCCTGGGCGGACCTGCAAGCCGTGCTGGCCGAGATCGCCGCCGACCGGGCCGTGTTGGCGATGAAGGCCGAGATCTCCGCCCACGGGGAAGCGACGATGGAACAGCGCGTCCGGCTGGGGCAGTTGGTCAAGCGGCTGTTGGACGAGCGGCGCGAGCGGATTGCCGCCGAACTGGTCGTCGCCCTGCGAGCGAAGTGGCCCAACATTGTCGTCAATCCGACGAAGGACGACTCGATGATCCTCAATGCGGCCGTGTTGGTCGGCCGGGATGAGGAGCTGCGCTTCGATGAGTTCATTGACCAGCTTAACCGCAACTACGGGGACCGGCTCAACTTCCGCTACGTCGGGCCACTGCCGCCATACAGTTTCGCGACCGCGGAGGTGAAGCCGGTGGAGACGGGCAAGCTGGAGGCCGCCCGGCGGCTGTTGGGCCTGGACGAATCGGCGCGTCTAGGGGAGATCAAGGCGGCCTATCGGCGGTTGGTGCAAGAGGTTCACCCGGACCGGAACCCGGATGCCGACGCGGCCGAGCGCATGAAGGACCTGGTCGCCGCCCACGAGCTTCTGGAAGAGTACACCTTGAACTGCAAGCGCACGCCGCGCCCTGGCCGAGGCAAGCCGGTGATCGTCAAGGTCAGGACGCTGCCCGAACTGCGGGCCGCGGCGGGCGTCTCCAAACGCCCCGCCGAGCGGTCAGAACGTCTGGAACTGCTGGGCGCCGAGGCGATCTAGAGGAGCGTGAACGTGTCAACGGCCCCGTTAACCAGCGAACCGCGGTCGGAGGTCGAACCGGAGCGGCAGAACGACTGGGGTCCCTGTCGCTACATCTACTGCATCATCGACTGTGACGAGCGGGCCAGTTTCGGTCCGATGGGCATCGGCAATGATTCGGAGGTCTTCGCGATACCGTACGAGGGGATTGCCGCCGTCGTCAGCCTCACGCCGACCGAGAAGTTCGAGATCTCGCGCGAGAACACCCTGGCGCACCAGCACGTGATGGAAGCGGTCATGGAGCGCGGCCACACCGTTCTGCCTGTCAGGTTCGACACTATCGCCGAGGATAAGCCCGACGGGTCCGCCGATGCTGAAAGCCGCATCGTTAACCATGTGCTCACGAAGCGTAAGGACGCATTCATCGACCTGCTGGCGCTCTTCAATGGCCGTGTGGAGCTCGGTGTCAAGGGATTATGGACCGACATGAGCGCGGTGTTCACCGACATCGTCGCCGCCAATAGCGAGATCAGGTACCTGCGCAACAAGATGCGTGTCGTCGGCGCCGGCCGAGCAGTCGGCAAGAGCTCCGGCGGCCTGTCTCCCCAGGCAAGACTGGGCGAGCTGGTCAAGAAAGCCCTGGATGCAAAGAAGAACGCCGCCGGAACGAAGCTGATAAATCGCGTCGCAGAGATGATAGTAGACTCACGCAAGAACAAGACTTTCGGCGACCCGATGTTCGCGAACCTGGCCCTGCTGGTCGAGAAGTCGCGGCAGGAGGAGCTGACGGCCGCGCTGTCAGCGTTCGAGGACGAGCGGGCGGGAATGGTCAGATTGAAATATGTCGGTCCTGTGCCGCCGTCGAATTTCATCAAGGTGGCCATTACCTGGGACGACTGAGAATGGCAATCGTCCTCGACGACATTGTGCTGGGACCCTGCAAGCTGGTTTACTGGGTCGGCAAGAAGCTGTACGAGCACGCGGAAGCGGAAGTGACCGACGAGTCCGTCGTCCGTCAGCGACTTCTCGAGCTGCAAATGCGCTTCGAACTCGACGACATCAGCGAGGATGAATACCAGAAGCAGGAAAACATCCTGATGCGCCGACTCGACGCGATCAGGGAATACAAAGAATCCCGAGGATTGGACTAGAGAACACGCCAATCACAAGGAGCAAGCCCATGGCAGTGGAAATGGGTCAACTGATTCAGAGGGCCAGGGAACAACTTGGCGACATGACGGGCCTGGAGCTTGGCAGCGCGCTGTCGGCCCGCAAGGATGGCGACGGCTGGCACGTGCGGCTGGAAGCTGTGGAGAAGAAGTCCCTGCCGGATTCGCAGGATATCCTGGCCACGTACGACTTGACCATGGACGGCAACGCCAACGTGCTGGACTTCAACCGGATCGGCATGCGCAAGCGAGGCGATACCATGATACTTGGTGAGGAATCGGAGCAATAAAACTGTGTCCGACTTCCTGGCTAACGAGGACAGTCTGCGCCTGGTGATCTTCGGCGGTAAGGGGGGCGCCGGCAAGACGACCTCTGCGGCGGGGACGGCGATTCACCTGGCGCGGCGAAGGCTGGAGCGGAAGATTCTGCTGGTATCGACCGATCCGGCCCATTCACTGGCCGACAGTCTGGATGTTTCGGTCGCGGATGACCCCGTGGCCGTACCGGAAGTGGACAACCTGTGGGTACGTCAGTTGGATGCACAACTGGCGGACCGGTGCTTCCGTAAGCAGCGCGACACGGTCCTGAGGACCCTGATTGATCGTGGGACCTTCCTGGACGGCGAGGACGCCCGGAACATCGTCGACCTGCCACTGCCCGGGCTGGATGAGGTGATCGCCATCAGAGAACTCGCGAACCTTCTGAAGGAGGACGCATACCAGCTCATCATCATGGATACCGCGCCCACCGGACACACCATCAGGCTGCTGGCGCTGCCGAGGATAATGGAACGCTGGGTGCACGCTTACTCCCTCATGCAGCGAAAGCACAAGTACCTGCAGCGCACGTTCGCCGGACGGTGCACCCCCGACGCGGTAGACGCTTTTCTCGAGACTCTCGATACTGACCTTCGCCGGGTACGAGAGCTGCTGTATAGCTCCACTTCCACCGAGTTTGTCCCCGTAGCCAACGCCGACCCGCTGAGTGTCGCTGAGACCAAGCGCCTCGTTGATACCCTCGCCGAGATGGGAGTAACCGTGCGCAGCCTCATCGTCAACCGCGTTCCGGCTGACAGAGACTGCCCACTCTGTCATGCCAGGCACGCCGGGGCGATGCCGTGGCTCAAGCGGATTCACCAGGACTTCGAGTCCTTCAGCGTCGTACGTGTGCCGCTGTGGGCAGGCCAGGTCCGGGGCGTGGGAGTGCTGGCCCGCTTCGGCGCGACCGTATTCGGCGCCGAAGAGGCCGGCCCATCGAAGAAAGACACTCCGGCGAGAGACGTCGGCAGGCCACTCAGGCATCGACAGACACCTTTGGCTGAGTTGCTGCGTAGAGACTGCAAGTTCATTCTGTTCGGCGGCAAGGGTGGCGTGGGCAAGACGTCGTTGGCTGCGGCGACGGCCTTGAGGATTGCCGAACAGCGCCCCAAGGAGCGCGTATTGGTCCTCTCGGTCGATCCGGCGCACTCATTGTCCGATTGCCTCGCCAGCCCTGTAGGCAACAGGGCCGTACGCATGAACGCCCCAGGCCTGCTCGATGCCAAGGAATTGGACGCGGAGGACCTCTTCGAAGCTTATCGGGACGAGTTCCGGCGGGATATCGCTCGTGCTTTCGACAAGGCCGGCAACGTGGACTTGCGATTCGACCGGGAGGTCATGGACGAACTCCTCTCGGTCTGGCCGGCGGGTCTGGACGAGATCATGGCCCTGGTGGAGGTGCTGGATCCGGCCGATGCCTATGACCTAGTCGTGCTCGACATGTCACCCACCGGACATCTGCTCCGTTTCCTGGAGATGCCCGAGTTGGCCCGGCAATGGCTGAAGGCCATCTTCAGAATCATCCTGAAGCACCAGCGTATCATCGACCTCACCGAGGTCGGCGAGAAACTAGTCCGTTTGTCACGCGATATTCGCCGCGTCCAGGAAACACTGACCAACGGTGATCAGACCACGTTTGTCGCGGTGACCATCCCCGAGACCATGGCGATTGCCGAGACCCACAGACTGCTGGCGTCTCTAGCACACCTGGGCATGGCGTGTCGTGACCTGGTGATTAACATGGCCACGCCCAGCCAGGCGTCGTGTTCATTCTGCCGCGCACGCCGGGGCGAAGAGCACAGTTGCATACGCGAGATGGCCGCGCGTGCGGACATGGCCGTAACCAAAGTGCCAATGCTGGCCACCGAGATCAGGGGCGTCGAGGCCTTGAACGCTCTGGGTGTCGCCGCCTTTGGCCAAGCTGGATCCTGGATTCGACGGTTCCTTGGCGTCTCGCCCAAACCGGTTGTTCCGCCGGGCATTGAGAACGCGGTCCCGGACGAAACATGCACCTGCCGGCAATGAAGCCAGAGAGGAAGCAAAGACGTGGAAGCCCAGAATGCTGCTGTCGTGCAGGCCCCCGGCAACGGGACGCTGGCGGACGTGATCGATCGTATCCTGGACAAAGGTCTCGTGATCAACGCCGACATCACCGTTTTCCTGGTCGATGTCGAGTTGCTGAGTATCAAGATCAGAGCGGTCCTGTGCTCGCTCGAGACGGCGGCCAGGTATGGCCTGGAATTGCCCTCCGGCACCAACGTGGACACCGACGCCTGGAGAGAGGCGCAGACCCCCAGGGACAACTGTCCGCAATGCGGCAAGCGGAGCGCCCTGGAGGAGCTTCTAGGGCAAGGCTGTTCGTGGTGCGGCTGGGTGCCCGCGAGACTCAGAGCGCTGGCCGAGGCTTCGTAGCGGCACCCCGGTCGGCCACGGCTTGCGGCAGGGAGATGCCTTGGAATGCAACCGACCAAGGCACAGACACTTAGGTAGTCAATAATGGCCACTAAGAAACCGACCAAAGAGGAATTGGCTGAGCAGGTGAGGCGGCTCACGAAGGAGGTTGATGAACTCCGCAAGGCTTCCTCGGGACCCCCGTCCCGAGCAGAAGGTGTGGCTGAGGGCATCGTGGCCGACCTTGGAGGGATGGTTCCCGGGTTGCAGAAGCTGATCGACATCGCGTCGGAGATGCCGGAGTTCCGCCAGCGGCTCACATCGATCGATGAGGAAATCAAGCGCAAGTTCAGGGAAGAACCTCTACGCCGAGCTTCCGGGGAGATGACCCGCAGCGTCGGTCGCCGCCCAATGGGGATTCCCCCCGGGCTTCGCCGCGGGCGAGCGGGACAATCCGTTTCAACAGGCACCGGAAGGGCACGGTCCTCACGCAAGCCGCCTGCGCGCGGCAAACACGGTAAGACCGGCCCACCGAAAGTCCATATCAGTCCCGAAACGCCCGGCCAGCTTCCCGTGGACGTCTTCGACGAGGGAGACACACTCGTGGTCCTGGCCGAGGCAACCGGTCTGAAGTTGCATCACATTGCGGTCTCCCTGGAGGGCGCCGTACTTGTGATTTCCATCGACGGGCCCCATG
>Ga0307434_1001551_pt1 | contig 12266 bp, 8 predicted proteins | sample SalMarWE160220MG_FD_202156 | JGI IMG/M metagenome (GOLD analysis project Ga0307434, IMG submission 202156) | Salt marsh sediment microbial communities from the Plum Island Ecosystem LTER, Massachusetts, United States - WE1603-220 | ecosystem: Environmental > Aquatic > Marine > Intertidal zone >... | reverse complement strand
ACGGGTTTTGGTACAAGTCTTAACAGAACCTATAAAAATAAAACCTATAAAGCAGGATATTACGCCTGTCGTCCACCAGGAATGAAACATGGACCGTTTTTGCATCCTACCGGAGCTGTATGTTTTGAAATTAGGACAAAAGCTAAAATGGCTAAACCTGAGTTAGAATTTTTCAATACTGAAATAATTCCATGGAAACCAATCAAGAATTCTCCGGGACAGTATGAAAAGATATTGAGCAGAGATCAAAAAACCGGTTCACATACCCTTTTGTTGCTTTCAGAACCGGATTTTGAAAAATGCATTTCAAGTGAAGAAAAATCTTCAGGGAGAGTTATGTGTCATGAGGATATGTGGGAAGAAGTATTTGTATTAAGCGGTACGGGTTTTGGTACAAGTCTTAACAGAACCTATAAAAATAAAACCTATAAAGCAGGATATTACGCCTGTCGTCCACCGGGAATGAAACATGGACCGTTTTTGCATCCTACCGGAGCTGTACTTCTTGAAGTCAGAATGAAAATTGAATAGATTAATCTTAAACTTAAATAATGGAGGGGTAATAATTGAGTAATATATACTCTTTAACTGGGAAGATATTAAATGTAAATTTATCCGAGAGGAAATGGTCTTCTTGGGAAGAAAGTGAATCGATATATAGAGAATATCTTGGTGCAAGGGGATTAAACCAGTATTATCTTTATCAATTGTTGAGCCCTAGGGATTTGCCTTTAGATCCACAGAATTATGTTTTGCTTGGATCTGGTTTATTAGTTGGTACAAAAGCACCAGGAGCAACGCGAATTAATATTGATTCAAAGAATTTATTTTCCAATGGTGTAGGTTCAAACAATGCAGGTGGATATTTTGCTGTTGCACTAAAGTCTTCAGGCTATGGAAATTTAAGAATCACAGGAAAATCCGAAAATCCGGTGTATTTATTGATAATTGATGGAAAAGTATCGATAGAAGATGCCCAGGAAATATGGGGAAAAACAACATCGCAGACAGTAAAAATACTTAGAAAAAAATATGGTAAAGATATACATGTTGCTTGTATTGGACCCGCTGGTGAAAACCTGGTAAGAGGTGCTTGTGTTATTATAGACAAGAGCAGAGCTGCTGCTAAATGTGGAATAGGTGCAATAATGGGCTCAAAAAAGATTAAGGCAATAGTGGTAAGAGGTAAAGATATTCCTAAAATATTTGATGAAAATAGATTTTCTGATCTTTATAAGAAGGCTTGGAAAAAAGTTATTAATTCTGGTACCGCTCAAAGATTAAGCAAATGGGGTGCTAAAAGTGCAGTTAAAGCAAAAAACAAAGTTTGTTCTGTCCCATATAAACATTTCCAGGATGGACATGTTAATGATTTGAAAGGATGGGATGAAAAAGCTTTTTTAAAATACGAAGTAAAAAGATTTGGAATAAAAAATTGTCCAATCAGCTGTAGACAAATATATCATATTACGGACGGACCTTATGCCGGTACCATCGGAGAAGCTGTGGAATCAAATACAGTTCAGGATTTTGGTGTAAAACTGGATATTAGGGATAGTGCCACAATTATAAAAGCACATATTATGTGCAATGAATATGGCATGGATATTGATACAGTTGCTGAGTCGGTTGCCTGGGCTTACGAGTGTTACGATAGAGGTTTAATTAGTAAGAGTGATACAGATGATTTAGAATTGTATTGGGGAAATTGCCAGGCATTGATTACACTCATAGATAAAATTGCTGCCAGAAAAGGGTTTGGAAATATACTTGCTGAAGGTGTAGTAAGAGCATCTCAAATCATTGGACGAGGAACCTCAAAATATGCCATGGCAATGAAAGGGCAGGATTTATATGAAGATCTAAGAATGCCAAAAGGATGGGCTTTAGGAACAGCACTTGCAACAAGGGGTGGAGGTCATTGTAGTGGAGCGCCAATTGTTGAATTTGCCGCAGGAAAATCAAGTGCAGAAATTTTATCTCCTCAATTAGCAGAAAAATTATATGGCGTTTCGACGACCACTGATCCCAGTGCATATGAAGGAAAAGCGAAATTGGTTGCTTATCACGAGAAACTCCATGCTGTATTAAATAGTATAGGGATGTGCTTTTTTAATAGTATATGGGAAGGTTATGAATTGCTGGATGAACATGATATAGTTCAGCTGGTTAACGCTGCCACAGGTTGGGATTTAGACCGTTTTGAATTATTGAATATTGGAGAAAGGATTCATAATCTGGAGAGAATGTTTAATTATAAGCATGCTGGATTGAATCGAAAAGATGACTATCCTCCCGCTAGATTTATGGAAGAAAAAATCCTAAATGGTCCCTATAAAGGTGAATGTATGGATAGAAAAAAATTTGATAAGATGTTGGATGAAAACTATCAGTTGCATGGATGGACGGTTCAGGGAATTCCCAAAGAGGAGACATTAATTAAGTTAGGATTAAAAGATATTATTAATTAAGTTAGCTTGTTCTAGAAAGGCAAAAGTAGTAAAATTATGAAAAGTGGTCAAAGATAAAATATTAATCCACTTAACATGAAACCGGGAGAGAATAGAGAATTATTTCGAAAAGAAAATAGGATGATATTAGTGTAAGAACTTGCTGGGATTATATACGGGGAAAGATAGTCTCTTAAGGCAAGGAATATGACTGTAGTTTTTTTATTTTGTACTAAGAATCCCGGATCCTGTCCTATTTTAGCAGTAAAGGAACCAGGAGACCCTTGTTCCATAGAATTGTCAATAGAAGCAGATATCCGAGCCGATTTACCGGGATACAGGGTATTTGAAGTTTGAATTGAATTACTAAAAGATGCTTATTAGGTTGATTGGATAATAGCGTTAATTACTTGAAAAGGAGGTGATAAATTATTAAATAGATGGAAGATTAAGATATTTTTAGTAGGATGCGTTTAAAAAATATTTTGAAGAAATTCAAAAAAGGAGGATACTTTTGATGAAAAGAATTACAATACTTATTATTAGTTTAGTTATTTTTCTGATAAGTTTCACAGGAATTGGTTTTAGCCAGGAGCATATATTTGTATTGGGAACTGCGGGTGCCGGTGGAACCTTTAATTATATTGGTTCTGCATTAGCCAATTTTATTTCTGAAAAGCTTGAAGATATAGATATACGGGCAATAACTACGGGAGGTAGCAATGTGAATATTCGTTTACTTAGCGAAGGAGAGATTGATTTTGGATTGGCTAATAGCTTATCTCTATATCTTGCCGCAAAGGGAGAAAAATTATGGGAAGGAAAACCACAAGATAATCTCAGAGCCATTACAAGAACCCATGCTGCTTCAATACATTATGTTGTAAAAAAGGATTCGGGAATAAAATCATTTGAGGATTTAATTGGAACAAGGGGAAATACTGATGTAGTGGGAGGTACAACCAGATTAATTCATGCAGATGTCTGTAAATTTGCTGGTGTAGATATGAACAAGATGGCTCAAACAAATGTTAATTATGTTCAAGCCCTTGATCTATTTCGGGATGGACATATTGACTGGTTTATGGCATCCGGTAGTGTTCCCGAGGCAAACGTTACCGAGATAGCTTTTACGCGTGATATTGATATACTTGAAGTAGGTGGCGAGTTAAGAGAAAAGATGTTAGAAGCAATTCCTTATTATTTTTCCCGGACCATTCCTGCAGGTACCTACGAAGGAGTTGATAAGGATATAGAGACCATAGATACGGTAGCTGCAATTTGGTGTGATGTTAGCATGCCAGAAGAAATTGCTTATAAAATAGCTAAAGTGATCCACGATAATATTGATGAAGTCAGAGAACTTCATGTCGGATTAAGTGATCTTTCTGTAGAGAACGCAGCCGGAGGTTTGGGTATTCCATTACATCCCGGGGCAGAGAAATATTATCAAGAAGTTGCAGAGAACTAGTAAAGATTGAATAGCCAGTACTGTATTCACTTATACCCACACTACACATAATTTGTTGTAGTGTGGGTATAAGTGACCATCTTTTTATTTAAATGGGCTAATCTTTCCACCAACACCAATAACTAGTTATTGAATTATATTTCTTATTGATAGGAATAAATAAAAATATGAAGATTAGAAATATCAGGGAAGGTTTTGTAAAGAAAGTATTAATAACTGTATGTATTATATTGTCACTATTCCATTTATATACAGCAGGTTTTGGTCTGTTACCACCTATGAAGCAGAGAGTATTTCATTTGGCTTTTATTTTATTTTTAGTATTTCTTCTTTTCCCTGCCACAACTAGATCTCCTAAAGATAAAGTACCATGGTATGATATTATCCTGGCGATTGCTGCTCTTGCAAGTAATTTTTATATATTTTTTGTTTTCGACTATGTTGCTTTTAGGTTTGATATCTCAATTTCCTTTACCAACTTTTTGATAGGGATGGTTGCTCTTTTACTTCTTATTGAAGCTACCCGGAGGGCTGTGGGGAAAGAATTAGTAATTCTGTGTGTTATTTCTATTCTTTATATGCTTTTTGGCCACCTGTTCCCGGGCGTTTTCAGATATAGGGGAATGAGCCTTATACGATTAGTGGAATTTATGGCATGGACAACTGATGGCCCATATGGCATAGTGTTACAGGTTTCTGCTAGTTATATATTTACATTTATTTATTTTGGAGTTCTTATATCAAAGACAGGAATTGGTGATTTATTCAATGATTTAGCGGTGTCACTTTTTGGACGTACCCGAGGAGGGGGGGCAAAAGTCGCAGTTGTTGCCAGTGGAGCAATGGGTACCATTTCAGGTATTGCAGTGGCAAATGTGGCGACTACCGGTAGTTTTACTATTCCGTTGATGAAAAAAGTCGGTTATGCTCCGTCTTTTGCTGCTGCAGTTGAGGCGGTAGCCAGCACGGGGGGACAACTAATGCCACCCGTAATGGGAGCCTCGGCTTTTATTATGGCAGGGATTTTGGGAATACCTTATTTTAGTGTTATAAAAGCAGCGTTCATTCCTGCTTTGTTATACTATTTTGCTTTATTTTTGGCAGTCGATCTCAGGGCATTAGCAATAGGATTGAAAGGTTTGAAAAAAGAAGAATTACCTTCAATCAAGAAAGCTATTTTAGAGAGAGGCCATATGTTAATACCCGTAATATTATTAATAACCTTATTAATTAGAGGCTTCTCTCCTCTTTTTTCTGTTTTCTATTCAATCGTGGCTACAATGGTTATTTCACTAATAAATAAAAAGACACGAATATCCTTAAAAGAGTTTATATATTCATTAGTAGAGGGAGCCCAAAAGGCATTACCAATAGCAACAGCATGTGCAGTGGTGGGATTTACAGTGGGTATGGTAGGAGCAACCGGGCTTGGGTCGGTTTTAGGTCAGTGGATTATTGGTTTGGCCGGAGATATTAAATTTATTGCTCTCATTTTAATAGCAATTAGCTCTCTAATTTTGGGAGTGGGCCTTCCTCCTACTGCTTGTTATATTGTTGTAGCAGTTATCGCTGCTCCTATTCTTGTTCAATTAATGGAAATACGACCTTTAGCGGCACATCTTTATGTTTATTATTATGGCATGCTTGCGGTAATTACACCACCGGTTGCATTAGCTTCTTTTACAGCAGCAGGGTTGGTGGGAGAAAGCCCCTATAAAGTAGGTTGGGAAGCGTTCAGATTAGGGGCTCCAGCTTATATCATTCCATTTGTTTTTATCAGTTCACCCTCTCTTATGTTATTTGATATTACCATTGAAGGAATGGTAATTGGTCTATTGAGAGGGGTAATCATGGTATTTGCCATGGCAACTGCATTACAAGGTTATATCTTTGATAAAATAGGATATTTTTCTCGTATTCCTTTGTTTATTAGCGCAATATTAATCATGTATTCTGCGACATGGTCAGATATTACTGGAATTATTATTGCATTATCAGTACTTTTTATTCATTTTTTAAAGATGAAAAGCATGGCGAATCTTCAGAAAGAATAATTAAAGAATTGGTAGTAATAGTATAAATTTATAGACAACCAAGTTTAGCAAAAATTTCACCATTGTGTTGAAATTTCAATGATTGAGAGATAAATGATCTTATATGGTGGGATTGCGGATAATTAATTTTTTCAAGCTATTAGTTAGCCCTGTTTAATGTAACCTCAGCAAATAGCAAGTTTAAGACATAAGATGGAAACATTGAAGAGACTAAATTTACATGAATTAACTTAATAATTTTAAATATAGAACTCATTTATATTATAAAAAGGAGGTTATGATATGAAAAATAATAATAAAGATAAAATCAATCCACTACATATGAAACCTAAGGAATTTAGAAAATTAATGCAGAATGAAGAATGGACAGATATCACAATGGAAGCCTGTCAGGGATATGCACAAACGAATTTAGCCATTGTTCCTAAGGAATATGCCTATGATTTTTTACTGTTTTGCACTCGAAATCCAAGGCCTTGTCCGGTTTTAGAGGTGCTCGATCCTGGGGAAACTAGTCCCAAGACTTTAGCACCAGAGGCGGATATTCGGACTGCCTTACCTAAATACAGGATATTTAAAAATGGGAAAATGATTGATGAACCGAACAATATTTTGAATTATTGGCGAGAGGATCTGGTTACTTTCTTTTTAGGCTGTAGTCGGAGTTTTTTATGGGCATTGAGAGCAGCTAATGTATCCTGGAAACGATATGGAGCATATGAAACAACTATAAATTGTAAACCAGCAGGTTTTTTCCATGGCCCATTATGGGTAAGTGTAAGATCTTTTAAAACTCCTTTTGAAGCAACCAGGGCGATTCAGATATCTTCGCGTCATTTGCTGATGCATGGACCACCGGTTTATATTGGGGCTCCTGAGAAGATTGGAATCAAAGAATTAGGTAAGCCTGGTTCGTTCAATCCTTATCGCCCAAGTGTTGCTCTTCCGGGCAAAGATGAAATTATGATGTATTGGGGATGTGGGATTACACCGCAGGCAGTGGCAGTGGAGAGCAAAATACCATTTATGATTACCCATTGCCCAGCCCATATGTTTGTAACAGACAAACTTGCTGAAGAATTTGCAAATTAGTAATTTGTAATTCGAAATTAAAAAATTAACTCTTATTTGAGAAGAGGAAAAAAATGAAAATATATTAAATAAAATTGCTTTTAGTTTTTTTAAATATGGGGAGGATAAAGTTATTAAAATTAAAAAGGAGGTTTGGAAAAATGTATAAGAAAATTTTCGTGGGTATAATACTAATTTCGCTTATATTTTTAGCTTGCCCTGCTTTTGCAACCGAGTTTTATACGATAACTACTGCAACAACCGGTGGAAGTTATTATCCGGCAGGTGTAGCCATTACACAGTTGTGGAATGAACAATTAGGCAAAAAATTGGACATTAAATTCTCTGCGCAAAGTTCTGCCGGTTCAGTTGAAAATGCCGATATTTTGAGAAAGAAAGAAGCAGAAATAGCCATTATGCAAAATAACGTTGTATTGTGGTCATATTTCGGTACACACATATTTAAAGATAAACCTAATAAAAATTTTAGATTATTACAGCCCTTTGTTCCAAATGCTTACCATTTTATAGTTGCTAACAATATTAATTCTCTACTTGATATTAAAGGTAAAAGGTTTGTCGTGGGTCGAGCCGGAAGCGGTTCAGCTACTGCAAGTCAAGCCGTACTTGAAGCTTTAGGTATAAGTTATGATGAATTTAAGCCTGAATATCTTGGGCAGGGTGAAGGATTGGATGCAGTCAGAAACGGAGTTGTAGATGGCATATTAGCACTTGGTGGATATCCAGTGCCCGCGATTGCCGATGTAATGGCAGCACCAAAAAGAAGCTATAAGATCTTAAACCTTACTGATGTAGAAAGAAAAATTATTAACAAGGTAGAAAATTGGATATTACCAACCGAAATACCGGCAAATACTTACCTGAATCAACCTGAACCCATAAAAACGTTGCAACATGTTGCTTTGTTTATAGTAACCGAGGAAATGCCCGAAGAAGTTGCTTATGAATTAGCAAAAACAAGCTGGGAAAAGATGGATTGGCTAAGAAAAGCTTCTGCAATATTTAATCGAATGAAGATTGAAAATGTTGATGAAGATTTCATCAACTATCCGGTTCCTTTGCATAAAGGGGCAGAAAAATATTATAAGGAAATTGGGATAATTAAATAATATTTTGCAAAATGATTGTCCTCCCCATATTTATGAATTTTACGTTTTTTGTTTTTATAAAATTTGATTATTTGATTAAAAGAATGACTTTAAAATTTTTTTGTTTTTAACAATATATTTTTTGATTAGTTTTAAATAGAGATTATTTTACGATTTGACAAGCGAAAAGGGGAACTGAAAATTGAATAATAAAGAAAATTTAGTTTCAATTGGCGAAGATCAAGAAATATCTAGTCAGAGAAAATTAGGAAATAAAGAAGGGTTATTTGTAAAAATTGTTGCAATTTCATTCTCCATAATGGGATTGTGGACAAATAGTTTTGGCCTGATATCTGCAATGCGGCAAAGCGGTCTTTTTGTAGGTTTTTTACTAATATTGATATTTCTTTTATATCCTGCAACAAAAAAATCACAAATAACTAAAATACCCATCACCGATTGGATATTTGCCATATTAGGTGCAAGTGGTGGATTGTATACGTATTTTTTTACAGATGCTTTCGCAAAAAGAGCATTGGAGCCCAATAATTTGGATTATTTTTTTGGCATATTAACTATTTTGTTAATCCTGGAGGCTTCAAGGCGAGCAGTGGGAAAATGGATTACTATCATTTGCTCATTTTTCCTTTTTTATACATTATTTGGACGATATTTCCCCGGAATATTTGCTCATAGAGGTTTTACTTTGGAAAGACTAATCATAAGAATGTATTTGGTTGATGAAGGTGTATATGGAATAATATGTAGAATCGCCACGACTTATATTTTTCTTTTTATATTATTTGCAGCATTTTTAAAAGAGAGTGGTGTAGCTGATTTTTTCAATAAACTTGCCTTATCATTGGCAGGGGGCACTATTGGGGGTCCGGCTAAAGTTGCAGTTATTGCAAGTGCCATAACTGGGACGATTAGTGGAAGTGGTGTAGCAAATGTTGCAACTACCGGGAGTTTTACAATTCCCTTAATGAAGAGAACCGGATATAAACCTTATTTTGCCGGTGCAGTTGAGGCTGCTGCATCAAGTGGAGGATTATTAATGCCTCCAATTATGGGTACGGCAGCATTTGTAATGGCTCAATTTTTAGGTATAAGCTATGTAACCATTATCAAAGTAGGAATAATACCAGCTGTTTTATATTATGTTGCGATTTTTTCTGCAGTACATTTGGAAGCTATTAAATTAGGCTTAAAAGGATTGCCCAAGGATAAATTACCTAATTTAAAAAACATAATTTTGAAAAAGGGACATCTAATTTTACCTTTATTTATTTTATTATATTTTTTACTTAGTGGAAAATCACCACTTTATGCCGCATTTATGGCATTAATCTCCACAGTATTATTAAGTCAAATTAGAAGAGAAACCAGAATGGGGATAAAAGATATATTAAACGCTCTCAATTATGGTGGGAGAAATATCTTAACAGTAGGTATAGCCTGTGTGGCATGTGGAATTATTATAGGTGTAATATCAATGACCGGAGTTGGTCAAGCTATCGGGTATAATATTTTATTGTTATCAAAAAATATTTTATTTCTCGTTTTATTTTTTACAATGCTTACTTCAATTTTTTTAAGCATGGGCTTACCGGCAACAGCTTGTTATATAATCGTTGCTTCTGTTTGTGCTCCAGCTTTAATGCAAATTGGCGTATTGCCCATTGTTGCTCATTTTTTTGTTTTTTATTTTGGCTGTTTATCAAATCTTACTCCACCTGTTTGTTTGGCTTCATTTACTGGAGCAGCTATTGCCGGGGCGAATCCTTCTAAAGTTGCCTGGACAGGGCTCAGGTTGGTATTTGCTTCCTTTATTATACCATATGTTTTTGTATATTCGCCCCAACTTCTTCTACAAGAAATGGATACTCTAAAATTTATTGTAGTTCTTGGAAGCACTTTTTTAGCAGTAATATCTTTTACAATTGCTGAAAGGGGGTTTTTATTTGAATTTCTTAAAACCTGGGAAAGGGCTTTGTTTTTCTTAACCTCATTATTATTAATAATTCCGGGGAATATTTCTAGTTCTATTGGATTGTTTTTATTTATAATTGTATTTTATGTTCATAAAAAAGGAATAAAGATTATGGGATAATAATTTTAAACTAGCTCAATAGTCGGATAACTTTTTTTACTTTACGTTATCTATTTTTTAATTTTTCTTATCCATTTTAGTGCTCCTTTTTTAAAAAGGACTTTCTTTTCTATTTTTTTTGTATTTTTTCTTCATCCAATATAAATAATTGTTAGGTATTGTTTGAGTAAATTCAGATACATATGCACCATTGTTAGAATAAAAAAGATTTTAAAAAATATAAAAAAGTATGAATCTATTAACCTTTCTTATAATTTCAAGATTGAGAGACTTTATTAATTATTTGTATTAATTTAAGGGCAAAGAAAAAAATGTCTAATAAAAAAGAAATAAAATCAAAACTAAAATTAAATGCATTAGGACATGCCTATAATGATGTTTATCTTTTTATTATACCTCTTCTTTTACCCCTTTTTAGAGAAGAGTTCCAGATTAATTATATTCAAGCAGGGCTAATCTTAACTATTCACGTAGCTTTAAGATCTATCTTTTCCTTGGTATTCGGATACCTTGGAGATAAATATGAGAAAAGAGTGATTATAGCCAGTGGCTTTATCTTCTCTTCTATTTTTTTAGGAGGTTTAATCTGGATAAATAATATCCACACTATTGTTATTTTTTTACTTTTATTAGCTATCGGTGTATCAACTTTTCATCCTTTAGCAACTGCTATTGTTAGAGAAAATTCTAAACCAAACCAGAGAGGACGTAATTTAAGTCTATTTTCAGCTGTGGGAGTAGCAGGAATAATTGTTGCCAGTCTGTTATTCGGTTTTTTTGTCCAAATATGGGGATGGAAAACTACCTGCTTATTACTCTCTTTACCCGGTTATTTCCTGGCTTATGCATATCTGAAATCGAAAAAGAGTAAAAAAAATCTCCAAGCAGAAGCAGAGAAGAAAATCAAGCAAAGTTATATTTATTTATTTTTTATTGGCAAGGGTATTCGAAGCCTGGGACATTGGGCTATTCTTTCGTTTCTCCCTCTTTACGCTACAGATTATCTCGGTTTAAAGCCCGAGGTTTCTGCTTGGATTATCAGTGTAATTTTTACCGGAGTATTTTTAGGCAGCCTCATTTCCAGTAAAATTATAGATAAAAATCATCCGCTTGTCTTACTTTTATTAACAACCATTATCACTACTTTTCTACTCCTGGGTATTACTTTCATTGTCCAACCTATACCCATTGTCTTGCTTATTGGAACTTTAGGTATTTTACAAGGAATATATTTCCCCTCCCAAAATACCTGGCTAACCTTTATTTGCCCAGTTGACCATCAGGGAAAAATTTTTGGCATAGGTTTTTTTGTTGAAGGCATTTCTGCCACCATTGCCCCAACTCTCTATGGATGGATTGCAGATCAAATCAGTTTAATTGGGGCCTATCGTTTAGCTGCTGTTCCTCCATTTATTAGCTTCATTCTATTTTCTATACTTTACTTTTTAGAGAATAAACAAGATAAAGTTCATAAAATGAAATTTAACCTTATTGACTGATATGGATTCTAGGCTGATGTATTTGATTTAGAGTTTGAATGTTGAAATGAAGAGATTGCATGTGAAATGATTCAAACAGAAAGTGGGAATCTAAATATCAATGTAGACTTTGCGAACTAACCTGTCCTGATCTGGCAATTTTTGTGGAATAATTTAAACTAATTTGTAATCAAGCTAGAGAGGAGAGAAAAATAAAATTGATTGTCTTATTATCTAAGCTTTAAATAGGGAAAATCAGTTTTAGGCAGATATCAAAAGAAGATATTTTAAAGCCCTTTAAATGCTAAAGTCATTTAGCTAAAAATATTTATAAAAAGAGGTGATTAATAAATATGATTTAGAATAAGTAAAATTATCAAGTGGCAATCTCTTTTTAGAAGGTTTAGGGAAAGAGCTATTAAATGGTAAAGAGGTTAGAAAAAAATATTTAGGAGTCTAAAGTAAGATTGGAGGAACGCTTAAATTGAAATATGATTTATTAATTAAAAACGGAAATGTA
>Ga0307434_1001550_pt1 | contig 12266 bp, 8 predicted proteins | sample SalMarWE160220MG_FD_202156 | JGI IMG/M metagenome (GOLD analysis project Ga0307434, IMG submission 202156) | Salt marsh sediment microbial communities from the Plum Island Ecosystem LTER, Massachusetts, United States - WE1603-220 | ecosystem: Environmental > Aquatic > Marine > Intertidal zone >... | reverse complement strand
CGTTTCTGCTTGGTGGACGACATTCAGCCCAGGCAGGGCGAGGGGTACGAGGGGGGCTTCTCTGAGGAGGATCTCGACTGGCTTGGGCGGAACCTCTCGGCCGCGGGCGGCGGCCCGACGCTTGTCTGCGCCCACATTCCGATCGTGAGCGTAGCCGTTTTCCGCGGCAGCAACGCGGTCAAGGAGCCGCATGTCCGCGTGTCAAAGAGCATGATCTGCCGGAATCCCGGGCCGATCCTCAAGACCCTCCGCGAGCACCACGTCAACCTCGTGCTCACTGCCCACCTGCACCAGAACGAGAGGCTGTGCTATAACAAGACAACTCATATCGGGCAAGGGGCGGTCAGCGGCGCCTGGTGGAAAGGCCCGCACCTTGGCCATCCGGAGGGCTTCGGCGTGATTGACGTGCGGGGCGACGGCACGTTCGAGCACCATTACCACACGTACGGCTGGCAGGCTGAGAAAGGATGACTCGTGTGAGACGGCGGGACTTCCTCAAATCGGCTGCGCTGTCAGGGGCGGCGCTGGCGACGAATGGGGTACCTTCGTCGGCCAGGGCCGGCCAGGCACCGCAAGGGCGCCCGCGCTCGAACGCGGCCAGGCTTGCCCGGCGTGAATACGGCAAGACAGGGGTGAAGCTCTCGATCATCGGGTTCCCCGGCTTCGCTTTGACTAAGCTCGATCAGCAGCGTGTCCATCGCATGGTGGCCGAGGCGGTCGAGCGGGGCGTGAACTACTTCGACGTCGCTCCCCAGTACGGTGACGCGGAGGAGAGGCTGGGGCCCGCCCTGGAGCCTTACCGCAAGGACGTGTTCCTTGCCTGTAAGACGGCGGAGCGCACCCGCGAAGGGGCCGCCGCCGATCTCAAGGCGTCCTTCGAGAAGCTCCGCACGGACCACTTCGAGCTGTATCAGCTTCACCACATCGGCACCGGGGCCAACGACGTGGACGCGGCGTTTGCCCGGGGCGGGGCGATGGAGGTACTGGTCCAGGCGAAGAAGGAGGGTCGCGTTCGGTTTCTCGGCTTCTCGGCCCATTCGGTCGAGGCGGCGCTGACGGCGATGGATCGTTACGACTTTGACTCGGCGATGTTCGCGGTGAATTTCGCCTGCATCTATAAGGGCCGCTGGGGGCCCCAGATCATGAAGAAGGCCGGGGAGAAAGACGTTGCGTGTATCGCTCTTAAAGCACTGGCCCGCCAGCAGTGGCCCGAGGACGCCCGGGAGCGGGCCCGCAAGCACGGACGCTACCGGCGTTGCTGGTACCAGCCGATCACCGACCTCGACGAGGCGGAGCTCAGTCTGCGGTACACGCTCAGTCGGCCCGTCGTGGCGGCCATCCCGCCGGCGGCGGAGTTCCTCTTCCGGCCCGCGCTGGACCTGGCGATGGATTTCACGCCGATCAAGCCGGAGGAGGAGCAGCAGCTCAAGGCGCTGGCGGAGAACCTGGATCCGCTGTTCCGGCACGGTTAGCCTGAAACATCACCTGTTCCCAATCAGTTCCCAGCCGGCAGACTGAGCACGAAACAGGCGCCGTCATTGACGCCTTGATTCAGGTAGAGTCGCCCGCCCATGTCGCGAGCGAGGCGTCGGCTGAGAGCCAGTCCGAGCCCGACGCCGGGGGCGGAGTTGGCGGCGTCGCGGGCGGACTTGCAGAAGGGTCGGAAGAGCCGACGGGCGTCGGCCCTGGAGATTCCGGGGCCGTGGTCCCTGACGCCCAGAGTGACCTGCTTGCCCGTGCGATCGACCTCGAGATGGATGCGCCGATCTGATGCGGAAGCGGCGTACTTGCACGCGTTGTCCACCAGGTTGAACAGGATCTGCTCGACGGCCGATGTGTCCGCCCGCACCCGCGTCGTCAATCCTGATTCGGCGGCCTGGACGACCAGGTCCATGCCGGCTCTTTCTGCGCGTTCGGTGAGGCGCTCCTTCAGGCGGTCGATGAGATCACGGAGCGTCACTGTCTCCGCGCGGCTGCCGGAGCGGTTTCGCTCAAGCCGGGCGTATGCGAGCACGTTGCCTACCAGGTGGCTGAGGCGATCCGCCTCGGCCCGGAGGGTATCGAGGTACCGCCGCCGCTTCGCCTCGTCCGGGATCATGTCCCTGGTCAACATCTCGGTATACATGCGGAACGTGGTGAGCGGGGTGCGCATCTCGTGAGTGACGGCGGAGACGAACGCAGCCCGGCGCTCGCTCAGGGAGACCGTTCCGACAAGAAGTGCCGCAACCGCGACCGCCGCCAGCAGCGCGCAGATCCAGGCGACCATCAGCGAGATTTGAATGGGCGAGGTGGCCCGGCCTGGATACCCCGGCGCCGGGCCCGGGACGAGTTGCAGAGGAAGGGCGGCCAGCATGCGCGGCTCGTCGGTCGTGCGCTTCGACCTGACCGGCTTGAGCCGGGCTTCGGGTAGTAGATCCTTCACCTCGCTGGTCAGCCATTGCCGGATGGCCGGCCAGTCGAACCAGCATCCCTGAACGTACCCGCCGCCGTTGACGGAGACCCATCGTGCCAGCAGCAGCATCTCCCCGATCCACATGGGCCGGGCCAACTCCTCATTCACGTTGAAGGACGTCCGCAACACGTTGCTGCCATCGTTGGTGATGATCAGAGTGTTGGTGTCCACGTTGGCAACCCGGGCCTGCCTTTCGTTGGCGCTGAGCCAGGTCTGCTGAGCGACACCTTGCTGCATGTGCTTGTCTTGCTGGATCTCGATCTGCTGGGCCTGTCGTCTGGCTCGTTGCTGGAGGTCCAGCGTTTGGGCGGGCTGGCGGGACTGCGGCTGAGGCGATGGCCTTTGGCTAGCCTGCTCCTGCCCCTGCGTGGGTAGGACGGCCATCTGGGTAGGCTGGGTCTCGGGCGGCCCCAAGGCGGTCAGAAGCGAGTTGCGGCTGAGAAGGGATTGCAGTTCAGCCAATCGCGCCGCCGACGTTTCAATCCTCTCATGGGTCGTGTAGCGACGCGCTTCAGCCAGATCGCGCACGTTGCCCGTCGGAACCTGGGGTGAGGTAAACGTGCCGTCGGGCCCGACCTGGAAATGCAGCAGGATATAGGGCGACGCCTGGTCCAGCAGAGGGGAAGGGATCAGGACTTCGCCGAGTTGAATCTCCTCGAACATGCGGGTGTAGGCGCGCTGGGCGGGGTAGAAGGCGTTGTACGTGAAGTACGGGCGAGCACTTTCCTGCGCGATCAGCGGAGCCAGCGCCGAGTCCATGCGCCACAGGGCCAGCCGGACGTTCTCTTCCAGCGTCGCCTGGCGCCATGTGAACCTCTCCAGCCTGAGCACCGTCAGACTCATCCACCCCATGGCCGCCAGTACGACGGCAAGGCATAAAGTGAAGATCACCCAGGTGTGCCAGGGGCGAATCATTGGGACACCAGTTCCGAATGATGAATTATGAATGATGAATTATGAATTAGGGACAGGCGATGCGAGAAGTCTCCTGCAGTCCTTTGTTCATCATTCCTCATTCATCGCTCCTCGTTCATCGTTCATCGCTCCTCGCTCATCGCTCATCATTCATCGTTCCCAATTCATCGTTCATCATTCGCAAACACGTACCCTTTGCCTCTCACGGTGAGAATAATCGCCGGCTGGGCCGGGTCGTCGCGGAGTTTCTCGCGGAGCCGGGCGACGTGCATGTCGATGGTGCGGGTTTCGATGCCGCGCGGCTCGAGGCGCCAGACGCGGGCGAGGATTTCCTCTCTTGAGACGGCCCGGCCGGCGTTACAGGCCAGGTAGCGCAGGAGTTCCATTTCCCGTTCGGAGAGCCGGGCCCGCCCGCCGTCCTCGAAGCGGATCTCGCACCGGGCCAGGTCGGCCAGCCCGCCGGGAAACGGGACCTCGCTCACGTCGGAGGGTCGTTCGGGCGATCGCCGCAGGACCGCCTGGACGCGGGCGAGGAGCTCGGCCACACTGAACGGCTTGACCACGTAGTCGTCGGCGCCCAGTTTTAGGCCCCGGACGCGGTCGTTCTCTTCGCCCCGGGCGGTCAGGACGATGACCGGCAGCGTGGGTCGCGTCGCCCGCACCTCCTTGAGAATCTCGAGGCCATCGCCGCCGGGAAGGATCAGGTCGAGCAGAATCAGATCGCATTCGACCGATCGCGCCATGTCGAGGCCGGTATCGCCGCGGGCGGCTTCGAACGTCCTGTAGCCCTCGAACTCCAGCGCGTCGATGATGCCTTGCCGGATGGCGGCATCGTCTTCGATTACCAGGATTCGGTTGCTTGCCATTCTGTCAGCGTCTCCAGAGCATCCCGGGCATCCAGTCACCATTTGCTCACGCCGTCATCGGCTAAGAGCCCATCCCAAGACCTGGAAACCACCAGTTGAGAACCGGTGGCCCAGGGGAGGTCTTGGAGTGGGATCTCAATGCCCGATCCCGCAGAGAGGCGCGAAGTCCAGGTTAATCCCTTGCCGCCGTAATCGCAACGCATCACTCCCGGTTGTAACGCATCAGCCCCAGAAGTAGTGCCAGGTGTATTTGAGATCGACGGTCTTTCCCGGCTCAAGCTCGAGTTGCCACGTGATACGACCGATCCCGTTGAACCGATGCCACCAGGCCGGCCAGGAATACCAGCCCCACCAGCAGGGACTGGTGCCGCCTTCGAGGTAGTGGCCTTCTTCCTGGACGTTCACCTTTTCCACCCTGGCATCGTGGTCGGCGGTGTCGGCGTTGCCCAGCACGTGCCGGACGACCTCCAGTTCGACGGCGCGGGAGCGATGGTTGACCAGGCCGATCGTTCCGACGAGGTGGATGCGATCATACGAGTTTCCGTGCCACTTGGCGGCGTTGGGCACGCGCTCGGCTTCCATGTCGGTTTTTGTTACCTGGATGTCCACGGCGGTGGTGAGTTTCAGGTCGGTGCTCGCGCCGGCGGCGGTGTAGGTCATCATGCCCTGGGCCAGCACCCGGTTGCCCTGAACGATCAGGGCCGGTGCGGTGGTGAGAGGGTACTTGCTGTTGTTCGTGAGGCGGATCTTGTGCATGACCTTCGGCGCGGCAAAAAGCCGGGCCAGCTCCGCCTGCTGCTGGTTGTTGAATTGTCTGCGGATCTGCGGCGGCGGGACGAAGGGGATGTCCAGCGTGTACACGTCCTTGTACGGCAGGGTGAACTCGACGATGGGCAGGACCATCCGTTCGCCCTTGGCGAGCGAGACGTGCTCGACGGTGAAGACGAACAGGTCTTCGCTCCGGGCGGAATCGGGCAGGTCCGGCCCCAGGCCCGCCCGGGGTGTCGGGCCGGCCGGCGCGCGGTACTCGCCCATGCGGGCGGTCTGGGTCATGAGCCCGTTAGAGAACGCCAGGGCGGTCTGATCGCCCTCCCGGAAGTACTGTGACAACTGGGCTGCCGCCTGCTGGAGGGAAATGGGATCGATCGTGTCCTTGAACGCGAAGGTTGGCACGCCGATCACCAGGTGCGCGGTGACGTCCTCGAGATCGGTCAGTTCATTCAGCAGCGTGGCCTGAAGCTTGACCACGGCGTTGCCCTGACCGTCAATATCGACCTTGTAGCTGGGGATCCACCGGACGCCCTTCTGCAGATAGACCAGTCCCACGCTGGCATTCCTGCCGGGATCACGACCGGCCCAGTCGAGCTTTAGGGTCAGCAGGTTGCGGGATTCTTCCTTCGCAACCTTGGACTTGGGCGCCTTCTTGAACGTTACTTCCTGGATCCGGTCGATGGCTACGACCCTTACGCCTTCGTGCGTTTCGAGGAGGATGACGCTTCCCTTTTCGGCGGTCTTCTGCTGATTGTCGGGGGCGGTGGCGGCCAGTTCCTGAGAGGTCCGGGTTGGGATCCCGAGTATGGTGGCGGGGTAGGTCTTGCCGCTTTCGGTGATGAGTGCGGCCGCACCAATGTTGGCCTCCAGCAGCTCACGGAGGTTGAGCGCCGTTTGCTCGATGCTCACCTTGCGTCTGCCGGCAACCACTGCCGTAAGCTTCGCGTCCGGGTCGGACGAATAGGGCCAGAACGTTCCGATGACCGGCGTGGGCAGGTAGTCCAGCACCACGTTCCCGCCCGAGTCCGTTGGCATCTCGCCTTCATGCAGGATGAACGCGTGTCCATCCTTGAAAACCGTGATTTCCCTGGCTGGCATTCTGGCCAGGGTGTTCAGGGCGACCGATTGCTCTGCCGCCGCTACCTCGGATCCCACGCACGGTTGGACCTGCCCGGTAAGGGCGAAGAAGACTGCCGATACGGTTGCGGCGGTCATGCAGGCGTTCATGGTGACACCTCCATCCAAGTCAGGGGTGAGTTTTGGGCTCCGGGTTGCGGTTCGGAGATCACGGCACGGGTGGGCGTCGGCTCGGCCGGCTCCTGGCGAGCGCCGTCGGCGAGCACCAGGCCGACCACGCACAGAGCGACAATCAGAAGACCAGCCGATTCGGTGATGGCTCTGGTTCTGGCGCTCATTGGTTGGCGGCTCCCTGGACCAGCACCGGCTCGTCGTCCACGACCATCAGGATGTCGCCGCGGAGGGAGATGGAGCCCTGGCGTCCCTCGCGGGCCAGCCGGTGGGCGAGCGTGCGGAACTCGGCGGAACCGAACGCGATGACCTTCGCTGGGTTGATCGTGCTCTCTTTGTTGACGATGCGGCTGTCCACCCACCGGCCGTTGCGGTTGTAGAACGCGCGGTCGTTGACCTGTTGCACCGTGGTGACGGACACCCGGTTCAGGTTGGCGTCCAGGAGGGTGTTGCGGCCATTGAGGACCACCTGGCGCATCTGGCGATCGTTGTTCAGGTCCTGGTTTACCCCGCCCAGGCCGCTTCGGGTCCTCACGGCGCGGTGGAGGAATTCGTTATTGGCTGCGGCAAACACCTCCTCGCGGTTCGACAGGTCCGTTCCCTCCCGGGCCAGGAACGCCGTGTACTCGGTCAGGATCCCGAACTCGGTTGACAGGCGGATGATCTCCTCCACCAGTTCGGTCATCCTGGGGTTGTCGGCGGCCTGCTGCCTGGTCGGAAGCTGATCGTCTTCCGCTCCGAGCTGGCGGATGGCGTCGCTCAGCATGCCGATCTTCCTGCTGGCCCATAGTCGCGGGACGAAGCCGTTCCTGGTCGTGGCCTTGTCGAGGTCGAACGTGAACGTGAACGTGCGTTGGGCGCCGAGGTAGTTGCCGCGGAGGCGGAAGGTGAGTGGTTCGTCGCCGCTGTATCGGCCGAGCACGACGAGCTGGTCCCCTTCGAACAGGTCGGGGAGCCTGGCCGGCATGATGTCGTGCACGCGGACGAGGCCACCGGCGGGATCGGCCTCGAGCATCGTGCCGGCGAGCACCGGCCCGTTGAGGCGCTTGAACACCTGGGCGACCTTGAGCTCGACGTCCTCTTTCGGGAGCACGAAGGTGGCCGTCGCTCGGGTCTCAGCGGCGATTCTTTGCAGCAGCGGCGTGTTGACGTCCACCCCGACCCCGAACGTGAAGATGCGACGCCGGTAGGGATTGGCCTTGATCGCGACGTTGCGGATCGCGACCTCGGAGGTCTGGCCGACGGTGGGCAGCCCGTCGGTCAGGAACAGCACGATCGGGAGCATGTCCTCGACCGGCTTGGGGCGGAGGGCTTCGAGCAGGGCGTCGTGGATGTTGGTGCCGCTCCGGGCCTTGATGCCCTTGAGGTACTTGCGGGCCCTTTGGATGTTGCCGGCCGTCTTGAGGACAGGCTTGCTGGAGAAGAGATCCACGGCGTCGTTGTAAGCGATGATGTTGAAGGCTTCGCCGTCTTCAAGCCCGGCGAGGATCTGGAGGGCGGCCTCGCGGACCTGCTCGATCTTCTCTCCGTTCATGCTGCCGGAGCGGTCGAGGACGAGCGTGACTTCGCGTTTGATGGCCGGCCCGCCGGGGCCCTGGGCCGGCCTGGCGGGCAAACCGGCCAGGACCAGGAAATACCCGCCATCCACCTTGGGGTCGGGATAAGCGAGCAGCGAGGCCGTCACCCCGTTGCGCTCCAGCAGGTAGGAGAGCCTGAACGGCCCCGGCTCGCTGATTGCATCGGATGCGATGGCCGCCGACACCACGTTGGCGCCGGAGCGCATCGTTTGAAGCTTGTGGCTGGGCGAATAGACGGTCGAGATAGGCCGCTTCGATTTGATCCGGACGGAGACCTTCCAGGGGATGGTGTAATCGACGGATTCGCTTCGCGGCAGCGCGTAGTCGATGCGGTCCCCGTCGGCGGCGAGCAGTTCCTCGTAGATCAGACGCACTTTCTGCGTGCCGTTGGCGTCAACCGGGAACACGCTCGAGCGGATGAGGTTGTACCCGACGAACTCCAGCAGGGCCGGGTCGCGGATCCGGGCCACCAGGGCGTCGTAAGTCGTGCTTGCCTCGTCCTTGGGCAGGACCTGGGCGGTCGGTTCGTCGGCGGCTCCCTCGAACGAGAAGCCACGGACCACCGCCCCGTCCGGCACGGGGACGATCAACTCCGCCTCCACCCGGGAACGGCTGGGGTTCTGCAGGCTGATGTCCATGGTCGTGGTGGCGGCCTGCTCCAGGATGGCGACCTCGGCCCTGACCTCAGTGATCCGGACCGGTCTGGATCGGTCGATCGCAAAGGCACGGGTCTGGGGCATGATCACGTTCGATGCCAGCGGGCGTCCGATCACGTGGTGGGCTTGTCCCCAGGCTACGCTGACCGGCAGCGTGAGGACGGCAAGAACGATGTTTGTCTGGAAAAGCTCTTTGATACGCATCATGTCACATCTCCTTCGTTCGGGCGATGGGTGTTGACCCACATGAAGTGTACTTCTCGGGCGGCAGTGCGGTTGTAAAGGGTTTGTAACATCTGGGTGGCGAGGCGAGGCGAGGCGTGATTCCCGCGCCGCAGGGCAGAGCACAGATCACGTCGCGGGGCCGACGCGGTTGGGTGTCGTTGCGATGTTTTGCGAGCCGGCTCGTCCCCGAGCCGGTTTCGTACCCGGGCGGAGGACCGCCCGGCTCGCTGTGGTGGGCGGAGGACCGCCCGGCTCGCTGTGGTGGGCGGAGGACCGCCCGGCTCGCTGCGATGGGCGGAGGACCGCCCGGCTCGCTGCGATGGGCGTCCGGAACCACCAACGGCCGGCGGAACTCATGGATGATTGTGGATTCAGCCGGCTCCGAGTGCCGCGATCAACTGGCGGGCATTATCGAGGGCGTAACCCTCCGCGTCGTTGTTGAAGTAGACGTAGACGTCCCGGCCCGCGGCCAGCCAGGCCCGGACGCGGTCGGCGTCAGCGGCGGTGTGTTCGGCGGCGTAACATCCGCGGTAGCGGCCGCCGGGGCCGTGACGCCGGATGTAGACGAAGCCGACGTCGTTCGGCTCGGTGATCGGGCACCGCTCGAGGTCAGCCAGACACACCGCGACACCATACCCGTCCAGCAGCTTGTACACCGGCTCGCACAGCCAGTCGGTCCTTCTGAACTCGACCGTGACCTTCCAGCGGGCCCGGCCGATCGTCCTCTTCAGGTCGATCAGGAAGCGTTCGAGCAGCCCGAGATCCCTGCCCATGGAAGGCGGTAACTGCACGAGCAGTGGGCCACGCTTCGGCCCCAGCTCGGCGGCGACGGCAAGGAAATCCTGCAGCTCCCGGGCACAGTCCGCCAGCCGCTTCTCGTGAGTGATGCGACGCCACAGCTTGACCGCGAACCGGAACCGTGACCCCGTCACCTCCCGCCAGCGAGAGACCATCTCGACCTTGGGCAAGCGGTAGAACGAGGCATTGATCTCGACGGTGCTGAAGTGCCCGGCAAAGAAGCGGAGCCAATCGCCCTGCTTGAGCCCCTTCGGGTAGAATCTGCCCTTGGCCCAGTGGCTGTAGCACCACCCACTCGTGCCGATGTGACATTTGCCGGCCTTCATTTGGCCCCCTGGAAACGGCGCCTTAACCTCTTTTAGCCTCCTTTTCGTTCCGTTTCACCCCAGACAACGGGCGTCTTGAAGCCGGGCGGCTTCTTTCCGGATCGGGCGTTTTTCGGGGGCACCGCCTGCTTGGTGTAGACCTCAAGTCCGGCGCGCAGTTCCCGGACCTTTTCGGGGTGTTCTTCGGCGAGATTGTTCTTTTCCTGAGGGTCGGCCGAGATGTCGAACAGCTCGGTGATTGGCTCCGATTGGCCCCGGCGCGGAGCACCCCCGCGCTGGACACGGATGATCAGCTTGAAGTTCCCGCGGCGGATGGCGGCCCGGTCGGGTTCGTGGTTGTGCAGGATCTCGGTGTGGGGCGAGGGTTTGCCGTGGGCGATGGCCGGCCAGGCGTCCAGGCCGTCCAGGGGCAGAGGCTGATCCAGCGGTGCGCCGGCCAGTTTCAGCAGCGTGGGATACCAGTCCACGATGTGCAGCGGCTCGTTGACCACGGTTCCCGGCTTGATCCTGCCGGGCCAGGTTGCCAGCGCCGGCACCCGTACGCCCCCCTCGTACAGGGTTCCCTTGGCGCCGCGCAGGGGACCGTTGTCGGCCCCGTTCTTGACCGGTCCGCCGTTGTCGCTGCAGAAGAGAACCAGCGTGTTGTCCCGCATGCCGCGATCGCGCAGTGCCCTCAGGATTCGCCCGATGGCGTCGTCCATGCAGGTCGTCATGGCAGCGTACTTCCGGCGCTTGGCGTCCTTGAGGTGCTCGTATTGTTTCAGGTAGTCCTCCGGCACCTGGAGCGGGGTGTGCACGGCGTTGAACGGGACGTAGAGGAAGAGCGGTTGCTTCGTCGGGTCGTGCTCCCGAATGATCCTGATGGCCTCACGGGCGAGGAGATGGGTCGTGTACCCTTCCTCGCGGAGGGCTTTCCCGTTGCGATGCCAGTCGAGCCCGCCCATGCGGTCGTGGGTGAAGTAGTCGATCATGCCCAGATAGTGCCCGTACTGGTGATCGAAGCCCCGTTGCCGGGGCAGGTACGCCCCGTCGTGGCAACCGAGATGCCACTTCCCGGTGATCGCGGTCCGGTAGCCGACCTCTTTCAGCGCCTGGGCGAGCGTTCGCTCCTCCAGCGGCAAGCCGTAGTCCGCCCAGGGCCTGATCACGCCCACCTGCAGGCCCTGCCGGATGGGATACCGGCCGGTCATGAGCGAGGAACGGGTCGGCGAGCAGACGGGCTGGACGTAGAACTGGCTCAACCGGGCACCGGCCGCTGCCAGCCCGTCGAGGTTGGGCGTCTGGATCTCGCTGCCGTGGAAGCCCACGTCCTTGAAGCCCAGGTCGTCGGCGAGAACGAGCAGGATGTGCGGTCGTGCGGGCGGCTTCTGATCGGCCGCCTGGAGGATCGATGCCCCGACCAGCGCCGGCACAAACATGCGGCAAAACGGATTTCGGCCCGTCATGGTGGTATCCTCCGATACGTGCCTGCGTGATCGACACCCGCGGCCCGGGCGTCTCAGCCGAGGCATTATACCGGGCGCGTTCGGCTCGCGGTACTGCCGGTGCTGTGGCGGCTTGTCGCGATGTGATGTAATGCTGTACGCACCGGCACACGGGTGCTATGGTGTACCGGCGGGAGGGCGTGTAACGGGGAGGTGTGACAGGTCACCAACCACAGGAGAACGCCATGATCGTGTCGCGTCGCTTCAGTAAGACAGTCATCGCCGTCAGCGCGATCGTCCTCACGGCCGTTCAGGCCGTCCCGCTCCATGGGGAAACCGCGGGCGCACCGGCGTCGGGCGCACCACCCGCGGTGCGGCTGCTCATGATCGTGGGCGGTGTGGCCCATGACTACGACGCCCTGCCCAGGTTGCTCGCCGACAATCTCGATAAGCAGGGCGACTTGAAGGTTCGCGTCACGTCGGATCTTGCCGAGATCAATGAAGCCACGCTGGCCGACTGCGACGTGATTCTCTTCAACACCTGTATCGAGAAGGGGCTGGACGAATCGCAGCGAAAGGCCCTGATCGGCGCGCTTCGTCAGGGCAAAGGGGTCGTGGCGTTGCATTGTGCGCTGTGGAGCTTCCAGGACTGGCCGGAGTTTCGCAGGATGCTGGGCGGGATCGTATTGAAACACGGCAAGTTCGGCCCATGCGAGAACGTCGTCGTCCACCGCAATCATCCGGTCGCCGCCGGTGTGCGCGCGCAGTTCAGTATCACGAGCGAGCCCTACTACGTCGATGAGCGCAGCCGTGACATGAACGTCATCGTTCAGACAATACCCGTCTACGAGAAGCGGGGTACCCCTGAGCCTCAGGTCTGGACCACGCGTTACATGGGCGGGCGGGTCTTCGCGATCACGTATGGGCATGACGATAAATCCCAGACCGACCCCGTGTTTCTCAAGCTGCTGTCGCGCGGGATCAGGTGGTCCGCCCAACGGCTCGGGC